>SDBU01007103.1_pt1 | contig 12981 bp, 12 predicted proteins | sample 2277071 | NCBI WGS metagenome assembly SDBU01 (sample SAMN10397929, study PRJNA504765) | marine sediment metagenome | isolation source: marine sediment core GS08_GC12, 126 cmbsf | place: Arctic Ocean: Gakkel Ridge, Loki's castle | collected 2008 | reverse complement strand
TATACCTAAGCATTCCGGTAGGTTTGCTAAACTCGTCGCAAAATAGAAGATAACAGAGCCACTCAAAGGAACTCTGCTCTTTCCCATTGAATTTTGCTGTAAAGTTATTCCAGTTTATTTCCTGCATTTCCGATACTATCTCATAGTCTCTAATTATTCTCAGCTTCAGGTTACATATGAGTATATTCTATTATATTCCCTTCAGGCTAGCCACTTCAATAAAACTTATCATCATTGAAAGACTGATATCTTCGTATTAAATATTTTCATTTTAATCTTGTTTACACCGCGATGACCTATATAGCACGGTATTGTTAGACCCATGTCTTAGCCGTCCATTTTAACAAAGAGCATAAATTAAAATAGGTCCTGATTCAACAATACGTATATTTAACCGGAGGAAGAAACTTAAAATGGTGGCTCGTGGAGGCTTATCTTTTTTCTTTTTACCCCTACCTCGAACCCCGAGGAGGGGACGGAAAACGTGCTAGTTCTTGGAATTTAACTTAATGACTTTTTGTTGAATGTAGATTGAACAATTGTCAGTTTTATTAACTGTTGGATTATTGACATTGCCTGAATAATGGTCTATCGTACATATCAAATCAAAATGGGAGGTTGCTATGGAAGGATATTGCGTGAAGTGCCGCACTAAAAGAGAAATCAAGGATGCCAAATCAATAACCATGAAAAATGGTAAACCGGCAACTCAGGGCGTATGCCCAACATGTGGCACCAAGATGTTTAGAATCGGTAAGAGCTAAGTTTACCTTAATATAGATAAATAGTTTACAGAATTCCAAAGGGGCCGGATGTCCTGGTACTGGATGTCCGACCCCTTTTGTATTCTCCGAAGGTAACAAAATAAGCTTTTGTGCAATATTGGGCGAAAAATAATGAATCTTATTTTTCGATGTATCCAAACGGCTTGACAGACTATATATTTCTGCTATAATAGATTATAGAAAGGTTCCCTCCCAGTGAATGTGCCCATGGGGCACTGCCTTAGGCTAGCTGGGGGGGTCATTTTTTTAATACCACTTAGCCTTTTTGTTCTGATAGATAAGGAACTCGCTTCTGACTAGATTTTTTATCTGATTGAAGGGGCGAATCTCCCCCCTTTCCCATTTCACATACACGGCCCAGCTACAATAATCCACTATCTGCAGGTAGGGATGCGATGCCGAACTATGCATACTAAGTGTATACGGCACGCCCCGTAAGTGACGGGTTAGAGAGAGCTTAACAGCTTTTGTGAGTGCCTCTTTTTCTCGAACGCGTGCCGATTCCCTGTCCATAAAAATCAGTACCTTATCAAAACGGGTTACATCGATTCCGCGCGGGTCGAATGGATATTGAAGCAGGTATTCAACCATTGTAGGATAGAGCTTATTGAGAGGTCGAAGGCTTGGGTCGATCTTACTTTTTTCTACAATGATACTGTCAATCCTAAGGTGTGTTAGTCCCGAGATAACATTAAATACCCTATCTCGAACAGGCTGCCTGTCCTCGGCAGCGTGAAAATACTCAATGTCTATACCCTGGTCAATTACCTCATGCTTTAATGCATATAATTCGAGTACCCCGGGGTTGATGTCACTGCACAAGGTGCTTGTAATTACGATGCTCATGGTCCCTGCGGGCGAAAAATCATAGTTACCAGACACGTCTATAAAAACATATAAATAATTCATTTTTACGAGGATATCTTATAATCTTGATAGAAGTAAATCAAACTCCAATATATTCCAGGAGAGATTATGCTTGGTGTATATGTGGTGGGCATTACAAAATTTGACTGTATTATGCCCCGGATGGAAATGTTTTAAAGAGACGCTGAACATTTCGCTAGTTTGTGCAGTTAAGGTAACAAAACAAGATTTTAGCTACCGCGGTTTACGCCGTCTAAACTCTATCTACTATATGGCACACTTTGGTGACTGATGTAAAATTATCGCACTAAGAGTTCGCAGCCTGCAATGACGTATGACAGTAACTTAGACTGCTGAGATCCTCCTGCGAAATGTAAGAACTCTGAACGACTAGGAATATTCATCTTCTAGTATATTACTAAGGGAGTTGAGGTTAATCTCGACCCTCTTTTTCATATAGAACGGTAGGTGATTAACTATGGACAAGTACAGCCTGGGCCTGTTTGGCTACCAGTCGCTTCTTGGAACTTTCCGTAATTCGCCATCATTAGTAGAACCATGAGCAAATAATGCTTCTGGCGGAGCATCTTTCAAGACGCTTTCTTTCACGTCTTCGTACTGCCCCTGATATTTGAGGATTTGTCTCCCCTTCCTATCAAATACTACCACCATATTGTTTTGAAATCTGAAAGCAGTTTTAATCATTATTAGCCCCCTTTTATTGGCCACCTTTTAAGTGCCGCAGACAGTTTGGCCTCAGTCTCAGCGGTGTGACGTTTACTAGTATGAGCAGCAATCTACCTGATTCGATAGTTAGGGTCTTGCCACAACTTCTTTACAGCAACACTAAGCTTGTTCCTATGCTCAGTGTTTTTTTACTTCTGGCTATGTTTCAATTAGAAAATCCACATACTACTTAGCAATTGTGCAGTATCCTTTAACCCGGCCATTCATAGCTACAGCTTCAGCACTCCCTTGCCTTATCTAATGCCCTCATTATGCCTTCTCCTTTCATTATGAATAATAACCAAAGCTATCACAGCAACAATGCTAATATAATATAGCGATGGCAATCCAAGCCAGTCATACCCGAGGAATTTCGTCAGGGACACCACTAATTCGTTAATGGTAGTAGGTAACCATCCATGACAATAAAGAGGATAAAACGGTCTACCCTCAAACACAGTAGAGGCAGACAAATACAGAAAGTCCTCACATAAAGACACGCCAATCACAGCAGCGACACTTAAAATGAATGACTTTAATACCCAGATGCGTATAATAAGCCACACCAATAGCCAGCCCCCAAGTATATACCACCCCGTAGCCATTCCAGCGTGAACAACAAACCAGTCAATTATGGCTAGGGTTATGGTTAGTAGGGCAAGTAGGGCCAGTTTCATTTCCTTATCGCTTTTACCCAGCCTGCATTGAACATATCCATATATGCCCTATACTGTCCAAGCAAACAGCCCTTTTGGAAATTTTCAGAAACTTTATAATCCAACATTACACAGAGCAATGTCGTCACTACTACCTATTTCTGAAAGGCACTGCCTGAAAGTAGCCATTATCCCGTAGGTATTTAGCAATCCTTTTGGCTAACTCCCGAATGAGCCCAGCATGAACTTGAGGGATGGTATGCAATATGACGTCGGCTATTTCTTGTTCTGGTGCCTTCTTCGTGCCAATCTTTCCTTCAGGGTCATGTAACGGGCACCCTTGAGATATCCGAAAGTCGCCCTCGGGAAAGTTAATGGCTCCTTTACCACACCTGTTGTCCATCATAGGACAGGTACAGCCTTGATTAACTGCCTTAATACTACCAGGATTAGGAATACCTTTTCCCTCCATGTCATCCTCTTCGGGTTTTACTCAAAGTCAACCAGTTCATTTAATGGGCAATATAGACGGTATACCCGATAAACCACCAGCCTGTACCCTGTTTGTTAGCAGGGACCGCCTGAGGATAAGAGTCTAAAACCTCATCCTTCGCCCCAAAAGCGTAGCTCCACTGAGTATATGTCCCCTCCATTGTTTCAGCATCGGCATCAATGTTTACCTCGCCTTGAAAGCGGTCTCTAATGGGCAGTCCAGAGGCTGGCGAAGTGTACGTGGCATGGCCGGACAGTTTCCCTGCACCACTGATAACCAAACTTCCACTAAGGTTCTGAAGCGGCCAATTGTAGTATTCTTGTATATCGGCAAAATGATAGGCTTTACCAGTCTGCACTAAGTCTGCTGGACCAAGTGGGTCATCTGTCCAACTACTCAGTAATGTGCCATCCCCATCATATCTCTCGGCATCCTCAAGCCAGTCAATGGTAACTGTTTGTCCGCCCGGACCTCCGGCCATCACTGGCACTGCCGTCACCAAGCTCAGACTCAACATCAGCACCACGGCAAACAGAATACTAAAAATCCTTTTCATCTTCTAACTCCTTTTTGGTAGATTTTGTTCCACAACCATGTCTTCGGAAAAATACTTCTGCTGGCACTCAAGGCAAATTCCGTGAGATACTACTGACTCACCAAGTTCAGGATTTCTATGCATCACCTCGCCACACCAAGCACAAATAACTATCATTTCCCCCCGCTTCTGCCAATCAAGATATATTTGGCATTGGTGGCAGTAGCCCCTCTGACAAAGAAACGACTTGAAAGGGCACCACAAGCCCTTGTTATTCCCGGATATTGTGAATTTTCTTTCCTTCTTGTGCATATATCCCTCTACCCTCTTTTGCTTCTTTTTTGTCCTCTGGCTATTAAGTCCTCAATCATAGTAATCAAGTCTTCATTCAGCTCATTGGGATACTTCCGGTGGGCATACTCCCGAAACTCTGGCCATTTACTGGAGTCTTTCTTTCTATTTCCTCTTTCTTTGCCCAAGGACTTCAACACGGCGAGGATTCCGATGACGGCACGCTGCACCTCAACCGGCTCTTCCGCCAATACCCTGGCTACATAGGAGGGGTCTACTCCTGCACTGACAATCTCACTCTCAGTGGTGGAGGCTTGAGGGGACAGATAGCAGCACGGGTAAAGAGCTCGTCCTCCTTAAAACCTAAAGGCTGGGCAATCTTCTGCAGAATGCGGGCTGAGGGGAAACGCTTCCCCCTCTCTATGCGAGCTAGGTGTGATTGTGATACGCCCGACTTAGCTGCCAGCTCGGAGATTGTCAGCGGTATCACAACCCTTTGCTGCTTGAGTATTTTGCCCAAGTCATTCCTGTTATCGGGAGTCATTCTTTCTATTTCCGCTTTTCAGTCTGATTCTTAACGTAGCTAGGATTAAATCTAGCTCCCCTCTCCAGCATTGAGGCTCGTAGTAGCATTTGCGTGGATATTTAGTAGCCTTGCTGTAGTGTTCGCATCTCTCGCCAAGGCAAAACCTCATTACTTTACCCTCTTGCTAAAATATTAGCCAAACCTCTGAAAAGAGGAGGGGTCACTTTTTAAGTGACCCCTCTTTATGCACTGGTTACACTGTTCGTCTTGTTCTGACAATCAGGACAATCAAGGCAATAACCAGTACCGCACCAACTCCGATGATAGACCACAGCAAAGCATCTGGAATAGCTGCTGTTACTTGTGCTGCTGGCATCGTCACCGTTATTTCCGGTGGCTCAGTTTCTTCAATTATTATCGGTGGTGTTGGTTCTACTGGTGTCGCGGTGGTGAAGACGCCTGTCGCCCAATCACCGGCACCGGCGTCGGTAACAGGTCTCACCCTCCAGTAATAGCTCGAGCCTTCAGCAAGGGCAACCTTCACTATATAGGCATTAGTTGGTGAGGTGCCCGATTCGTCTAAGATGCCGAAGGTGTTATCCTGACTTATCTGGATATCGTAGGTGGCATCATCAATCGCGTCCCATGCAAGGGTAGGAGTAGTTGATACATCTACAGCACCAACGGTTGGAGCTACGATTGCGGGTGCATCTGCCGTACCCGCAGCTGGTTCAACCACGACGAATGGCAGCGCCGCTAAGTCGGCAATGGTGGGAACGCTGTCATCGGTGACCGTGATTCCCACAAAGCCGGCGAACAGGTTGGGAGTATAGTTAGAGGCTTCTAGCCACTCGCCTCTAGCCTCACCCCAGACCCAGACCTCGGTGTCGTCGGTGACATCGGTGTAGAGCCTGACGGTAATTTCAGTGATGTCAGCATTAGAACCAGTGACGCTTACATCCCAGTAGCCAACGGCATCATCAATAGCGTCTACCGGGTTCGCTGTATACTGCGCGGCACCAACGATATCCATGAAATCGCCAGTGACACCGCCAGCTGTTGATTCTACGGTCACGCCGGTTGCATCCTCGAAATCGGCAACCACGCCATAGTCTACGAGGGCCTCAATAGCCGAATTACTTATAGGGCCAGGCAGGTAAGGCTCGAATTCTACATCGTCAGAGAAAGCATCCTCACCCTGCGTCGGACCATCAGCGCTGTCCCACCAGTTATTAACGACGAAAAGGTCAGTGCCACCATCGTTGTTGTCTATGAGCAGGTCGCCGTCACCGGCATTGTCGGTGATGGTGTTGAACATCAGGAAGACGAGGTCGGCATTGGCAGTCACTTGCAGAATGTCATCGTCGTCGTTACCAGTGATGGTGTTGTTGTGAATGGTAACCAGAGTAGCAGCCGCAACATCAATGGCTATACCTTCGCAGTTCTGGATGGTGTTGGTATTAATGTCGACTGTACCACCATTAATGTCGAATGCTATCTCCAGGCCGTCAAAGCTACTGCCACTGATTTCTGAGACGCCAGCTTCGACCTGGACACCGACTCCGCTGCCTCCGTTGAAGGTGCTGTCTGACACTTCGGCATCGGCGTTAATCTCAATGCCAACACCTGTGCCGTCCACTTCTACGTTGAAGGTAGAGTCAGTGATTTCGACACCAGCAGTACCCACATCAACGCCTATCTCATCCTCAATATTGAAGATGCAGTTGTCGATTATTGTCGGGTCATCAGCGGTGCTGCCGTCGTCGTCTATCAGAGCAACATCTGCGTCCTCGAGGACGCTGTTCTGAAGAATGAAATCGTTGGCGGTGACAACAAGGACATTGTTCGCTCCACCACCGTCAAGGGTAAGACCATCAATGGTTATCTCAGCCACATTAATAGTCCAGGTACCCTCAATAACGATATCTTCGACATCTCCGCTACCCTCAAAAGTAACGTCCGTATCAGCAGTGTCGGGGTCTTCATCGTAGAGACCTTCGCCAATCTTAATGGTCCAGCCCTCATCGGCTGCAGCTATGGCACTAGCAATAGCGGTACCTCCAGTGTAGGAAGACATGAGTACATCGCTGGGATTGTAGACCTCAACTACTCCTGGAAGCACATCAACGTCCGGGACCTCTATCGTGTAGGTCTCTGATTCTACTGGGTCCTCCTCCGCAGAGGTGTTTACCCACAGGGTATAGTCGCCAGCAGTATCCGGATTGGTGACTGTGTTGAGGAACGTCACCCTTACCGTGGCACCCTCGGCGATAGGTTTCGCCAACTGGGCTAAGTCAATGGTCACTGTCCAAACATCGTCTGGGTCCTCAGTGGTGAACACATTGTCACCAACAGATGTTTCAGGGTTGGCATCGCCGCCCCACAAACCTTCGCCGCTTTGAACCGTGACATCGTCATTGCCCCAAGTATCAGCGAAGACGGTGCCCTCAGGAAGCTCGATAGTAATCGCGGCGTCTGGCTCCACGTCGTAGGTGGTGCCGTCAATGGTGACGTCATCGATGTAGCAAGTCCTCGCGGTCGACGGATCATCGTATAGCTCGACTCGAACCTTGGTCAGATCGTAGTCTTCAAGGGTGATGCTGCCAAGAGCGGTTATAGCATCAGCAAGAGTAGCATTGCTACTACTAGTAGATCCGTCCCAGGTGCCTATGTTGCCAAAGTTGACGTCAGTAAGATTCACCGAAGTCCACGCACCTTGTACAACCTGATCTTGTAACATAAACGTTACGTCGACGAAGTTACTAGTACCAGGTTCCGTGAATTTCAGCTCCAGTTGGGGTCCGAAATTTGCTGTGCTATGTTTGTACCAGAAGTCCCAATCTGCGGCAACAAAACCACCAGCCACAGTCAAGTCAGCGAGCGTTGTTCCCGAATCTGGAACGAAATCCACGTAGGTATGCTCAGTCACAAAATTTAGCAGCACTGAGTAGTCACCGACTTCACTCTCTGTGTCCCATGACGCAGTGCTATCCTCGGCTGTATCAAACGTGTAGGCGGGAACCACCTCGTCGGTCACATCGAAGGTGATGGTGTAGTCAGTCGTGGCACTAATCTCCTCGTTGTCCAGGTCAACGTCAGCCGAACTGACGTCAGCCAAAACTGGAACCGCCAGAAAACTGGCCAGCAGGGCGATTACAGCCACTACCCCCAGTATTCTAGAAAACTTAGTTTTCAATTTTTTCCTCCTTAAATAGTTATACTACCAGCGGAATTCCTTCCACTGGAAAAATCAGTTTTGCGTGCTGTTTTGTCAATTTATTCTCCCTTGCGGGCTTTAACCATAGCACCACCTCCTTTCAATTTGGGCAAGGTGCTGACCCAGTTCACGGCCGGAGCGCCTAGCTGGACGAGTGAAAAAGCAGGCTTTCTAGGGACCTGTCTCCGATTTCCCGAGCACCCTGCCCGCTTGCAATCCAGATTAGGTGATGTTATAATAGGGAGTAGTTCACCCAGCATCACACGTTCCTTTCCTTAGGAGAAGAGTGCGCTAACCTTCTCGAACTCGGGGCATTTAGAACACACCTTTCTAATTACTTCAGCGTATTGCCAGTCCCCAGCCAAATCCTTATCTTGTATCATCGCAATCTTGTAGCAGGTATCTAGCTTTCGGCAATCCTCTGGTTTCTGTTCCAATCCCCTCCTGATATAACTTGCCATTGATTTAGTATATACGACATTATACACAAATATCTACGACTTTATATAATTGTATACACCAAAAACGAGATTTTGTCAAGCCCTTTGAGTTAAAATAACTACTAAAGTATCTACGGCTGACTACACAGCTTGAAGGGCTCATTGCAAAGGGAGGTTGTTTGCCAAAAAAAGAACTAATTAAGTTCCTGCTTCAAAGGTGTAAGGAGCAGGGCTTGTCGTTACGCAGGCTATCCATAAATGCGGGACTTAGCCCGGGGACAGTTCACAATATCATCAAAAGAGAGTATGAGCCGACTCTATTTTCGCTGAATCGGCTAGCAGATTATCTTGGTGTAGAAAGACAATACCTGTGGTATCTGGCTGGTCTAGTCGAGGATGTGGATTATGCTTCTAAGCTTGGTGATCCCCGAATGAGGTTTCATTTTGCCCGGGCTGATAAGTTACCCGAGCCGGCGAGGAATCTAATAATCAGCATTATTGCGGCTGTAATGGCCTACTTGGAGACTTAAAATAAATAATAGAGTAGACGGATGAAAAAGCAGGCTTTCTAGGGATCTGGCTCCGATTTCCGAACTCTATATATTACTAAGGAGGGGTCGAGGGCTTAAGCCCTCGACCCCTTTTTGGCTCTTTAATCTGCTTACCGGAGATACTTAAAACCTTCACTACCCCGAAAACCCGCCCAGATTTTCGCCCCAGAGCTTTGCCGATGCGGTCTAGGTCTTCGCAGTAGGAGCAAGCTGAAGATGGCCAAATTTACCCGCTTGACCATAGCTACTCTAATGCTTCGAGAATCTGGGCGACTACCTTTTGATCGACGCCAAACTTCAGCTCCTTGCTGGTTGGCGTGAAGTTCAGGGTAGTGCCAAGGGAGGCATTTCCCAGAACAATCTTAGTGGATATGCTTCCCAGTCCGGTAGCTCCCTTTATCTGCTGGAAGATGGACAAGATATCGTGTACAACACCGTTTTTGTCCCAGACCTTGGTCTCGAGCTCTGAGGACTCGCTCCAGGATATCTCGATCTGATTCGTTGGCATGCCTCACCTCCTCTCGTTATAGGTCTGCGTATAATATTGCTTACACGCTAACAAAAGTTAAGTTTGAGGGATACCCTTCCAATTGTCTTCCTGCCCTTTTCCCCTGTCTATTATGAGAATGCCATTGAGGTGGTCAATTTCATGGCAAGCTATAGGGAGGAATCCACAGTCGGGTAAGCCCAATGTTGACGCTATTATTAAAGCCTTGGAACATGGGGCAAATCACCAGAGTCTTTATCGCAAAGCTAATCAAAGCGGAAATCAGCCTCGGCTACCTATTTAAAGTATCGCGACTTCGAAGTTTCTGCCTATTGTTCCCAGTATTACAGCCAAGGTGAGTCGGGTACCATTGCTTACAAGGGTGAGCCCGAAGGTGGCTACAAAGATAATGCCTTTTATTGTCGATGGTTATTAAACAGAATGCAGAAGGTATCAGGCAACAAAACATCTAAATGTAAATAATGAAGCTGGAAGTCAGCTTATCAGAATCGTTCAGGTATTAAACCAATTCATTATCAGTAATTACGGGGAAATATCAGTATTCTCAATGTCCACTATATACCAGGAAATATCAGATATTTTCAGTAAACCCGCGTTTTCCCTAAGTAGGGGAAAATATCGGTTACGGTAATTAACAGTATTTAAGGGAAAACTATCAGATAATTACCGTATTTATCAGTAAAACTATTTAGACTATTTTCACTAAATCATCGCTAGGAAAATTACTAGCTGTCCTAAATAGACTAAACCGGCAGCTAGACTAAGTAGACTAAAATAGCATTTAGTCAAGTGAGGCATTTTGACAAGTCAGATGAGGAGTCACTTTGACACTGGTAGACCGGATGCCAGTCTGACAAGTCAGATGAGGAGTCACTTTGACACTGGTAGACCGGATGCCAGTCTGACAAGCCGGTGAGGAGTCATCTTGACAGTGGTAGACCGGATGCCAGTCTGACAAGTCGGTGAGGAGTCACTTTGACACTGGTAGACCGGATGCCAGTCTGACAAGCCGGTGAGGAGTCATCTTGACAGTGGTAGACCGAATGCCAGTCTGACAAGCGGTGAGAAGTCATCTTGACAGTGGTAGACTAGGTGCTAGTTTGACGAGTCGGTGAGAAGTCCCTTTAACGGGAGTAGACTAGATAGCATTTTGACTACTTTGAAAGAAACGAGTAGCTAGAGACTATCTCGACAAGACAGACACTTTAGAAGGTTGAGAAGACTTGGACAAAAGGCTTGTCAATACTTGACTAATCTAATAGAATCATTAAACACTGAAGGAAAGGGTGAAAGTTCTACCTACCGTACGCGACCGCCCACCATAATTTGAAGCTAATAAAGCCCTTATGCTGGTTATTACATAGGGGCTTTTTTATGAATGTCACTAATTTGTCACTAATGTTTTTCAATTTGACGTTTTGTTAGATCACACTTCGATGAACTGTTCAATCATATGCTGAATCTTGAACCGCCATCTCGGGATAGTGTAAAATGCGGTATAAAATTCATTGGTGCGGATATGCTTCGCTGAAATACAAGCAACAAAAAGGAATTGCCATCAAAAAACCTGACTTTCACCTACTATTTTCTGGACTATTACCTTTGTTCATCTTGGCCCACTTTGGACATCATATTGTTGGCGCACTGTTGAGACCGATGCTGCCGATGATCCGAACTGATTTGGGCCTTAGTTATACCCAAATCGGGGTACTGGCATCAGCATTTGCTGTAACCTCCGGCATTAGTCAATTGCCGTCAGGATGGCTTGCCGACCGTTTTGGAGTGCGACTAATGGTTGTCCTCGGTGTTTCTGGTGTGGCTACGGCTGGTCTACTACTTAGCTTTTCACCATCATATACCATCCTGCTTATATTTATCGTGCTTGCAGCATTATTGGGAGGTGGTTATCACCCTGCCTCAGCAGTCGCTATCTCAACCTCAGTGTCTCCAAAGTACCGGGGACAAGCTTTAGGACTCCATGTGATTGGTGGTAGCTCTTGCTTCTGGATAGTGCCCCTATTGGCTGCACCGATTGCTGTTGCTTGGGGCTGGCGCAGTGCGTACATTGCCTTGTCCATCCCTATTATCATACTTGGAGCAGTGTTGTACATCCTTCTGAGACGGCGAACACAAATTATGGCTAACAAACATCAGGTTGCTAAGAGTGAAGCAGCTGTAGAAAAAGCTCGGATTGCTTGGCGGAAGTTGCTGCCATTTTTCATTTTAAGCGTTGGTACTGGCATGATTATTCAATCTGTGGGAGCATATCTTTCATTATATGCGGTAGACCGGGTAGGTGTTTCAGAGGCAACGGCGGCTACTTTGATGTCGGTCACGCCTGCTGTCGGCTTGTTTGTTGCGCCTCTTGCTGGATATTTTTCCGACCGCATTGGGGGGGTTCGTGTGATGTTAGCAGTGAGTGTATTGACTGTGCCAATAATCTATCTTCTTGGTGCAATGCCTACCGTCCCGGCTCTCGTTACCGTGATGATTGTCTTCGGCATTGCCAGTTACACTCGGATGCCTGTTTCAGAGGCTTACATTATTGAACATACGCCTGAAAACCGACACTCCACTCTCCTTGGTATCTACTTTTTTGCCGCTGCCTTAGCAAGTGGTCTGTTGACCCCGTTAATAGGTGTCCTTATTGACCGATTTGACTTCCATTTCAGCTTTACTATCGCTAGTGTTACCCTGGCATTCATTCTGGTTATTTGTTCTGTCTTCCTGTGGGTAAACAGGAAGTAGGGGTGGACCTTCTTCGTTTATTATTGAATGAGGACTTTTAGTATAGTTGGCACTAATCAGGTTTGGTTGTCACTCTCTGCTTTGATAAGACTATATCATCAAACTTGTTAGCGGCTGCTTGCTGTAATCCGAGAGTTACATGGCTGTATGTATCAAGGGTACTTGGTGATAAGGAGATTAATCGCTTACCTTTGAGGATGCGCTAAGTATTTACCATCGAGTGAACACTTAAATATGGTGCTTAAATACACCCGTAGCCTTACCTTTGAGGACTGCCTGGCACATTATCACAAGGTGTCGGGGTAGCATCATCTCACGGGAAGATTGGAGACATGCACGAAATCATGGTACTGTTGCCTAGGTAAGAAATTTTGACTGCTTGATATTGTCGATTTGTCGTTTGAGCACTTCCCATCTAAATGTACTTCATTGAACGACCATAATTAGTGTAGTATAATAAACCGGAGTGTGAATACGTGTTCAATAAATCTTGTGAAATTGGTCCCATCCGTCCCCCATACGAGGCATACTCCCTCCTCATCCGCACCATGCGAAATTGCCCCTGGAACCGCTGTCGTTTTTGTCATGCCTATAGCGGCTCTAAATTCTCGCTACGCTCGGTCGAGGATTTAAAGCAC
>SDBU01007102.1_pt1 | contig 12981 bp, 13 predicted proteins | sample 2277071 | NCBI WGS metagenome assembly SDBU01 (sample SAMN10397929, study PRJNA504765) | marine sediment metagenome | isolation source: marine sediment core GS08_GC12, 126 cmbsf | place: Arctic Ocean: Gakkel Ridge, Loki's castle | collected 2008 | reverse complement strand
AGCACCTTGGCCGCCTCAAAGTCAGCCAGACTATAGGTTTTACCGTCAGTTGCCGGTAACTCAAAATCACAGGCCTTATCACCTATTTGCAATGTAAACATTAACTATCCTCCTCCTATTTATTTTGTCAACGCCCGGCTTCAGGTGTCGCTATGTCTTTGCCGAATTCTACCATTTTATCCTATTTTAACATTCAACACCAATGAAGTAACAAAGGAACATTTATAGTACCTTAACAATTGAATAAAAAATGACAAGAAATCTATTCAGGTTTAATTACTTCCATCATATTTTCATGTAGACAAACTAGGCTACCATCTTCAAGTTTAACATACCACCAATTTCTTAAATCCCCGTCTCCAGTCCCTCCTGCTTCTTTGAGAAACAACCTAGCGGTTAACAGCCGTAGTACGGTTGACATAATATTGTACACTACCAATAGTTTGTATGGACAAGTCTATACAATAATTGGTGGGACCAGATTAAAGATAACGACTTCAACCGGCGGATAATTGAAAAAGAATAAGAAAAGAAGAAATTAGATTAAGAAAATAAGCGGGGCGGGAGGGGAGTGATAATAGCTGTAAGCATTAATCCTTTTTCCCTTTCTTTTTATCAACCCTGGATAATATAAAGACCATACCGGCGATACACAAGAGAAAGATACCAGTCCCGATAGGTGAGCCCCATCCAAGTATCAGCATCAAATTATCCATTATTCACTCCTTTCGCAGGCAGTTTATGTTTCCCAATTGTACAAAGGGACAAATATTAAAGCAATGCTATAACCCTAAATAACCTTTGTCAAGTCCTTCTTTGTATTTATTTTCATGGTATAATTCATATATGAAAATAATGATTAAAATCGCTATTGGCGTATTGTTTGTTGGCATTATTATAATAGCTACAGATTTCCAGTGGTTATGGCTTCCACTGGCACATGGTGAACAATACCCTAGCAAAATAGCTGCTTTATTCATGGCAGTGAGTGCATGGGTTACACTTTTGGTTGTCTTTGCTGCTTTCCAAACAATCAAACAAAGAGATGACCAAGTAAATCTTGATAGAAAAGAACTCATATTAAATGAGATTATCAAGTGGGCAATTCCTATATGCGAGTATATGCTTAGTCGACACTTACCCCCATTCGAGAAACACTGTCCTACAAGTGCCGGGGGGAGCGAATGGTACCTTAAAGAAGCCATAAAGGCTATTGTAATAGCAGAATTTACAAAGTTTAGAATACAAAGCGTATACATTGTCGAAATTTCTAAAAGCATCCCGGAAGTACAAACCCTTGTTAACAATGCTCTCAAGCATTTAAGAGGACAAATCCGTCTTTTAAATAAGTATGCAGAGTCCCATTTTAAAATAGGTCGCAAAAATAATGAAGTAAAAGCAAGCATTAATATAGCGCGTAATGAAGACCGCCTATACGATTCTGCTTTAGAAATAATAAAGAAAATCGGTAACATCAATTCCCTCAACTAAATATTTCCTTTCCTTTTATCCTTTACACCCGGTCTATTGTCTTTTTTTATTTCACTACATAGCAGGGGAGTGTTTAAATAATATACGCACTATATTGTTATTATATGACATAACATATATAGTGCGCCCCTAAATATTCACTCAGGGGTGCATTTAACATAAACTAGCTTCGCTCTATTCCCGTTACTGTGCCTTTCCGGACGTGCTTAACTTTATTCGTCATTACCCTACCTTACTTTTGTATAAATTATGTTCCCCAATAATGCCAATGCAGTTATCACCAACCTAATTAAAACAAAGGCTCGGGTAAATCCAGAAGATTATCTAAATTTATAAATTGCCTCACAGCATTATGTTAAGTCATTCCTTGCTATAATGTCAGAAATTATTTACAATACTGAAAGGATATCTAAATGAGGATTCAGGCAAACATAGGAAGGCAAGACCGAATTATACGAGCTGTCGCCGGAGCAGTGGCTCTGGTTTTTGCTTTCTTTATTCCGATGGAAAGGATATTCACAGCTATACTTGGAGTTGCCGGTGCAATTTTATTACTGACAGCGTTATCAGGCTTCTCTCTGCTCTATTTTATAATCGCCATTTTCAGAGGGAAAATACTCCCCTGGCTTAGACAAATTTACCCTTACTAGTTCTCAAAAGGTAGTTTACCACTCAAAAAGATTTTTAGGGGTCTAGATTTTGATTACAGTGCGTCATTTAGAGGGCTTAAACTGAGGGGGCCGGCTGAGTTAAGATTTGACTAATTAAATCCAGCAGTTTGGTTAAGCCCCACTTTTTGGTGGCTGAAATGAGCACCGTATTTTCATCTGCCGCCTCACCCTGGTCAGAAAAATAGTTTATGGCCGATTCTTCATCCCATGTCTTACCACTATCCAATAACAGGTCAATTTTATTTAGCGCCGTAATCCTCGGCTTATCCACAAGACTGAGGTCGCTCAGAATATCTTCCACTGTCTGGCATTGCTCCGTTGCATTATGTGAAGTTAAATCAACTATGTGAAGGAGCAAGCTGGCCTCGGTTAGTTCCTCAAGAGTTGCTCTAAACGCCGTTATGATAGCGGATGGTAATTTCTGGATAAAACCAACAGTGTCAGTAACTAAGACCGCACTTTTACCAGGAAGGGTTAAGCGCCTGGTGATTGGGTCCAGGGTAGCAAAGAGCTTATTCTCAACAAAGACATTAGCCTGACTGAGAGCATTGAGCAAGGTGCTTTTACCACCATTAGTATAGCCGACCAATGCCACTATAGGAATACCGCTTTTCTTACGCTGCTGCCGATACAGCATGCGGTGTTTCCTTACCTGCTCAATCTGTGCCTTTAAGCGATGTATTTTCTGGCGGATAAGACGCCTATCAGTCTCAAGTTGTAATTCGCCGGGGCCTCTGGTGCCGATACCACCACCGAGCCTTTCCAGATGGCTCCATTGCCCGGCGAGACGAGGAAGAAGGTATTGATGCTGAGCTAATTCTACTTGCAGTTGACCTTCGCGGGTTCGGGCTCGCTTGGCAAAAATATCCAAAATCAAAGCGGCGCGGTCAATTACCTTTACCTGAAGAATCTCTTCTAGATTCCTTTGCTGCAATGGTGAAAGCTCATCGTCAAAGATAACCACATTATAGTTGACACTATTCTTAAGAGACAGTAGCTCGTCAAGCTTGCCTTTGCCTAAATAATGAGTTTTCGAAGGCACAGGCAGCCGTTGGATGAGCTTCCCCGACACGTTAGCCCCAGCGGTATTGGCTAGTTGAGCCAGCTCTTCAATAGAGGCCTCTGCTGACCATCGACCAGTGCTTCTTTTAGTTGCTACCGCTACTAAGAAAGCTCGTTCTGGTGCTGTTTTAGTAAGAATTGGAACTTTAGTAATAACAAACCCCCAATATCTTATGTCAAGTTACTTCTTTGTTTTTGGTCTCCTGGTATTACTCCACTTAGCTAATTTGGCTAAACCTTTCTCCAGTTCCTCATCCGGGATGGTTAAGGACAGCCGTACATATCCTTCACCATTTTTGCCGTAGCCTGCTCCCGGAGTAACTACCACACCAACCTCCTCCAATAAGCTATTAGAAAAGCTTGCCGAGGTATAGCCTTCAGGAATCCTAGCCCAGATATATAGACTCGCCTTTGGTGATTCAGCTTCAAGACCGATGTTATTCAGCACATTAACAATCAGGTCACGGCGTCGCTGGTAAGTAATATTATGCTCTTGGATGCAATCCTGGGGCCCAGTCAAAGCCTCAATAGCAGCGTATTGAATGGCCTGTGGAATCCCCGAATCTAAATTTGACTTAGCCGTTTTCAGAGCATTTATCATAATAGGGTTACCTACCACCATTCCTATCCGCCACCCGGTCATATTATAGCTTTTGGATAGAGAGTGGAACTCAATCCCGATTTCCCTGGCTCCATCTGCCTGCATGAAGCTAACCGGCTGATAACCATCATAGGCAACCTCTGTATATGGTCCGTCATGGCAGATAGCCAATCCATTTTGTTGGGCAAATTTAACTGCCTTATTGAAAAAATTAAGGTCCGCTACGGCGCCGGTAGGGTTATTTGGATAATTTAACCACAAAAGGTTAGCTCTTTTTAGAACATGTGTAGGTATAGAGTCTAAATCAGGCAGGAAATTATTCTTCTTAATGAGCGGCATATAGTATGGCTCGCCGCCAGCTAACATAGTACCTACTGAGTAAACCGGATAGCCCGGGTCAGGCACTAAGGCGATATCTCCAGGGTCAATGAAGCAAAAAGCAGCATGGGCAATACCCTCTTTGGCACCAATAAGGGGTAACACCTCTGTGTCAGGACTAAAAGAAATGCCAAAACGTCTCTCATACCATTCGGCTACAGCCTGACGCAATTGGGGTAAACTGTCACTCTCCGGATAACGATGGTTAGACGGGTCATGTGCTGCCTGGCACAATCTTTCAATTATATGAGGTGGTGTAGGAATATCAGGATCACCAATACCAAAGCTAATTACTTCCTCGCCTTTAGCTTTTTTCTCAGCAATCTTTTTGGTAATTCCTACGAAAAGATAAGGAGATAAATTTTTTATTCTTTTTGCTATTCTCATTTCAACAACACCTCGTCTGACCATTCTCCAGTAAATACAGTTTCAGCCGGACCACTAAGGAATACTTCCCCTACCCCATCCCACTCCACATCTAGTGTACCCCCTGGTAATTTTATGTCAACTTTACTGCCGACATAACCATATAATTGAGCAGCAACAGTTATAGCGCAGGCACCGCTACCACAAGCCAGAGTCTCCCCTGCTCCCCTTTCCCATACCCGGGCTTCTATTTGCTTTCGGTTTATAACATTAACTACCTGAAAGTTCGTCCGAGCGGGAAACACTGGTAATTCCTCTACCTTTGGTCCTAGCTGGGATAACGGGAACCCAGATACTGGTTGCTCTGTAAAGTAAACAGCATGCGGATTGCCCATTGATACCAGATTCAAGAGCATATCCGTACCGTCTACAGTAACGGGATAGCTTATCATTGATTTTATATTAATTATATTCTTTTCATTATCCTTTATTATTACTGGTATCTCCTCAGCCTTAAATTGTGGTTTGCCCATACTGGCCTGAATTCTAACCAGTTTGCCTCTCTTTTTATAGAGTCTGACTTCTCTTACACCTGACATAGTCTCTACTGATATTTGGTTAGTCTTAGTATTAATCAGCCCCTTATCCAAAACATACTTAGCCAGGCATCTGATTCCATTACCACAAGTCTCAGCCTCCGAGCCATCAATGTCAAAAACGCGCATTTGGAAGTCAGCTATATCCGAAGACAACACCGCTAGCAAACTATCAGCACCCACACCAAAGTGTCGGTCACATATAACTGCCGCCAACTTTGGCCAGTCACGTTGCACATCATTGGCTTCCACCAGTACAAAATCATTCCCGGCACCGTGCATCTTAGTAAAATTCATGGTTTCTTCCTAACCTCCTCTCATGAATCTAGCTACTCGAGTTACGATTTGCGAATCTACCATGTTCCGTACATCAATCCACTGTATTCTATCATCTTTTAACTTAAACCAGCTATATTGATGGCGAACGAAGCGGTGGGTTTCAAACTTAATTTTCTGTATAGCAGTTGCCAAGTTTAGATCACCTCTAAGGAACATGCCAATTTGCTTGTAGCCAATGCCAGACATAGCTGGCAGATTAAAGCCATAACCCATATTCACCAGCTTTTCTACTTCAGTCACTAAGCCTTGTTCTATCATCTCATCAACTCTTAGGTCAATTCTACGATATAGCTCTGCTCTATCCACAGTTAAACCTATTACCAGAGTATTGAAGGATGGCATTTTCTTATGCTGCAGTTGAGAAAAAGGGGTCTTGGTGTTTTCATACACTTCAAGTGCCCTTATCGTGCGGCGCACATTGCGAGGATCAATCCTCTGGGCTGCCACTGGGTCAACTTTTATCAGTTCCTGATAAAGCTCATCTTTTCCTACATTGGCTGCTTTTTTCTCCAAGCTATGTCTAAACTCAGGATCAGGTGGAACTTGTGGCATTTCCCAGCCCTCCAATACTGACCAGACATACAATCCACTGCCCCCAACCAATAGCGCTAGTTTATGGTGCTGTTGAGTCTCATTAATAGCTTTGTAGGCTAGCTGTTGATACTGAGCCAGACTAAACTCCTCATCAGGATTAATTATATTAATCAAATGATGAGGGATAAGAGACAGCTCTTCCCTGCTTGGCTTAGCGGTGCCAATGTCCATATGACAATACACCTGTCGGCTATCAGCGCTTATTATCTCTTCATCAAAGGACTGAGCTAAGCGAAGAGCCAGCTGGCTCTTACCTACCCCAGTAGGGCCAATTATAGTTACCAGGCGATTCATCTTATCTTCTAATCTTTGAGGTTTGTTTCACAATGCTCAAAAACTGGCCTGCCTTCAGGCTGGCTCCACCGACAAGAGCACCGTCTATTTCAGGCTGGTTCATAAACTCAGAGGCATTGTCAGCCGTAACACTGCCACCATATAGAATTTGCGTATCCTGGGCAATTTCTTTACCGTATAATTTGGCGGTATTGAGACGAATAAAACTAATAGTCTCATTTGCCTGTTTACCGGTGGCTGCTCTGCCAGTGCCGATAGCCCAAATTGGCTCATAAGCTATAATCAAGCCATCAAGATTATCTATCCCGGACAAGGATGACCCTAGCTGTTCGGTGAGCATTTCTCTTGTCTTACCCGTCTCATTTTCTTCAAGTTTTTCCCCGATACATAAAATAGGCTTCAATCTGAGTGCCAGTACTGCTTTTATTTTTTTATTAACTATCTCCCCTGTTTCACCAAAATACTGCCTTCGCTCAGAGTGCCCAATGATAACAAACTCACATAAGTCAGCGATCATTAATGATGAGATTTCCCCCGTATAAGCCCCCTTTTCCTCAAAGTATATATTCTGGGCGCCTAACTTTATCGAGCTCCCTCTAATCAATTCTCTGATGGCAGATAGGGAAACAAAGGGAGGACACAGAACTTTGTCAACGTTACCTATTTCATCAAGTTCAGAACGCATTTTATTGACTAGTTCTATAGCTTCACTTACCGTGGTATTCATCTTCCAATTACCAGCAATCAGAGGAACCCGCATTCTAGCCTCCTAAGCACCAAATTTAATTAACTTCTGAGCATTAGCCATTGCCAATGGCATAATTTGTGCAGCAGGGATTCGCCCTAGTCCCCCAGAAACACAAGCCGACTCAGCAAATTCCCTGGTTCCATCAGGACGACATAATTTAGAATAGAGAAGAACGGGTACCGGATGCCAGCTATGGGCTTTGAGCAAAGCCGGTGTTGAGTGGTCGCCAGTGACCACGATGACATCAGGCTTAATGCTGGTTAGAATGGGTAGAGCGTTGTCAATCTGCTCTAGAATCCTAACTTTTCGGTCAAAATCACCGTCCTCACCAGCAGAATCAGGCCCCTTTAAGTGCAAGTAGAAAAAATCATAGTTATCGTAGTTCTGTTTTAGAGTTTCAAATTCATCTTCAACACTAGTTCCTGTCTCCAAAACCTCCATACCAACTAATTTAGCTAATCCTAGATAAGTAGGGTAACTAGCAATGGCAGCTGTCCTCAATTGGTAAACTTCATACATAGAAGGCAAACTGGCAGGAAAACCGGAGCGATTGGAGAAGCCACGAAGGAGGACCATATTAGCTGGGTGGTGTCTAGCTAATTTTTTCTTTGCCTGAGCTATAAATTGATTAGCAATACCTGCCATTCTATCGGCTTCTGGATGTAGGGCAGTAATAGTATTTGGTGCTATTCCTGTTTCCCGGGGATCGGAATCAGTGACATCAGGGACAAGCCACAAACCGCGAAATATAACTACAAAGCGATGCTCCTTAATTGGGTAAACAAGAATTTCAACATCATCTACGGAATAACCATCTAACAACTGACACAGCTCTGTGGACTTCTCAGTAGAGATACGACCTGCCCTACGGTCAGCCACAATCCCCTTTCTATCCACGGTACAGAAGTTTCCCCGAGCTGCCACATCTCTTTGCTGAAGGTCAAAATCGATCCCAATTGCTTCGAACACACCCCGACCAATACCAATAAAATCGGCAGGGTCGTAACCAAACAAAGCCAAGTGTCCTGGTGCACTGCCTGGAGTTATTCCTGGGCCTATTGGGTCAGCAAGACCACATATACTTTTAGCTGCCAGTTGGTCAAAATTGGGCGTATTAGCTGTCTCTAATTCTGTCTTACCTGTCTCTGGATGAGGCAATCCACCCAAACCGTCAATGACTAGTAATACAATCTTGGTAGGTGAAGGCCTAGCCAGTTCCTTCATCACTCTAAAATAATTTATATTCATCCTAGTTAGCCTCCCTATTTAATAATAGTTCTACCCCAGGTAGTTTTTCACCACTTAGAAATTTAAGTGAAGCGCCACCTCCGGTAGACACAAAAGTCATCTTATCAGCTAACTCCATTTTGATTACTATTTCAGCAGTAGAGCCCCCACCAACGATAGTAGCAGCTTTAAGGTTAGCTAAAAGTTTAGCCATAACCTGTGTCCCTTCAGCATACTCAGGTATTTCATATATACCCATTGGCCCATTCCAGAAAACTGTCTGGCACTCTTGCAATTCCTCGCTGAAGTCTTTAATAGTTTGTGGACCTATATCTACAATTTTCCCATTATCTGGTATATTTTCAACCGATACAACCTTAGTTTTAGTTGCATTACCCATTTCGCCAGTAACAACAACGTTAACTGGTAGTAACAAGTGCACCCCATTTCTTGCCGCTTTTTCCATTAACCCCGCAACAGTGTCCAGTCTATCCTCCTCAACCAACGATAGACCTGTCTTACAGGATTTAGCTTTTAAGAAGGTAGCTGCCATACCACCGCCAATTAGAAGAGAGTCTACCTTGTCCAGAATATTTTCTAATAGGCTAATCTTATCGCTTATTTTGGCTCCACCAAGAAGCGCAATGAAAGGGTGAGCCGGATTTTCTAAAATGCCACCTAGAGTCTTGATTTCCTTCTCCATTAGTAAACCAGCTACCGCTGGCAGGTAATTGGTAATACCTGCCGTTGAGGCATGGGCTCGATGAGAAGTGCCAAAAGCATCATTAACGAATATATCTGCTAAGCGGGCTAAGGTTTGAGCAAAAGCGGCATCATTCTTCTCTTCCTCAGGATGAAAACGGAGATTTTCCAGAAGCAAAACATCTCCGTTCCTCAAGTTCGCTACCAATCTCTTTACTTCAGAGCCAATGCAATCTTCGGCGATTTCTATCTGATAGCCTAAAATTTGTGACAAGCGCTGGGCAACAACAATCAATCGTAACTTATCAACAACTTTTCCTCCAGGTCGACCCAAGTGAGAACAGAGGATAACTCTTGCTCCACGGTCGATAAGGTATTTAATAGTAGGCAGCGTAGCTCGAATGCGACTGTCGTCTGTGATAGTTCCTGCCTTTTCATCTAAAGGGACATTGAAGTCGACTCTGACTAGGACTTTCTTGCCACCAATCTCTATGTCCCTGACTGTCAGTTTATTCATTTATTATACCTATTAAGTCATACGGGAGAAGCTTCAATTGATAGAATCATCTTCAGCAATCTCTTTTTAATAAATTAATCCTTTACTGAAAAGATGGGATAATTTGTGAAGGGCGTTTATAAGTGACCTCACTACTCAGAGAGAGTAGCTTTCACCTCACCTTTGACCTTTAATAAAGAATTAGTATCAAGGTTGGGGAATAAGGTCAAAAGCTGTTTGGCTATTCCCTTAGCATCAAGACCATACTTAGAGCGAAGGTCAGTTTGTGTACCCTGCTCTATAAACTTATCAGGGAGACCAATGCTTTTTAGTTGAACATTACTAATACCTGATTTTTGAAGTAGATCAATTACACTGCTGCCAAAGCCACCGCTGATAGTATTCTCCTCAACCGTAACTATACGTTTAATACGACTGGCCAGTTCTATTATAAGTTCAGAATCCAGTGGTTTAACGAAGCGAGCGTTAACCACTGTACTCTCAATACCGCTTGAGGCTAATTCCTGGGCAGCTTCAAGAGCAGGAGCCACCATATTACCTATAGCTAATATAACTGCATCCTCCCCACGTCTTAATATTTCTCCTTTACCTATAGGAATTTCGTGTAGCTCTGTGTCCAATTTCACTCCTAATCCAGAACCACGCGGATATCGTATAGTCATAGAATGCCCTGATTGCACTGCGGTGTAAAGCAGGTGCTGAAGTTCGTTTTCATCTTTGGGTGCAGATACAATCAGATTAGGAATTAATGTCAGGTAAGAGATGTCAAATGCCCCCTGATGGGTCTTACCATCATCACCGACAATGCCACCACGGTCAATAGCAAAAACAATTGGCAAGTCTTGAAGGCAAACGTCATGTATAATCTGGTCAAAAGCACGCTGTAGAAACGTAGAATATATAGCCACAATGGGTATGTAGCCCTGAGTAGCTAAACCGGCAGCAAAAGTAACAGCATGCTGTTCACAGATTCCAACATCAAACACACGCTTTGGGAACTCAGTTTCAACAATGTTCAGACAACTTCCCTCAGGCATAGCCGGGGTAATTGCTACCAGTTTGGGATTTTCACGAGCCAGACGAAGCACGGTCTGAGCAAATATTTCGCTATAAGTCGGTATTATTTTGGTGCTTGCCCGTTTGGCTGGCACGCCATGGAAGTAAGTAGCATCCTCTTCGGCAGGGAGATGTCCCCTGCCCTTGGTGGTAATAACATGAACAAAAGTTGGTTTCAAGTGATAATCTCGTGCTTGAGTGAGAGCTGTCTCAAGTTCACGAATATTGTGACCATCAATAGGTCCCATATAGGCAAAGCCAAGTTCCTCCCACAGCGTTGTCGGCATAACTAAGCCTTTAACTCCACTCTCAACCTGTTGGCTTGCCCGCCACAGCCTCGTACCAAACGGGAGAGCAGTAAGCAGTCGCCTGCCTCTCTCTTTTGTCTGATAATAACGACGGTTAAATCGCACTTTGTCTAGCAATTTAGCTAAAGCGCCAACCGTGGGTGAAATTGACATTCCGTTATCATTTAAGACCACGATAAGCCTGGAGCCCAAATGTCCTACCTGATTGAGCGCCTCAAGGGCCATCCCACCGGTTATAGCCCCGTCGCCAATAACAGCAATCACATGATAGTCATCACCGGAGAGGTCACGGGCAATAGCCATACCAAGGGCAGCTGAAACTGAAGTGCTAGCGTGACCGGCACCAAATGGGTCATGCTCACTCTCATCACGGCTAGTGAAACCGGACAATCCTCCATATTGACGGAGGGAAGCAAAGCGCTGTCTCCTACCAGTAAGCAGCTTATGGGTATATGCCTGATGCCCTACATCCCATACAATCTTATCTCGCGGGCTATCAAATACACGATGCAAAGCTAGGGTAAGCTCAACTACACCCAGATTGGACGCTAGATGACCCCCATTAGTAGAAACTATAGCTACCAGCTCTTCTCTAATCTCAGAAGCTAATTGCTTAAGCTCCTGTTGAGTTAACCTCTTCAAATCTGCTGGGCTTTCTATTTTATCTAATATCTCTAACATTATTAGCCTGTTCACTAATCAGGTTTCAAAACCCACCTCATACTAACAATGTAAATAAGTTATTGTCAAGGTAATACCTCTAGAAGCCCGTTTGACGCTGTGGTACCTATCTGTTACACTCTCACCCACAGTGATTTTTAGTAAAGAGTTAATAGTGCTTATCCTTGCCGCTTCGCCCATATCTGAACTCCGAGGCGCAATACCTGTAGCTATAACCCAGTTTCACTTCTCATGGTATTACGCTTTTTTGTTAGCTGTGATTGGCAATCTACTGCCAGTGCCTTTTATTCTATTGTTTCTCGATACCGTTTCCAAATTCCTAAGCAAAGTAGGTATTCTTAAAAGAGGGCTCCAATGGCTCTTTGAGCGCACTAGACGGCGTGGGAAAATTATCAAAAGGTATGAGCGAATTGGTCTGATGTTATTTGTTGCTATCCCTCTCCCCATAACCGGTGCCTGGACGGGTTCGCTGATTGCTGTTCTTTTTGGGCTAAAATTCAAGTATGCTTTCCTATCCATCTTCGCAGGGATATTGATCGCCGGCACGATTGTCACCTGCGCAACTCTCCTCGGCTGGGCTATCTTTGGTTCGGTGGAGGCCTAGAGAAACGCTACCTTGACCTCCCTTAGAGCCTGTGTTACATTTTATTAGTGAATGATTTGTCCCTGTAGCTCAGCTTGGATAGAGCAGCTGCCTTCTAAGCAGCGGGTCGAGCGTTCGAATCGCTCCAGGGACGCCACATTAGCTACAGATTAAAGCTGTCTAACCCTTCGAATCCCGGGCAAAATCTCGGGATTTTTGCTTAAAAAACCCGCTACTTCGGCAAAAAAGGAGAGCGAAAATAACAGCATACTTTCCAAATTAAGAGTATTTTAGAAGAGTACAAGATTTATGCGCTAAAAGTGTTAATAGCATATGATGACACAGTTAATTTCTATAAGAAATCTGGTTTTGAAGTTGGTCATAAAGTAGACTCCCTATGTGTATGGCCCAGAGCACTATCTAACCATGTAGAGATTGATTGGGAGTCACTGGGCAAGGGTAGCGAGTTACTAAAGGTGAGCTATCTGGTCTTGTCGGGGGAAATCGAGGCAAAGGCATTGGGGTTATTTTCTCACCCTGGCATCTTCCTTCTCTTCCCCTCCCGTGTGGAAGTTTCAGCTGTAACCGGGCTTCACCACCCTAATTTCGTAGTTAAATCGACAGATGCTTGTTTTGTTACCTAATTGAACAAAATGACTTTTGCTATCTGTATTCAGTGTTTCGTTTAACGAGCAAGGTTTATAGCTGAAAGCAAGTTGGCTTGACTACATCTCACTACATATTTATACTATTTAGTAACAAATTAT
>SDBU01007101.1_pt1 | contig 12983 bp, 27 predicted proteins | sample 2277071 | NCBI WGS metagenome assembly SDBU01 (sample SAMN10397929, study PRJNA504765) | marine sediment metagenome | isolation source: marine sediment core GS08_GC12, 126 cmbsf | place: Arctic Ocean: Gakkel Ridge, Loki's castle | collected 2008 | reverse complement strand
TTATTCCTATTGTATTCTCATGCCACAATTCCATAGCGCTACCCAAGAATATGCCTGCTGGCTTCCGGCGTCTCTTTATGGCCGTTAATTCCTGATGGTAGAAAGTCAGACACTCACTCCTCTTGAAACGTATCCTTATTCTCTCCGCATAACAATACGAACAACCAACAGGACATTTGCCTTTGACTGGATTTGAGGAATAGCCTTGTGTTCCATCAGGGTTTAGTGCCCATGGTATTTTTGTTCTGTTCATTTCACCACCTCATATCTTATTGGCCAACACCAGGGGTTACTCTCCCATGAGTAACCTCTAGCAGCGTTGATACTGTCCCAATGATTAGCAAACCTTATTACGTTGGAGTACGGCATTCCATGTGATTGTTCTCCATACCAATCCTGTAGTCCCTCTGCCCATGCGTCTTTCTCTGATATATCCTGCAACCTCTCAGCGCCAATTCCTGTTATCACGTACCAGTGGCGGGCGTACCGCTTTGGCATGAATAGTGGTGACCGCTTATACCAGCCTAGTATTCTATGCTGATTAGCCCTAATTACCAGCGGAGGATTTTCAACGTATCTGAAATTAAACTCTAAGTTACTAACAATAAAACGCCACTTCTGCCTACCTGTCTTGGTAGTTCCGTCCTTAACCCATGCACCATACCAATAATGAGGCTCTTTGAGATAAAGCCTGTCGCCTATTGCATATTTAATCCTTGGTCGCCACATGGCATATCCATTCATCCAGTAGTGTCCTGAATGTTTTGGTAGATGTGGATTTCCTCCATCATCTCCCTTGTAGATATACCCCATTGGCGGCTGGGGGTTCATAACTCGCCTGGTCATGGTCTTACGTCCCTCTTGGGTCGCCAGGGCATTTTCCGCAGTCATTAGTATTCCGCGCTCTTTCATCTTACCCTCACTATCTCTCTCAGATGCCACTGCGGACCCCACGGCCTTTTCCAATAATCATGGCGCCACCGCCTATTCTCACTCTCAAAGGGCAACCGGTGCCCTACGTTCGTAAATATGCTCTTATGGTTATTAAATATCTTGTCGACGATGTTATTCAATCTGTTCATCTATTCCTCCCTCTATTCCTACACACTTTTTGAACTCATTAGTCAGCAACATCATCAAAACAAAGGCATGCCCCATTTTCCTCTTAGGCTCATTGATTACGTCCGTCAGGCCCATTCCTAAACTCCTGTGGTCATAAGCATCGTAATCTAAAAGAACTAAGTTGCTGCCCTGCTTCTCTAAATCACCATACAAGTCTGACAGCTCCCTAAAAGCACGGGTTTGCGAAACGTACTTGCCGTAAATAGTCGCATATATCTGCTTGCGAGCTTCTACATATCCAAGTTTCCTGCCATCCCAAAAGCTATACTCCGGAATAGCCCCTTTACCCATCGGATAACGAATTGCCTTTTTATTGCTAAAGCCTTGATAATGCCACGACCACCACTCAAGAGAAGGAAACCCAGATTCATCTGTATGTTTCTTATATACTTTGCTGTACTGCCACAGGTTTTCAAAATTCTCAGATAATGTACCCTGCTCATGTATAGGACCAAGAACGAAGGGGCTTAACTCACGAAATTGCCCAATGCCACTTGTAGTATTCACGCATAATCCACTATATGGAGAGATTTTGAATATCGGCAAAACATATATCATCTATTCCTCCTTTTTCAGTTTAGTACACTTGGGAATACCTGGTTGCGTGCCATCTCTATGGTGATTAAACAATCTCTCTGCGGCCCCCTCGGTAAGGGCACGATGCCACCATCCGCAAGCTAGGCAAGTAACCTTCTTGCTTTCAGGGTTAAAATCGAACAAAGGCTTCAGCTCCACCTTTAGCCGTGACTTGCAGATATGGCATGTCGGAGGTTGGACAAATACCCTCATGTCACTATGCTCCCCATAGTCCTCTCCGCATCCGGGGCAAGTTACAATATACGTTTCCATATTATTCCTCCTCATTTCTGTCTCTTCCATTTTGATTAGCTTTACCCATTCCTGAGTAGTACGTATTGTCATTTACCCTCCCCCTCATATTTAGACAATCTCTCTCTTAATATCTTGTTTTCTTTAGTAAGCCTGTGTATTTCCTTGTTTATCAATATGTTATGTTTGCTATTTGCGGATAATACTTCGAGATTCTCAAGTCTATTATCATCTCTTATTCCATTTTTGTGGTGAACCACCTCCCATGGTAGGAGGCAGCGTTTTAAGTGTTTTGCCATTACAAGTCTATGTTCAGGAATGTAACCAGCCGATTTTGACCTATGGGCGGACATAGGAAAAAAGAAATCATCTCTTTTTACATAAACAACCATATAACCATCTTGGTTACTTCTACCCCCTATCCAATGATGATGATTCTTTCCTGTATAATGAGTCCCTTTACAAGGTCTACAGAATTTGCTAATAGGTTTTTTATCACTCACTGAATATTTAACCCATCGTAATTTCCCACACTGCTCACAAGCGGCCCAAATATATTTCATAACTAGCCCGCTCTTACTGTGTAATAATGTATTCCCAGTATCTCTCCCTCGTCTCACTTCATTTAATTCTGGCATGTATCACCTCCCTACCATTCATTGTACTGTAATGATAAGGTAACTATCAATTATACCATTCTAAGAAGTCGTTAAATGAAAGGTACACGCGAGCATCGTCCCAGGAAGCACCTTTCGGTTTCATAACCACCATCTGTAGCTTTTTCTTTTTTCCTCTGCTCTTGACAGTTTTTAGTGCTCCTTCGAGCTTGGCCGGAAGAGGCATTACTTTGCATTCAATCTCAAATGCATCATTGGAAACATCCGGCATAGTAGAGGCATTGCCGTATCCAGCCCTCTTGCCCCCGATACGCTTAGAAAGCTCAAGCTCAAAGCGTTTCCCTCTGCTGCGCGGTGCTCTACCTGTAAATTTAGCCATCATAGCCTACCTCTCTCTCGCCTCATATAATTGGTGATGATGTCCCCTGTCCCACAGGTTTTTCTCGCTAACATGTCCAGCTTATCGAATAAAGGACCAATACCCTGGACTACTTTAAGATTCCATTCTGCCCGTTTCTTCTCTTCCTCAAGCCTCGCCTCCTCAATCGCCTCTTTTATCCCTTCCCCCGATAAAGGGTTGTATCTACCCACCACCTCAATAGCGTCCTCCAGGGGGCACCATTCAGGAATAGTTTTAAGATCCCTTGGCATCACTTGGCTGGAGGTTATCTTGCTACAAGCAAGAAGATACCCATGCTCGTCTAAGCTCGCAAAGGTACAATTAGCGCATTTATCTATTACTGTCGGTGGTATCTTCATTTTCCCTCCTGCTCGCGTATTTTATTCCCCATCTCAGTACACTTTTTAGCCCATTCTTCAACCGGGTCTACCTCCTCCAGGGGGCACCAATCAGGAATAGGGCCTTCTATTCTTCTGTCCTCGAAACACCCTAACAACGACTTTCTCTCCTGCCTAAATATTCTACTACACACATATCTTCTTAATTCCTTCTGCGAAGTTGTAACAAATATGCATGATGGACAATCACTACATTTGTCTATTACCGTTGGTATCTTTTTCATTATATTCCCCCTGGGGCAACAGCTCTCGCACCTATGTCATGCGTGGGACCACCGCCCCAACCAGGACCAGCATAGTAATCCTCGATTATTGCGTTTGTTCCGTCTTTAAGCACGACCCTGATTCCTCTAAATTTACTTGTGGACCAACAATCATCGGCAAAGACTAAACTGGTTATGGTAGCCCCTAATAACCGCTCAGTCTCTTTGTTCTTAGCCTCCTTTACTTTCTCGGGCCAGTGCTCCTCACAATAGTCCTTTCCGTTAACATCTGCCATGTTTGTCTGTTTCCCGCATATATCGCAAAATTGTCTTGATACTTCCTCCATTACTTTCTTTCTCATGTTAATACCTCCTTGATATATTCTTTGCCTGTCCACACCTTTTGGTGATTTGAAACCATGACCATGTAGCAGAGGAGCTGTTCCATGGACTTAGGCATCCAATCGTCAGGACCCCAGTTGTCGTTTGAAATACTGTTATAATAGCCCAGTATATTCAGGGCCAGCTTATACAGGGACATGCCAAGCATCTCTTGATACTGCGCTTGAGACGGGTGCCACAAGTAAATACCAACCAGCTCGTCAAACTCACCCAACTTGTGCCAGCGTTTAGTGTTAACCATAACCTCTTGATACAACGTCCACTCCCCTGAATCGGTATCGTGAAATCCTACCGGCTTCTTACCAAGCCAGCTCTCATCTATTAGATGAAAGTTGTTGAAATGCCCACCATTATGGTAATAAACCAAGTCCCACTTCTGAGGTACCCACGCTTTTTGTATCTCCTTGGCCTCCTCGAGCATTACTCTAATCTCTTTAGTCTGGTCCATTTATTCCTCCTTTTCGCCTGGCAGTGCTGGAATCGGGCCATAGACATCACCGTTCCTTTCCATCTTCACGGCTTCCATGGCTTCGATGGCCAGATTGATGGTTTGGGTATATTCCGAGGAAGGGATCATGCCACAATCCTTTCTTGCCTTTGTAAGATTTTTAATGGCTCTTTCTAATTTCATGTTACCTCCTTACACCTATACATCGACTCATTCCAAACTCCCCTCGACGATGCTGGCCAAGCAAGGCGAATGCTCGCTCAACACTAATCGCTAGATGCCACCAACCACAACGAGTGCAAGTTATTTCCTTGCCATCGAAAGTACAATCAGTTCTACCATCGTTAGAAGAGTGGTGCACGCCCACGTTGTATTCTTTAAAGCCCTTGTTAATCGCTTCCTCCACGTCCCTGGACAGCGCTATGCCAAGCTCGGTGGCCAACTCCAACAATTGCGTAACCACAATCGCTTCGATACTCTTCGCCGCCTCGTACCACGACCAGAGATTAGTTGGATTCCTCTTTAGCCTTTCCTCGGTTCGCTTATCCAAGACGAGCTTGCTGCTCACTGACATTTGACACCTCCTTTGGTGTATTTACATAGCATTCCCGATAATTGTCCCAGTAAAAAGATAGCTTACCTATCTCACCTCGCATTCGATCTTTAGCTATAATCAGCTCTGTCTCCACGCCATGGGGATTCATGTCTCTATCATAGTACGACTTCCTACTGAGGAAGAGAATCAGGTCCGCATCCTGTTCAATAGACCCACTGGACCGTAGATCCGAGAGAAGCGGCCTCTTGTCCAATCTCCCCTCTGTAGCACGACTAAGCTGAGATAACACCACAAATGGTATATTAAATTCCTTGGCCATGTTTGCTAATTCACCTGAGATAAATCCTATCCTCTCATTATCATTGCTGCCAGTTCTGTCTCGTAGGTAATGTAAGTAATCGATAAACACTGCATCTAATCCGTAACTTAGTTTCATACGTTCTATGATTTGCCTTATTGAGTTAGTAGTGGCTGGCCCACGGCTCAAATACAGATTAGTGGAAGCAAGATCACCCAAGGATAAGGCAATCTGGCTAAGCAATTCCTCACTATAATTTCCTCGCCTAACCAACCTAGCCGGCCTTTTTATCAAGTGTGCCACTAACTTGTCTATAACCGATTCTGGCGTCATTTCAAGAGATACGAAAAGAACCTTGTAGTAGTATGACATCTGCATTGCTATCTGTAATGCAAAGGTAGTCTTACCCATACCTGGGCGCGAACCAAGAATAACAAAATCGCCATTAAATAAGCCACCCGTCTTTCTGTCAAATGCAATCATTCCAGTTGGGATACCAGGTAATGTGTCTCTAAGCTGCCCATACCGCTTATCAGCATAATCGGCCATATCCTGCGGTGTCCAAATCTTTGTTGATGGCACCAGTCGACTTATACCAGTTAGTAATTTCTGGCTCTTGGCTAGGCTTTCCACCGGATCAACGTTCTCATATCCTATCTGGCTTATCTTACTCGCTACACTTATAAGACCGCGATTAAGCGAACACTCTTTTATTATCTTTGCGAAATATGGAGCGTGCAGAGAAGTCGGTGCAATCGAAATTAGATGGCTAAACCTAGCAGCCCCCCCTACTTTATCCAAGGTTCCCTCCCTATGGAGTCTATGGACTAATGTAATATTGTCTACTCCACTACCTTCTTTATAGAGGTCTAGCATTGCCTTAAAAATAATCTGATTGCCTTCCTCAATAAAGTCCGATGCTTCAACATCTATCTTACTGAGTTGTTCTTCATCAATCACGATAGAGCCTAGTAATCCTTCCTCAGCCTCTAAATTCTGTGGTATAGGTTGCTTACTCATTTAATTCTCCTATATTTTTATAAACTCCTGCATCTCCATACTTAGAGGCTATATCTATTTGCTTTACTTGTTTCTTGTCATCCATTCGATTCCAACTAAGAATGGTTGCGTAGTGAGATTGATACTTATAACCCTTGCTTTCAATTCCAATAGAGAGAGACTCAATTAGTTCCTCGGTGCGTTTATTAAATCGTTTAATTAACTTGTTATATTCATCATCAGTTAACCGTACATTCTTAAACTCACCATAACTATTCTTTTTAGTGGTTCCTTTCTTTTGTTTAGTTTCTTTTGTTAATGTTTCTTTTTTCTTTTGTGCGACAGCACAGCTGCTAACTTTTGTTGACTGTTCTGCTAACGAAATAGTCAAATTGCTAACTTTTGCGTGCCAAATTGCTAACTCTTCAAATGTTAGCTGTTCAGCTAACTTTCTGAGTTCCGAAATATCGCCAATAAACTCATAAGTGTTGTCATTACCAGCATAATGGTAACACCAATGGCATTCACCGCAGAGGGTTAAACCATTATCAACCTCAAATCTTAAATCCGGGTATTTCTCCCACTCTTTAATGTGGTGAGCGTTCAGGTCTATTTTATCCGCATTTAAGGTAGCTATATCTCTATGGCAAATGCGACAGGTTAGCCCATCCCTGTGAAATACTTTTGCTTGCCACGCTGCTAATTTGTGGCTCTGCGATGCCCTACTGCTCTCTCCGCCATGGGATTCAAGGGACCTCTTTGTAGTTAAAGTTGACTGTTCTGCTAACTTTCTCCAAAGCTCCCAATCTTTCTGAAAACCAATTTGCTTTCCCCTACGATTTATGAGTCTCAGGTCCGTAAGTTTATACAGAGTTCTGGAAATCACGGCCTTACATAACCCAGTAGCTTCTACTAGCTGAGAGTTAGCAATATAGTCAACTTTTTTATGGAAACCGTATGTTTTTCTGATGATACATAGAAGCACTTGCCATTGGTTAGAGGATAGGTGTATTTTGACCAATTGTTCTAATATCTCATTCGCAATTTGAGTATGCCCATCTTCTAGCTGAGGTTTAGCCATTCTAGTAACCTCGCTTTATTATCTTGAAGACTCGTTGCCTGGTGATATTAAAGGCTTTGGCAATCTCCCTCAAAGAGAGACCGGGATGTGCTTTGTGGTACTCGATTATGGCGTTGTTACGATCAGTTTTGCGGAGTTTATCGTATCTCATGCAACTTCCCCCATGTCGTAATAATAAACAGTGTAAATAAGTTTGTCAACCCCTAGTTTCTTCCTAGTAATCCTGGGGGCATGCCACCGCCGCCTTGTTGCAGTATCACAGGTGGTTTTAGGAATTGAGCTCTGTAAACACACATGCCCACCTGTTTAGTCTGGGCTGCCAGTTGACCTTGATGGCTAATCTCTATCACTACCCATCTGGTACATTTATCACCAATGCACAGCACGTCTTGGTCGGGAGTGCTTCTCTGGGGACAGCTTTTCGAGGCTGCATCTTCAATTTCTTTAGGGTCCATAGTATTATTCTCCTTTATCTTTTTTCGATTGGCATATCGTTTAATTCACCTACGGAAATATCATAATTCCGCAGGTAATTACGAACAAACTGGGCTGTTTGGTCGGTTACATCCCGAACCCCCAGAATCCAGTCATTGAGGAGGGACTCTATTCTTGTTCCGCAATCATCGTGCTCACTTGGGCAGATGCTTGCAGTCGCATTGCACTTCTTGCCGAAGGGAGTATCGCACGAATATTCACACATTATGAACCCCCGCTACCGTAGTTGACTGTGAATATTACAGACCATATTACTATACTGAGACAGCTACCAATTATCTGAAAGGTATCCAACTCAGCATGACTAACAAGAAGGTCTATCCCAAAAATAACCATCATACCCAACGCTACGCCAGCTATAATACGATTCCATAATTTCATTTACTTGCCCTCTTCCAGCTTCGCAAGGTGGTACCTCCATATCTTTTCCCACGCTGTAGCAACGGTGTACTTCTTCTCCATCCCAACACTGCCTGACACTTCCAGCGCCTTGTAAACAACATCAGGTTGCATCTTGAAGGTGTTGTAGGCGGAACGTAATATTTCGATAATGTTATCAGGACTAGGGGGACATACAGGTTCAGGCTCTTCCGTTTCCGCGGGAGTTTCTTCTTTGGAAGCTTCCGTTATCTCCCCTGTTCCCGTGTCCACTACCTCTACATCTGCCACGTTAGTAGCTAAATTGTCAAATAATTCATTCGCTTCTCTCTCGTCATCACCGGTTAATTCCTCTACCTCCCCTTCCTTGGGAGTTTTTTCCGATACCTTGCTGGTATCTTCCTGTACCTTCCTGCTCTTCCTCTTGTTGATTTTCTTGACATCCTTGACTGCTTCGCCTTCCGGAGTAGGAGCTACTGCCTTCTCAAGTAGTGTTTCAGCGCTAATGGTGTCGGGATCTGCTAAAACGCCACTGCTGAGCTCTTCAGGGGTATATCGAGCACCACCCAGTTTGTGAGAGCCTATCCGTCGGGAACCCCGAGAAGCGCAACGACTGAAGAGCATATCCTTTGTCCATTTAGCCCAGGTGCCAGTTTTAAGCACTCGTTTTTTAAGCTCAGCATCCCAGCGATGGAGCAAGCCTGCCTGTTCAGCATCCTCAATAGTAAATGTACCGGTATAGACGATTTTCCAGCCTTCCTTAAATAACTGCTCAAACTCTATTACGCAACGTTCTGCGGAGTCCTCTTGAATCGTGTAGCGGAAGTCACCATCCCTGACAAGCAATGCCAACATGGATTGTGCAGACTGCCCTATCTTAGTGACGTATTTCTTTTTACTGGTATCCCAGCTTTCAACGAGGTAAAAGTTGTTCATTGAATAAAATGGCATTAAAGAGACCTCTTGACCCGCCAGAATTTTTACAATAGCTTGAGCTTGGTCCTTCGTATCGGCGAATATCCCTGAGTCTATGAATACTTTGGCTAAGTCTTGGATTGCGGGCAAGCCCATTACCAGAAAGTTGGGGTTAGGTTGCCTTATTGCTATTACTGTGCCTTGTTTTTCTTGTTCCATATTTCCTCCCTTTATTTCAATGGTTCATTTTCCATCTATCACCACTTTTGATGATCAAATTTAGTTCCTGTAGTTGCCTGTAAACACTAAGTATTCCTACAAAGCCCTCGAAGAAATACTCCAACTGGCTTGGTTCCAGAAAGTAGGGGTGTGGTTGCCCTGTATGCTTGTCTAGGTGAACAGCACAACCAAAGTCTATCTTCAAATTAGGGTGCGTCACCTGTAAGCCCTTGTAGTAAGCTGCCAACTGAAAGAACGCCTCCGGGAGCAACTGTCCTGATTTCCAGTCCAGAATACCATTGCCCATTGAAGGAATCCTGCTATATTGGTCAAGCCGTCCAGCATATTTATATTCATGGTTGACGATCTCTACCTCCACATGAATAGGGTGTAGGTAGACGGTCTTCCTGAAGCTCTCGTAAGCGACTACTGAATTACGAACACGCTGGTCATAATCCCACCAATCCTTCAGAACCTTTGCCTTGCATAGCTCGACAATTCGGGAATGAACCATATCCCCGATTTCCCCATGTTCTTTCAGGACAAAGGCAGGGACGCCAGCGAAGGGCTTGAGGACCTCGTTTATAGCGGTGGTAACGCTAACGTAGTCCTCTTCGCCTACTTCGTAGTGGCGCTTGCCCTCTATTTCTACTGTTGACGGGCACATATCTTAACTGCGTTTTTGAGGTACTCCCTGTTTTCGAGAAGCTCCTGATGGCGTTTGAGCGCCTTATCAATTGCCACTTCGCGGGTGAGTTCATTAGGATGCTCGCTAAGAGGAGGGGAAAGGCTCTCACCGCAGTTAGAACAGTATTTAGGTCCACGAAGAGACGGAGACGGAAAAGGGAAGCGTATCGGCCCAATGCTTCTTCTCACAACCTTCGGCAGTCCATAAAAGGCACCCTTGTAATAACCACCGGGTAGTATTCCGTAGGACTTCTCCTTCCTCGCTGCCAGCCTCGCTCTTCCCTCGGCGATGTCAAATCCATCAGAGGAGTTAAATTTACCGTTGTCCAAGTCCGCTTTGCAACAGGCGGCTCGACCTTCTGCTACCAGCTTGCCTTTGTTGTAAAGCAAGACGATTGCCCATACACGCTTACTCTCCGTCAATTTCGCAGACCAATTCTCCAGCAACTTCATCACCGTATGGACGATTGGTTTTTCTTTTTGGTCACATTCTTTACTCATTTACCCACCTCCTGCTTTGTTTTCATTCGTATAGAAACCAGCTTTGGGATATTTTTCCTGAAGGTGGTGTAGTATCCTCTCCCCCTCAGCCTTCTTTACTGCCTCTAAATCTATTTGTTGGCATTCCCACTGGTCTGCTACCCCTAATTTATATCCTTCCTTTTTCTGTGCCTCTATGTAGGGTGCTACCTTTTGGAGTTGGGCTTTGGCTATAACTTTGCACTCTTTCATTTGAGGTGCTGTAATAATATTCTTAGCCGATAAATACCCCTCATGTTCTAATGCAGAAACTATATCTCCTTTACCCAGCAAGCAACCCATTAGATTCGTAGGCACATCTGCTTCTAGTGCCTTGATTACTCTGCCTGCTCTTTTAAGATATTCCTCTCTGACATTCAAAGGCAATTCTTTCCAGCATGCCTTGAAACGCTCTGATTCCAGCATTGCCTTGCCCATTTCTTCTTTACCCATTGTTTTTCTCCTTATTTCTGTGGTCTTACTGAGATTCCGGTAATATAGACGATTTTTGCACCAGGTACCTTTAGCTCTTGTTTCAAGGCATCCAGTATCTTGACTTCATCAGGAACAAGATACTCTCTAGGTAATAGGGCAGGGTCAAATATGTAAAGCTCAGGTGTCCTCTTAGCAGTCGCAGAACCGCTATCAGTCTTAGTGGTCTGCTGAACCTCTGGAGCAACGGCAGATATCGTTTCGGGAATCTGAGGCTCTTTAACTGGTTCCCCTGCTGCTTCTGCCTCGGCCACTGCCTTCAATCTAGCCTCTTCCTGTTCCTTGGCTTGTCGATCAAGCTCCTCCTGTAGCTTATGAGCCTTCTCTTCTTGCTGGTCGTAGTATTTCCCAAGGCCGTATTTCAAATGGTCGATAAGCCCATCGACAATTACCAAAGGTGGCTTGACGAACTCCTCATCCCATGCGTTTGCGAGCCGTCTTAGCGTTGTGGAGTATTGCTTGCGTTTGTCCTCGAGTCGTTTTCTAAGTGGTACCAGGTTAGCTGCAAGCATCTCAGTGGCTTGTATCTTAGAGTCTTCGTCGACAACAACAATAGCCATGGTTGCGGCAACGAGAGCATCTTTCTCAGACATTATTACATTGATTTCGGAGCTCATTGCTCCGGGATTAGGAATAGTTAAATCAGTCTTTGCCATTTATTTCCTCCTTTCCTATCCTTGTATCTTCTGTGGGTACTTCCAGACCTACCAGCTTCCCTAAGCCCTTTAGAAGGTCAGTAAAAATTTTAGCATTATTTTCCAAAGACTGTAGTCTTTCTTCAATGCGCGCTGTAACCGTCTTTTCTTCTGCATCCTCCAGGGGACACCATTCGGGGATAATCTCAAGATTGTCAATAGTCTTCACTTCTTCACCTGGCGACAATTTCGTTGCATTATTACAGACAATAAACAATCCTTTTACACAATCCCACTTCCCTCGGTATGGGCAATCTGCACACTTCGTTACTTTAATTATTTTCATTTCTCCTCCATTCCCTTATACTCCTACTCACTCCAAATATCTTCCCCCAAGCAACGCTTATTGGAATACAAAATGCAAGTATAATAAGAATGCCAGGCAGAGCAGGTAAGCTAAACAGAGGAAACCCCGTGAACGTATCTATCGCGCCTGCTATGGCAATAGTAGTGATGACGGTGCAAACAATGTAAGCTATTGCTTTAAGTAATACAACAACTTTCCTGTTCATGTTATTCCTCCTTCTCTATTACGATAGTCGTGGTAATAGGCTTGCCCTTGTTATCCCAGCCAAAAAGGGAAGCGGTGAGTTTACCTCGTAGGATTGTAAGAGTTACGTTGCGGGTATGTGTTTCCTTTGCTTTTTGAAGTAGTGTTTTTAGTTTTTTCACCCTAATTGTTGTTTCTGCCAATTATTCCTCCTTTCCAGTTAGCAATCACAAAATTGAATTTTCCCCTAGGCATATAAGTGAAATAAGGGCTACTCCAAGTATGATAAACACAAATCCTATAAGGTAATCGGTTGATGGTTTATTTCCAGACTGAATAGCTCGATGTGTAATAAGAGCACCATATATAACACAATACGCACAAAACGGAATTACCCATAGGGTAAACATAAGATTAAACAATTATCCCTCCTTCTCCGGTGTTAAAGTAAAACCTATCAGCGCTATTTTATCGCTGCTCGATGCTTCCCTTGTCGTAGCCACATCTACAACTAACTTGTTGCCAGGACGTAATATATAAGGCTCTGAAAACCACCCTTCCGGTTGAAGATTCTCTAGCCCGTATTCATGCTGGAGCCGATCTACTTCGTCTACTGTCTTAACTGCCCGGAGCAAAGGATAGACGGCTTGTATCTCGCTCAAGTCCATGATTTCTGGAACGGGAGCCCTGAATATTAACGTGCTAACACAGGGGTAGTCTGCCAGCATTGATAGCTTGTAT
>SDBU01007100.1_pt1 | contig 12985 bp, 8 predicted proteins | sample 2277071 | NCBI WGS metagenome assembly SDBU01 (sample SAMN10397929, study PRJNA504765) | marine sediment metagenome | isolation source: marine sediment core GS08_GC12, 126 cmbsf | place: Arctic Ocean: Gakkel Ridge, Loki's castle | collected 2008 | reverse complement strand
TTAATAAAACAATTAATTGCAAGACAGAAACCTCTTTTGCACAGGACAAATACTTATTTGAAAGAAAGCTAACTCATTTATATACAACAACATCCATTCCATACGACCTGCCTCTAAAAACCGTCTACTCCTAACTTCATTTCTATCTCTCACATATTAAACAGCTTGCATTGTTTTTTTTCTTGGGATTATGTGGTGATATTTTAATTCTAATAAACATGACAGCTCTTTTAAAAAACGTTTGAAAGATTTTTTGAATAGAAGCTCTCTATGAAGCATCGAAAACAAACTACGATTTTTAGTCTAAAAATGTTGAAGTCGTGGCACAATTTCAGGCTTGTCAGCTCCAGTTGGCGCGAAATCTAAAGATGTACTTAGTTTAGCACCAGCAATTGAGTATAACTTTTCTGAAAACTTATCTCTTATCAGCGGAGCTTGGTTTTCTGTTTGGGGTAGAAATACTTCAGATTTTGCAACAGGAATTATTACTTTAACCTATACTTTTTGATGTATAAACATCATTAGTTTTATTAGTTTTCTAGAAAATACTTAAAAAAGCCGGTTTTTTTATAACATTTCACAAGACCCTGATAATAAAGATCTAGCATAGACTTTCCCCGACTATTCCGCACGCTATTGCAGAAAAGTCTAGACTTTTCTGCAATAGCGTGCATAATAGTCAATATGGAAAGATATCAAAAAAAAGCTATTTTAAAAGATTTGAAGAAAAAAATGGTGCTCCTTTCTGGACCGCGTCAAGCTGGTAAAACCACTTTGTCTAAAATGATTGCAAAAGAGCATAAGTCATCTGTTTATTTAACATATGATCGGTTAGAAGACAGGAAAATAATTTTAGATGAAGGATGGTTAGAATCAACTGAACTAATAATACTAGATGAAATCCATAAAATGCCTGAATGGAAAAATTATCTAAAAGGTATATATGATACCAAATCTTCTTTTCAAAAAATATTAGTTACAGGAAGTGCCAGGCTTGAAATTTTTAATCGAGTAGGCGATTCTTTAGCAGGAAGATATTTCCTTCATCGTTTAATGCCTTTATCTCCTGCTGAATGTGAAAAAGTAAATCAAAAATATACAATCGATAAATTTTTACAAAGAGGCGGGTTTCCAGAACCATTTCTAGCAGAAAGTCTTATCTATGCTAATCGTTGGAGATTGCAATATGTTGATAGTTTATTAAGAGTCGATGTTTTAGATTTTGAAAATATTCAAAATTTAAATGCAATAACATTGCTTTTCGAAATGTTAAAAGAAAGAGTAGGCTCTCCTATATCATATACATCTATTGCTCAAGATTTAGCTGTTTCTCCTAATACCGTAAAAAAATACATTCAAATTTTAGAAGCTCTTTATATTGTATTTAGAGTTACACCTTTTTCAAAAAATATAGCAAGAAGCTTACTAAAAGAACCAAAAATTTATTTTTTTGATACAGGTCTCGTTAAAGGTAATTCTGGGATTAAATTTGAAAATTTAGTTGCAACGTGTCTACTTAAACATATAATGGCTAAAATAGATTATAAAGCTGAGATGTACTCTCTTAACTATTTGCATACAAAAGAAAAACATGAAGTAGATTTTGCCTTGGTTAAAGATGATAAAATTGAAAAAATTATAGAAGTAAAAAATAGAAATCATACTATTAGTAAGAATCTTTATTATTTTAAAGAAAAATATAATTTAACAGCTATTCAAGTTGTTAAAGAATTAAAAAGAGAGAAAATGCAAAATGGAGTTAAGGTAATGAGGGGTCTGAATTTTTTAAAAAATTTAGAATTATAATATTTAAAAACTAGATTTTTTTTAGTTCAAAACAGCAGTTTTTTTTATAAGACTTTCAAAATATTCAATCGTTTTTAAAAGCCCCGTTTCTAAATCTATTTTTGGTTGCCAATTGAGTAGTTTTTTTGCTTTAGATATATCAGGCTTTCTCTGTTTTGGATCATCTGAAGGAAGATCTTTAAAAACAATTTTAGAGTTAGAATTAGTATATTTAATAACAAGTTTTGCAAGATCTAATATTGTAAATTCTGTTGGATTTCCTAAATTGATCGGACCAATGATGCTATCTGCTGAATGCATCAAGCATAAAATTCCATCAATTAAATCATCTACATAGCAAAAAGATCTAGTTTGGGATCCATCTCCATAAACTGTTATATCTTCACCTCTTAGAGCTTGCACAATAAAGTTAGAAACAACCCTGCCATCGTTTGGATGCATGTTTGGACCATAAGTGTTGAAAATTCTAGCAATTTTTATAGGAATTTTATATTGGCGATGGTAATCAACAAACAGAGTTTCTGCACATCTTTTAGATTCATCATAGCAAGATCTAATACCTACAGGATTAACATTACCAAAATAATCTTCAGTTTGGGGATGGACTGTGGGATCCCCATATACTTCACTTGTAGAAGCTTGAAAAGCTTTAGCTTTTACTCTTTTAGCTAAGCCTAAAACATTTATTGCTCCATGAATTGATGTTTTAACAGTTTGAACGGGATCATTTTGATAGTGAACAGGAGATGCAGGGCATGCTAAATTATAGATCTCATCAATTTCTAAATATAGAGGGAAACAGATGTTATGTCTTATTAGTTCAAAATAAGGATTTTTTAAAAGATGCAAGATATTTCTTTTAGAACCTGTATAAAAATTATCTACACAAATAACTTCATAATTTTTATCGAGTAATCTTTCACAAAGATGCGATCCTAAAAAACCACTTCCACCTGTAACTAAAGCTTTTTTTCTCATAATTTTTTAATCTTTTAATAAGTCCCAAAACAAAGTTTCTTTTTTTCTTTAGCCCAAGATAAAAACGGTTTTAAATCATCTAGGGTCTCTTCTTTAACGCTTAAAATAATTTTATCTGAAAAATCCAGATAAATTTTGGCTTCAGCAGAATTTAACTTAGCATTGCTATATATTAATATTAAATCATACTTGTCTTTTATATTATCAATCATTTGAATAAAATCTAAAGATTTTAAAAGCTCAAAAGCAAAATATTTTTGATTTCCGGAAGCAATATAGTCATAAGCCTGCAATTTTTGAATGGGCAATTTTTTAATATCTTGTTCTAAATATGGAAAAAGTCCATTTTTTTCTTCGATTTCAGATTTAGTCTCTATAACTAAAATATTTTTTTTGCTAAGTGCTAAAAGGGCAGCTAGATAGTGCACGTAATTTGGGCCTTTTGAGCAAAGAGCTGCTATAATTTTTTGTTTCTTAACATCTATAGAAGATATAATTTGTCTAAGTGACTCTAGATCTTTTCTCTTTAGTTGATCAACATCTATTCCATTACATTTGAAAGAAATTTTTCCAAAAAAATCAAAGTTTAAAGATTTTATTACCTCAAAAGAGATAGGAAAACCCTTGATCGCTCTAATATATATACTAACTATAAATGTAATAAAAAAAGCTAAGATAGCTAAAATAATAGAATTTCTAAAAAGATGAATAGTAATATTTTTATCAGGAATAGAGGCTAAATCAATAACCTTTGAGTTATTTTTTTTCAAATTATTATCTAAATTTTTAGACTCTATTAATTTAGATAGAGACTCTACCATATTTTTTGTCATTTCAGATTTTAAATTAATTTTCTTTTCAATAGCTAATTTCTGAACAATATTTTGCATATCTTTTTTCAGATCGATTAATTTATTTTCTAAAAGCTCTTTTCCATCTTTTATTTTTTGCACTTTCTCAAAGATGTAACCTCTAGCTTTAGAAGATAAAAATGAAATCTCTTGATTTAATAACTTTAACTGAATTTTTTTGGATAAAGTTAACTTTTGATCCAAGATTTTTAAGTTCATGTTTTTTAAGTTTAAAGAATCTAAAAGATAAGATTTTATTATTTTTTTTTCTAAATTATATTCTTCTTTTAAACTTTCTATCTCCTTGATCGTATAGTTTTTAGAATCATCTAGCTTCTTTGCTATTTCATTTATATTTTTTGTTAAATGTTCAGGAAGAAAATTAGCTATGCTTGATTGAAAAGAATCCTTATCAACATTTTTTGAAATATGCTCTATTTGAGATATTTCTAAAAAAGTATCGTCTTTTTTTTTAGAAATTTCTTTAATTTGAGCTTTTGCATCACAAAGATCCATTAAATTTAGAGTATTATTATCAATCTCTTTTTGTTTTATTCTCGTAATATCTACAAAATCATTTATTGAACTTTCAAAATTTATATTTTTTAAACTTGAGTTTGAATCAGAGTTAAAGATCCTATTTTTATCTACTTCAGTAATTAGCTGATCTATCGAGCTTTTAGGAAGCAGAGTTTTTTCAACATCTACAACTTTTTTTTCTGTTTTTTTTAGATCAAAATCATCTTTTCTTATAGACATTAAAACTTCTTTTTTGCTGTTTTTTAGTCTTTTTATATCATCTGAAAGCTTTATGAACTTTTCATCTAAAAAGTTTATTTTTTCAATTTTACTAAGATCAACACTTTTTAAATATTTCAGTTCCTCCAAATAGTCACTTAAGTTTGTTTGATAGGTCTCTCTTTTTCTAAGTAGAGTCGCTATTTCAGTATCTAAACTAACAAAACCTTTATCTTTTATATTTGTTTCTAGGTATTTTTCTAAATGTTCATAAAAAGTAAATAAGTCCTCTTCCAAGCTGCCTTTTCTTTTCTCTAAATATGTTAATTGATCTTGCACTATTTTTTTTTGCTCTTTTTTTAAATGCGCTAAATAAAGGTCCATCAATGAATTTAAAATTTTTGATGCTAAATATCTATTTTCATTTTGAGTTTTTATGGTTAAATAATTCGGAGCTAATTTATCTTTTATAACTTTAATATCTTTTAAAATCTTTTGGGTAGCTTCCTCTATTGAATCTACTCTAATTTTTAGAGTTTTATTAAAAAATACCTTTGGAATCTTTTTGATTGTAAACGAAAGATCTTTTAACCTTACTTCTTCTAGAACTTGAGATTTACAAAGCATCTTTTTGTTTAAATCTAAAACTTCAAAAAAAGAATCATCTGATATTTTTAAATAGTAAAACTTAGGTTTTATTTTTTTAAAATATATATTCTCGTATGTAATATCTTGAGTATCTTTAACTTTTTTTCTACATTCAAAATGTAAGTTTTTTAAAGCAATTTTGCATTTTCTTTGAAAAACATTTAAATCTGGCTCTACGCTTATCTGCAAAGATAGTTTTTTTACAACCTTTTTAGCTAAAGATTTCGATTTAAAAAAAGATGAAGCGTCAGAAGAAACTATATTAGTATCTGATAAAACAATATCTTTTAAACTTCCTATAGTTTTTGTTTTCGCATTTTCAACATCTTCAAAAAAGCAAGCTTCTGCTGAATATTTCGACTCCAAGGTAAGTAAAATAAAAAAAGCTATTAAAAAGAAGCTACAAAATGCAATGAAAAATAAAATCTTTTTTTTTATAAAAAATCTTTTTATATCTGATAGGTAAAAAAAACTAAGATCAGGGTCCATTTATTATTATCCCCATATTTTTGAACCCCCTATATGCTGAGTCATAAAGAGAAATACTTGGCAAAATTTGAGTTACAAATTTATTCCAATCACTTATGATTGTCGCTCCAACTAAAACAATATCCCCTTCAATTAAATTCAAAGATGTGCTCGGAAGCTCGATTATGTGCTTCCAGTTCAATAGATAAATTTTTGGATCTTGAACATTGGCTCTAAATATTTGGATAAACGATTTATCGGCTATGCAAGAGACTCCCCCTGCTTCAGCTATTGCATCTTTTAATGACATCTTTCCATCTAAGATATTTATAGCTCCTTGCTTGTGCACTTCGCCTAGAACATAAACTTTAGAGCTAAAAGCATCGGCAATATAGATTTTATCTTTGTTTTCCATATATATATTTTGGCTCATGTCTCCCTCTTTCATAAGCCTATAAAAATCAACTGGTAAAAAACAGTTCCCTCGAAGCACATAACTTTTAAAAAGATTAGCCATGGGAGGCAACGAAGCTTTTATTAAAACATCAAAAAGTCTTGTTTTTGCATCTATTGTAATTCGAGTATTTACTAAACCCGCTACTTCAACTATATTTGCTTTCTTCTCTTTAGATGAGACAAAAACTTCTATACTTTCAATTTCATCTAGATATCTTTTTTGAATTTTTTCTTTAGCCTCTTTTATAGTGAGGTCTTTAACTTTGATATATCCTAAATGAGGTAAAAATATCTTTTTATCTCTAACTAAAAATCCGTTTTGGGAAGATATACTTTTTATTGAACTTATTAAATCTTCTCTTTTAGGATGATATATCTCAATATTTAAAATATCGTCTTCTTTGATCAGCTCTTTTTTTTCCTCTAGTAGATTCTCATCGAATTTTTCTACTTTTTTGCCTTGCATCTTTAAGATAGCGGTTTTTCCTTCACTTATCTCATTAGACGCTAATACAAAATCTTCAATGCTGTCCATCTTAGATGAATTTCTATAAGCGCATGAAGTAAAAAGCAAACAAATTAAAAAAATATTTTTAAAGTTTTTAAAAAACATGTAAATTAAAGTCACAATATTTTAAAGTAAGCTTCTAAATATACACTTTTAATAAGAAAAAATAAAACAAAAATGAAAAATGTCTTTGTTACAGGAGCTGCGGGCTTCATTGGATTTCATTTATGCAAGCATCTAAAAAAAAGAAATGATTTTGTAATAGGCATAGATAATTTCAATCTATACTATGATGTAAACTTGAAAAATTTAAGAAAAAAAATCTTAAATGATTCTGGCATTGAAGTTATAAAAGCTGACATCAATGATACAGAAGTTTTAGAAAAAATTATCAAAGAAAACAAGATAACACACATCGTTCATCTAGCGGCTCAAGCAGGTGTTAGATTCTGTTTTGACAATCCTAAGGCTTATGTTAACTCTAATATAGTTGGTTTTGTAAATCTTTTAGAGGTTTTGAAGGATTTTAAAGATATAAAACTAATTTTCGCATCATCGTCTTCTGTTTATGGATTAAATGATAAAATTCCATTTAGTCCAACAGACAAAACAGATAGGCCAACAAATTTATATGGCGCTACTAAAAAAGCAAATGAATCTTTAGCTTTTTCTTATCATCATATTTATAAAATACCGATGATTGGACTTAGATATTTCACTGTTTATGGGCCTTTTGGTAGACCTGATATGGCATATTTTAAATTTACAAAAAACATAATAGAAGAAAAAAAGATAGAAATTTACAACCAAGGTGAAATGAAAAGAGATTTCACGTATATAGATGACATAATTGAAGGCACTATCTCAGCGATTGATAAAGCTAAATCTTTTGAAATTTTTAATTTAGGTAACAACACTCCAATAAATCTTTTAGATTTTATCTCAATCATTGAAAAAAAACTTGGAAAAAAAGCTATTAAAATATTCAAACCCTTTCAAAAAGGAGAGATGTTATCTACCTTCGCTGATATCAAAACATCTAAAGAATTTTTAAACTACAATCCCAAAACTAACATTGAAGATGGGATAGGAAAATTCATTGATTGGTATACAAAAACTTATTAGTTTTTTGAAAAAACCCGTGAAAACGGGATAATAGCCCCTAATAAATCATAACCATCAACAAAGCTAAGCCTTTAATTATTAATAGCTTGCTTTGCAATAATTCTTTATTTATTGATTTTATTAAATGCATTGGGTTTCAAAATAATTTATTTAAAAACAGTTTTAAAAGCTTTAGATCATAATAAATTGAGAAGCTCTAATAAAATTTAAAATAAAATCTTGCAAAAAGAAAAAAATAATGCTAATTCGATTAATAGAAGAGAAAATCAAATTAGAAAAAAAAATGAAAGATTTAACAATTGTTAGAGTGCACGAAAATAATTTCAAAGATTTAACTTTGATGATTAAAAAATTAGCAAAATACTTGAAGCAAGAGCCTCCTGAACCAAAAGCATTTCAAAGATTAAAAAAGGATCTATTAGCTCGAAATCCCCAATGTGAGGCATATATTGAAAATTTCAAAGGCAAGCCTGTAGGATGCGTCATTTTTTATATAGCTTATGCTAGCTTTTTAGGAAAAACCACCTTATTTTTAGAAGATTTATTTGTTTTAAAAGAAAAAAGGGTTCAAGGATTTGGAAAAAATTTATTTTTATTTTGTGTAAAAAAAGCAAAAGAAAAAAAATGTGGTAGACTGGATTGGAGAGTATTACAAAGAGATCAGAATACAAGAAATTTTTATAAAAAATTTGGAGCAAAACAAGTTAGAGATTGGTCGATCTATAGATTAGATGAAAAAACAATAAATGCTATAAGTAAAAAAAAATCATAAAGCCTATAAAGTAAAATAAAAAGCTATTTTTTTAACTCTAATTATTTAAAACAAACTTAAAAGCTTTCGGCAAATACTCAATAACATCTGTTGCTATTAATGAATATGAAGTTTTTTCTTTAGTTGCAATTTCAGCAGCTTTAAAATGCATGTTAACTGCTAAAACAGATGCATTATAAAGATCTAACCGTTGAGAAGCAAAAGATGCGATCATCCCTGTTAGAACGTCACCTGTGCCGGCAGAAGCTAGCCCTGGGTCTCCTCCTAAAATAGTTAGAGGGTCTTTTTTAGGATGAAAAATTATAGTTGGATATCCTTTTAAAACTATAATCACATTTTTCTCTTCTGAAAACTTTTTAGTTTTCTCAATTAATTCTTCATCCCCAATTTCTTTTTCAATTTTAAGAAGTCTTTTCATTTCATTTTTATGAGGTGTTAAAACACTATCCTTTGGAAGAATCATTTTTAGATTATTAGCTAAATGAAAAAGACTATCTGCATCTAAAATAGTTTTTTTGTTTATTTTAGGGAGAATTTTAAATAAAAAATTCTCAACTTTTTCATCTCTACCAAGACCGGGCCCTACAAAAACTGAGTCTGCTTTAGAAATTATTGCTAAAATGTCTTCTATATTTTCAAAATCTATAACAAAATTTACAAGTTCATAAAAAGAAGAAGGCACTTCTTTTTGAGTTATCATTTTTACAATTCCACTACCTGATCGAAGAGCTGCTAAGCTAGATAATTTTGCAGCTCCATACATGCCTTCTGATCCTGCTATACCTATTACAAAGCCAGCTTCGTATTTGTGTCTTTTTTTATCAATTTTCGGAAGTAAATTTTTTAGATTTATTTTATCCATATACTCCAACTTAATTTTAGCTAATCTTTTATATTTTTCATCAAGCCCAAAATCTACATATATCAAATTGCCAATATAATTGGGACCATCATTTATAAAAAAACCTATTTTCGCAAGACCTAGATAGATTGTAATATCAGATCGTATTGCTATAGGAGTTGCTTTTCCTGTATTTCCATTTAAGCCAGAGGGAATATCTATTGATATAACTTTTAGATTTAACTCTTTTGATTTTTCATTTATTTTATTTACTACATCTAATAAAAAGCCTGTGAGTTCTCCTTTAAAACCCGTTCCTAAAATAGCATCCAAAATAAAAGTATTTTTTTTACATTCGTTTTCATTTTCGCCGCCGTCTTCAAATGCTAAATCATCTATATTTTTTACAAAAATGACCTTGCCATTTTCTTTTATAAAATTATCGTATTGTTTTTTTAAAAGTTTAGATGCTTCATCTATCGGAAAAAGCTGAAATATTTTTACATCGTATCCTTTTTTTAAAAGATATTTTGCCACAACCAAAGCATCACCAGCATTGTTTCCTTTACCAGCTATTACTGTTATTTTTTGGGGAAGTTTTTTTTCTTTGATAAGTTTTATTAAAATTTGAAAAACGCCTATTGCAGCATTTAACATATACTTTTCAGCATTAACGCCATCACTATAAGCTAGAGTTTCAATTCTAGCCATTTCTATAGATGAAACAACTCTCACTCCAATTCCTGCTTAATTTCTCTAAGCATCAGAAGTTTTACAACATTTTTCGCTTCCAAGTTATCATATAAAACTGCCTTGACAGCTGCTGTAATCGGAGTTTGAATATCATTATTTCTAGCAAGCTCTAAAGCAGATATACATGTATAGGCTCCCTCTACTACCATCCCAATTTTTTCTTTTGCATCTTTTATACTATACCCCTTTGCAATGAGGCCCCCAAACTGATTGTTTCTGCTAAATTTTGAAAGACAGGTTACGCAAAGATCTCCCATTCCAGAGAGTCCATTTAAAGTATTTGGTTTACCGCCTTTAGTAGAGATTAATTTTTTCATTTCATGAAGACCTCTTGTCATTAGAGCAGATTTTGCATTATCTCCAAATCCTAACCCATCTGAAATCCCACAAGCAATTGCTATGATATTTTTCATAGCTCCCCCAAAAGATACTCCTAAAATATCATCATTTGGATAAACCCTAAAATTTGGAGAATTAAATGCTTTTGCAATTAGATTCATTGTATCAATGCTATAGGAAGATGACACAACAGAAGTTGGTAAATCTTTAATAACTTCATTAGCAAGAGATGGCCCAGTTAAACACCCTATATATTTTGCATTTTCCATTCCGAAAATTTCTTTTAAAATTTCAGGAAATAACATATGGGTATTTTGCTCTAAGCCTTTAGAGGTAATAACGATTGGGCAGTTTATTTTTATTAAACTTTTTATATGTGTAAAAACAGATCTAATCCCAAGAGATGTAACGCTCTCTACAATCATATCCACATCTTTAATAGCATCGAGTATATTATCTGTATAAAAAACTTTGTCAGGAATTTTAAAATCTTTAAGTTTTGGATGTTTTCTTGTCTCTTTTAACCTTTTTATAATGTCTGGGTTTCTATCCCAAACAATAACCATGTGACCATTGTTTGCTAATAAAGAAGCAAGCGCCGTTCCCCAAACTCCAGCACCTAAATATCCAATTCTCATAAAATTACCTATTAAAAATTAAACTATAGCTATTTTAACACATTAGAGGTTGTTTTCTCAAGTAAGAGTAATTTTTCTATATTTTGTAGAGATGTTTTGTCTTTTAATGGAGCATAAAAATTATCAAAATCTGCTAACATAGTATTTACTTTACCAATATATTCAAAACCCTCAAATATAAAGCTCTCCGCTTTAAAACCAAAAATATCAGAGCCATTCTTAACTCGTTTTTTGACAAATTGATATTTTAATTCTATATCTTTAATTTTCTGAAAAGTTTCTAAGTTTATTAGATAAATACCAGAATTTGAAAATTTAAAATTCAATTTTTGAAAATTTAAATTTTTATTTAGATGGATGTATTCAATAATTTTTATTTTACCATCTTGCAAGCCTATTGCCCCTTGTTTTTCATCTAAACTTTTTCTTTTAATACATTTTATTGTTACATCACTTTTATTATTTACATGAAATCCAATAAAAGCATCATCGAAAGGATCTAACAAAGGATTATCGATAGGAACAGTGCTGATATATTTAATCTTTTTAGTTTTGTATTTAAAAAAAATGTTAGATTCACAAAAGCTTTTAAAAATAGAGCCGTTTCCGTCCGGAGCTTTTAATATTTTATCATTATCTGTAATCCATGATCCTTTTTCATCTAAAAATGGAGCTGATGGTTGCTTAAAAAAATCGATTTGATCTTTTTCAAATCCAAAATTTTTGTTTTTTTCAAAAAAGTTTATAATTTCTCTTTGATTTATTTCAGATGTCATAATACTAAGATAGAGCTTGATGTTTAGCTTTTCTTGTTTTGATTTAATTTTATCTAAAAGATGCTCAAAGAGAGTTTTATTACATACCTTGAAAAGACCTTTAGCTTTATCAAATCCTAACCTAGTACCTTGACCTGCTGCTAAAATTATTAGAGCTACTTTTTGTTTTTTTAAAGTTTTTTCACCTTTTTTTAAATCTTTTTCATTTGCTTTTTTTGACGTGTCTAAAGGTTTTATAGTACTGCTATCAAGAACTTCTCTATCTTTTTTATTAAAAAGCTTAAAATCTTTTTGCTTTTTTAAAACATCTAAATTTAGAGAAAAAATCTCTTTGAGAATTTTTTTCTTTTTAGGAATTGAAAAATTTTTAAATTTTTCAACCAAGCTAGTTTGGTTGTTTTCTTTTAAAAAATTTTCAATATCTAAGGGATAGATCTCTTTTATTAATTCATTAGGTTTTAAATTTTGAAGGCCATTTTCAAAAACAAGTGGTAAATACATGAGATTTTTATTTGGAGATTTTACATTTTGTTTGATCACACCAACATCTTGTGATCCCCAAAGAGCTATTAATTTCATTGGGCAATCTATCTCCAAATAATAAAACAAAGATAAAAGCCCCGAATCTAAAGATATAAAATAATCACATCTATTTTTTAAAATAGATAATGCTTCTAAAAGAGTCGTCTCCCTTCTAAGGTCTAAAATATTTGCAAAATCAAACTTTTCTTTGTTTTCAGTTCCTAAAAGCACAAAAACAATATCTTTGTGGGCTTTTGAAAAAAGCTCTTTAAAATACTTTATTGGATACTCTCTCCATGGACTATGTTTTGTTTCAATACTCGGTTGAAGGGCTATTACTATTTTGTTTTTGGGAAGGTTAAATTTATCTGATAATAGATCAAAATCTTTTTTCCATTTAAGCTTTGGAGTGATAGTAGATATTTGCCATTTAACCCAGTAATTTGGATCTACTTTCTCTATGATAACATCATATTTTTTATGATCAATATTTAACAAGTTTAGAGTATGGTAAATATCAAATGGCACATATCTTTGCCAAAAAGAGACTTTAATAAAATTAGTACCCTCCAATAGCTCAAACGCAGAGCTTAAATCTTCTCTAATTAAAAAAGTAATTTTTGCATCAGGGATATACTCATAAATTCTGTATACAACAGTAAAAAGCCCTAAAGATATATCCCCTAAAGCTCTATTCCAAGCTAAAAGAAAAGTTTTTTTATTCTCTTTTTTAGCTTTTTTTAAAAGTGTATCTAAAGGATTTTTT
>SDBU01007099.1_pt1 | contig 12986 bp, 11 predicted proteins | sample 2277071 | NCBI WGS metagenome assembly SDBU01 (sample SAMN10397929, study PRJNA504765) | marine sediment metagenome | isolation source: marine sediment core GS08_GC12, 126 cmbsf | place: Arctic Ocean: Gakkel Ridge, Loki's castle | collected 2008 | reverse complement strand
CGATGGTTCACATCATGCTGCGCCGTCTGGCGCGTAACCCGGCTGTGGCCCTGTAAGTTGCACCGCTCACGAGTATACATAACTTCTAAAACACGCTCTCAGGCGCGGCGGGAAGCGGGAGCGCAGCGGACGCTGTACGCCGTCGCCTGCAAACGGTTGTTCGGCGCGGTGCTTGTCTATAAGCCCTGCCCTCGGTACTCTGGCACACCACGCCTCTCCGTCCGGCGGTCACGGCGTTGCCCTATGCCACCGGTGCGGCACTGCCCGCAAATGCCGGCATGACCTCCTCGGTGAATAAGCATAGCGAACGCAGCGCCTGCGTGTGGGGTAAGCTGCCCCAGGCGAACGCATTGATCACATAGTTGCAGCCACTTTCGTCCAGCAGCCGCGCCATCTGTTCGCGCACACGCGCGGGTGAGCGCTACTGGGGGGTGCTCCTGCGGGGGCGGCGCCAAAAGGCCGTTTGAAATTCCTATCCGCCGAAGGGTTAGTGGCAGTCAGCCTATCAACGGTTGGCGCGCAGCCAGGTCTCGAATCCACGGTAGTGGATCGTTGGCTGCGAGTTCATTGAGCTTAGCCGATGCCTCGGGCGTTCCGATGCGCCTCAACGCTAGGGCTGCGGTCTTGCGAACCTGAGGTGAGGGATCGTCGGTGTACTCGAGGATTGCTGCTGTCGCCTCTTGCGTACCAAGGCGCCCCAAGGCGCTCAACGCACTGATGCACTCGTGCTTGTCAAGTTGTGGGAGTAGTTGAACGATGTCAGGCACCACTGAGGCGTCGCCCCAGCGGGCCAGTGCATACATGGCCTTGGTGCGAAAATCTGGAGGAATGGATGAGTCAAGCGACAACAAACTCCGGAGCATCTCAAAGTCGTGCGGTTGCCTACTGCGGATCAATTGAGTGAGGTCCCCGGCCTCATCGCTCTCTAATGCGTCGCGCAAATTCTTTGGCAGTGCGGTCATCAGTTCATCCTCCTGACGGATGAATTCGCGGTGCTGGTTCGCTACTTTTGCAACGCGACCCGAATCACCACGCCGTTGTTCTTTCCCGTATCGAGATTGTAATCAACGATGACGGTCCAGTTGTTGTTGAAGGCGTCCCGTAGCAGATCGAGCATCCCTTGACGGGACGGCCGTTTACTATCGTTACGGAGCTGAAACCCCATTGCTCGGTTGGGCACGGTGTTGAGCTTCATTACCACCTCGACATTGATCTGATCCGTCGGCGGCCCGAACTTAGTCCCCACATTATGGACGCGGAGAAATGTGAGCTTGCCGTTAGATTGCAGAAGTGCCATGTTTGTACCTCCTTAAAACAGTTTACGAAAGATTGGCAACCCGGAGAATAACACCGCTTGTCAGGCCCGTACGCAAATAATCGAGCCGTACCTGCCTGTCACGATTGAATGCCGTCCGAAGGGTATCAAGCATTCCTTTGCGGGCTGCTTCACTCTCATCAGCCCGCAGCTGGAACCCAAATGCCATGCCAGGTTCGGCGTCGAGTCGGACGACGACCTCCACATCGAGTTGATCCCCTGGCGGCCCGAACCTAGTTCCTACATCATGGACGCGGAAGAAGGACATCCTACCCTCAGCTGCAAAGACACAGGCGCCCACGTCCTCGTCGCCCCGAATTCGGTCGCTCTGGTTACTGTTCAAGTCAGGTGGCAAACTGGTGAGCATTCCGGTGTTGCTGAACATGAGGTTGTCGCGGTTGGTGACGTGGGGGTTGTCACCCACCACGTGAGTGAGTTCGTGAACGAATGTCCACTCAGTCGCGGCGTCACCCACCCAGAAGCCTCGACGGCCCGGAGGGTGGGCAGCGCACCCGCGGAAGCCGGCCGTGTCTCCTTGGATGTAGTAACCAACAATGTCAGCGCCCAAGTCTCTACCGAGGTTGAAAAGCTCGTCTTCCTCTTCGCTCGCCTGGTGACCATTGGCTAAGCAGTCGTCCTGGTCCAGAACGAGAAGGTCGGGACGATCCACTGTGATGCTCGCCACGATTTCGATAAAAACGCCGCATTCGGAGAGATAGACTCTGTTACCTGACTCCAGATCCCGTGGTGGGTCGGCATTCGCGCCTTGAATTGTAACGATTGCAACGCGCACACATTCTCCAGCCATTACGGCACCTCCTCATGATGAAGCACAATAGAGCCCCCCCCTCCAGCCTTCCCACGTAGCCCGTCCCGAGGCCGTCTCCCCAGGGCAGCCCTGAGGCGCTACCCTACCCTATCCTAAGACGCCTGTCTAGCACCAGTCAAAGTGCGCGGCACCGTGCACCGCCTCGCGGCGAGCCGCTAGGGCGGCGCCAAAAGGCCGTTTGAAATTCCTATCCGCTCAACAGTTGCCGTACCACCCTCCCTCCTTGTTGAGCGTGGTTTCCTCTTTCCACGCAGTGGCCGAACTATTGTGTGGATCGAACTATTTCGGCCTATCTACCCTGGTGCCTAGGCTGAACAGATTCAGTATAGCATACCCGAAAGTTGACTTATGCTGAATTTTGGCTATAATATCTGGGATGGTTCAGAATAGGTTGACACTTTTTCTAAGGATGCTGAAGGTCCATCGCCGGCCAGTCTGGGTATACCTATTATACCACCAAAAAGCAGTTCCGAACCGATGGATCTGGTTGGAACTGCTTTTGACTTTGGTTGGAAAAAGGTTGGAATTTGGTTGGACTTACCCCAGTCAGCGAAAGGAGACGCTTCTTACATACAGTCTCTACCCCTCAAATGTATGCCCCACTCCCCGCACGTTCAGAATGTGCCGGGGACTGGAGGGATCAGGTTCCACCTTGCGCCGCAAACGGTGGATGTACCATTTGATAATCTCCCGTGCTTCCCGCTCATACTCGCACTCATACCCCCGTACTGCCTGCACCAGTTCTCGTGGAGAGACCACCCGCTGGGCATTTTGCATCAGACAGAGCAGCAGTTTGAACTCGCTGGACGTCAAATCCAGTGGCCGGCCATCCAAGGTTGCCAGGTGCTTCTTCAGGTCAACAGAAAAGGGGCCCTGCTGCAAGAGACGCTCTTCCTCATCCACCTCTTTGGATCGCGCCAGCCTCTCTCGTCGGTCCAGTGCCTCTTGCACGGCCTGCCGCACCTCGTCCGGCTCGACCGGCTTGAGCAGATAGCCCTCCACCCCTTCCCGGATGGCGGCTATGGCCGACTCCAGCGAGCCGTGCGCGGTCAGGATGATGACCACCGTCTCCGGCCAGCGCCACTTCACCGCCTCGAGTACCCGCAGACCATCCACCCGACCACCCAGCTTCAGATCCAGCACTGCCAGGTCGAAGGGGGTCTCCCGCAATCGGTCCAGCGCCTCCTCACCGCTGGAAGCCGTCACCACGGTGTGTCCGGCCCGTCGCAAGGCTTCCTCGAGGAAGAAGCGGATGCCCGCTTCGTCGTCCACTACCAGCGTACGGATCTGTTTTGCCATCAATCATTCTCCCTCTGCCGAGCCGCGTTCAGGCGGGCAGCCACACTGTGAACGTGGCGCCCTCCCCCACTTGGCTATCCACCTCAATCTGGCCCCCGTGCTGCTTCACGATGTTGCGGCTGATGAACAGCCCCAGCCCCAAACCCTCAGTCCTGGTGCTGTAGAAGGGCTCGAAAACGTGAGGCAGAACGTCCGCGGCGATGCCACCTCCGCTGTCGGTGAAGGCAATGCGTACGCCAGCCGGCTGGCTGATGTAGGTTGTGCTCACCTGTAACTGCCCTCCCTGGGGCATGGCCTCAATGGCGTTGAGCAGCAGGTTGAGGAACACCTGTTTGATCTGATCAGCCGCCAGCGGCAACGCGGGCAAATCGGCCATCGCCCTCAAGACCTCTATCCTGTGGCTTTGGCACTGCTTCCTGCTCAGATCCAGCACCTGCTCCAACAGCGCGTTCACATCGGTGGGCCCTCTGTCCTCCGGCCTCGACGGCCGGTGCAGGTCACGCAACCGGGCCACAATATCGGCCGTCCGTCGCAGTTCCTCGCGGGCTACCTGAAGATAGCGGCTCGCGTCTCTCCCTTCGGCCAGCGTCTCCTCGGCCAGGCCCAGGCAGCCGATGACCGTTTGCAAGGGATTGTTGATCTCGTGGGCCAACGACGCGGCCAGTCTGCCCGCGATGGCCAGCTTCTCCGCCTCGATCAGGGCGGTCTGGGCCTGTCTCCGTTCGGTGATGTCTTCCACGGCCCCCTCGTAGTAGACCACCTGAGGGTCAACATTGCGGATCGCTCGGGCGGTATGCCGGACCCAGATGACCATTCCGTCGTAACGGCGAAGTTGCACCTCGACACCGCGCACGACCCCCTCGGGATCTATCTGGGCCCGCCATCGCTCACGATCCTCAGGGTCGACGTAGAGGTCGATCGCGTTGACTGCCAGCAGGGACTCCGGGTCGGGATAGCCCAGCATTTTCACAAAGGCGGAGTTGATGTCGAGGATCTGCCCCTCCGACGTGGTTCGGTAGAGCCCCACCGGCACGCCGTCAAACAGGCCGCGGTATCGCTCTTGACTCACCTTGAGCGCCTCCTCGGCTTGCCTCCGCATGACGATACCAGCTACCGTATTGGCAACCGCAGTTAGGAAATCCTCCTCTCTTTGATCGCGGCGGTGACCTTCTCTCAAATATAGGTTTATCACCCCGAGTGCCCTGCCAGCCGACAGGATAGGGACGCAGTAGTGACCGTGAGGAGTCATGCCCTCATAATGTGTCTCATGGCGGTCGTCGAGACGATCAGCAAACTGCATCTCCTGCGTCAGAGCTGCCCGCCCGCAAAGGCATCTGCCAAGAGAAACCTGTGCACATGTCTTTTGTACCACTTCTTCAAGTCCCTTTTGGGCTTTCATTACCAAGACCTCGGGGTCATCTTCAACGAGGAATATACTACCCCTTGATTCAATGGCAAGCCAGGGAACTGAGAAGAGAAGGTCTAGTGTGCGCCTCAGAAGTTCTTCAAGGGGGATATCTTCGAGGGACAGGCGAAGAAGCGAGTTGATCACAGTTTGGGCATCGTAGTTCCGCTGAAGTTCCTCCTCTGCCCGCTTGCGCTCGCTGGTTCCTTCGACATCACCGACAGACAGCATAGTTGCTTCCTCCTCGATCCTCCACTTGTGTCCAAGGGCTCATTGGACAGGGCCAGAGTCGGCGTGGCTGTGGCCCTCATAGTCGAATGATACATCCACCCAGCGAACAGGCTGCCCGCGCATCGGACAGCGCACCAACTGCAACCGTTTCGCCAGGTATTCCAGCACCGTGGCCACCAGCGTGGCGTGGCTCCAAGTCAGTGGGCTGACGGACAGGGGCTCGTTGGTGTAGGGATGCACCTGCTCGGCCATGACGCCGCTGGGCAGGGCGTGAGCCTGGGCCCAGTTCAGGATGTCTATCGCAGGTTGTAGATCATCCACGGTCCGCGCTGCGGCGATGTGCCACTGGGCCAGCCACAGGGTACAGATGAACCACGGGTTGCCGGGCACGTTCTCAATATCCTGGCTGATCTGGTGATAGTAGTCGTTCTCGTAGCGAGCCACACCGCCCACGTCGGTCTTCACCCACAGCCGGTCCCGTACGGCCTGCATGGTGGCCACAATGCGGGGGTCGTCGGGGGCGAACAGGCCAAAGTACCACAGCCCAAAGAGCGAGGCGTCTATCGTTGGATCCACGTCCCAGCCGCCGTCCTCCTGCTTATTGATCATGCGCACGAGGCGGCCCAGGTCGGATCTCCACAAATGCGCCTCGGCCCCGGCCCGGATCTCGTCGGCGGCTCGGCGATAGGTGGCAGCCAAGCCGTCTTCGCCGAAAGCTTCGGCAAAGTTGGCAGCGGCTTGCAGGCCACCCCAGGCGGCGCCGACCGTCCAGGCTAAAACCCCTCGCCTCTCCTCCCACAGGTCCCACGAGGGCAGCGGCAGGCCGCTGTCCTGGTCTCGGTAGGCGGCCAGCCAGTCGGCGGCGCGGATAATCAGCCCACGGTAGTGAGGCTTGATGAATTCTATGTCGCGGAAACGTTCGAAATGCCGCCACAGCGCCCACAGCACCAGGGCCGTCTCGTCCTCTTGCACCGGCAGCTCTTTGTTACCGTCTCGGTACCAGCCGTGCCACGACGAGGCCAGCGACCCATCGGGGTTGTACTTGTGGAGCAGGTATCCCTCATTGGTGATGACGCGGTGGCAGAAGTCAAAGAAGCGCCGCGTCACCTCCGAGTAGCCGGCGCCAATCAGCGCGGATGCCACCAGCGCGCCGTCGCGCGGCCACATGTAGGAGTAGGTGTCGCGGGCGAAACGGGCTATGTCGAAGTCGTTGGCGGCGATGATGGCTCCGTCGTTGTCAATCTGGGTACGCAGGACGAGCAGACTGCGCCGGTATAGATCGCAGACCGGGTGGGGCAGATCGGCGAATTCCTCATCCTCCTTGGTGGCCCACAGCGCCCAATAATGGCGGGTGCGCTCCAGAAAGGACGGCGGCCCCTTCTGGCGCACGGCGCGGTTGAGGCGCGTCACCTCATCGAAATCCTCGCCCACGGCGATCCAGTACCAGCCAGTGGCCTGGCCGTGAGCCAGCACGGTGAGGTGCAGCGCCACGGCCGAATCCACGCTGCCCTGGGCCACCGAGTTGCCCGACAGGTGACCATCTTCGGCGTCGCGCCAGGTGCCTTCTTTACACTGCGCCTCTTTGATGCCCACCGCCCACTGGTCCACGCCGAGGGCCCAGCCATCACCTTCCTCTTTGGCCATGTTGATCAGGAACCAGCGCTGGCCCTTGTAGTGGAGGACGGCGCCGCGCTCCGGCTCGTAGTAGGCCGAGTCGCCCACCTCTTGGCCGCTGATGTGAAAGTCTTGAGTGAAGAGGAGGCGGACTTCCCGCTCTCGATCGGCCTCGTTGTGGACGACGATCTGGCGCAGGTAGAGGTCCTCGTGAAAGTCTACCACGTCCTGGCAGACCAGCCGCAGGGCCAGGTCGGGGTGGTGCAGCGTGACCTGGGTGACGAGAGTGTCGTGGGCATAGTCGAGGGTGCGCTGCCAGCCGTCGTCGTGCACCCAGTGGAACTGCCCGTCCACCCACACGCCAAAGCGAGAAGGGTGGCCAGCCGTGTGGTTCTCCTGACCTACGTGCGGCCAGTAGAGATCGCGCAGTTGATAGGTCTGGTCGAAGTTGACCAGCAGCGAACCATTGCCTACGGGGATATCACGGGGCATAACGGACTCTCCTTTTTCAGAAGGATGGTCAAGAACTGGACTATTTGAGCAGCGTCCGCAGCGCGGCCGGATCGGTGACCGGGGGACGACAGGCGAAGTCAACGCAGACGTAAGCGGTGGCGCGCCCCTCGATCTGGTTTCGGTTCTGCAGCAGGGGGACGACGGAGGTCTCGGCGTCAGGGGCGCCTAGCGCCAAGATCTGGTGGGGGCGATAGCCAACGTTGCAGACATCGAGCAGGGCGCGGGTGTCGGCCGCCTCAGGATCGCCCACGATGGCGATCTCGCGGGGGTGCGCGAGGGCGTAGCCCAGCGCGATCAGCCATTGGCCGAAGCCCAGCGGGTGCTGGCCCAGCAGCGGCTGCATCTGAACGAGGCTGCGACGAGCCAACTCGGTGTAGCGCGGCTCGACGGCCAGGCCCGCCAGGCGCAGCAGCCCAAGAGCGGTCATGGCATTGCCGGAGGGAACGGCGTTGTCCTGCAGCTCCCTGGGGCGGGTGATCAGTGTCTCGTGGTCGCCGCTGGTATCGAAAAAGCCACCATCGGGGGCACTGAAGTGAGCGATCATCACCTCCGCCAGCTCGCGGGCGGCCAGGTACCAGCGCGGCTCGAAAGTGGTCTGGTATAGCTCCAGCAGGCCGACGACCAGGTGGGCGTAGTCCTCCAGGTAGCCATTGATTTTGGCCTCGCCTGCTTTCCAAGTTCGATAGAGGCGACCGTCCTCGCGCCGTAGCTCGCTCAGCAAAAAGCCGGCATTGCGTTCGGCGACCTGGCGATAGTCGTCACGGTTCAGCGCCCGCGCGGCCTCGGCGAAGGCGGCCAGCATCAGCCCATTCCAGGAGGTCAGCACCTTCTCGTCGCGCCCTGGATGCACCCGTTGCTCGCGGGCCGCAAACAGCTTGCGCCGCGCCTCGGCCAGCTCTGTCCGCTGGCTCACGTGGCCGACATATTCCAGGATGTTTCGGCCCTCGAAATTACCGTGCTCGGTGACGCCGTACGCGGCCATGAAGGCCTCAGCTTCCTGGCCCAACAGGTCGCGGATCTCAGACGGAGTCCAGACGAAGAACTTGCCCTCCTCGCCCTCGCTGTCGGCGTCCTGGGTGGAGTAGAAGCCACCGGCAGGGTTGGTCATCTCTCGCACGATGTAGTCGAGGGTCTCTTCGGCGATGGCGCGATGGAACGGCTCGCCGGTCACCTGCCAGGCGTGCAGGTAGACGCGGGCCAACTGCGCGTTGTCGTAGAGCATCTTCTCAAAGTGGGGCGCCAGCCAGTGGTCGTCCACGGAGTAGCGGTGGAATCCGCCACCGAGTTGGTCGTACATGCCCCCGCGGGCCATTGCATCGAGAGTCTGGGTTACCATCTGGAGCGCCAAGGCGTCGCCCGTGGCGTGGTGATAGCGCAGCAGGAACTCCAGAGCCATCGGCTGGGGGAACTTCGGCGCGTCGCCCCACCCGCCGTGCGTCCTGTCGAAGCGTTGCCAGAGGTTCTCGAAGGCAGTGTTTAACGTTTCAGGGTTCAAGGTTTCGGGTTTCGAGTTTGCGCTGATGGCGCTTTGCTGTTCTATGGCTGCCACCAGGCGTTGGCCGCTTTCGACAAGCTCCTGCCGCCGATTTTGCCAGGCGTCGGCCACGGAAAGCAAAACATCTGTGAACGAGGGCATCCCGTAGCGGCGCTCCGGCGGGAAATAGGTGCCGCCGTAAAAAGGCTGGCCCTCAGGTGTAATGAACACCGACATGGGCCAGCCGCCGCGGCCGGTCATGGCCTGCACCGCGCTCATGTAGATGCGGTCCAGGTCCGGCCTCTCCTCGCGGTCCACTTTGATGCTGACGAAATGCTCGTTCAGAACCGCTGCTGCCCCATCGTCCTCGAAGGACTCGTGGGCCATGACGTGGCACCAGTGGCAAGCCGAGTAGCCGATGCTGAGAAAGATCGGCTTGTCTTCGGCGTTTGCTTTTTGCAGCGCCTCCTCGCTCCAGGGATACCAGTCAACAGGATTGTGTGCGTGCTGGAGCAGGTAGGGGCTGGTTTCGTTCGCTAAGCGATTGGACATCATCCATCCTTTATCAAGAGAATGTTGGCTCCTCTATCACCAAAAAACGACTGTCCCCATTATATCATCAGGACAGTCGTCTGTCTATGACAAAAGTCACTTCCTCAGTTCCCCGGTGGGCGCAATCGGTCGAGCAGCCGGTCGGCCAGAGGGATGATGAAACCCTGAAGTTCGGGGAACGTGAGCGGGGGAGTGGTAGCCGGCAAGTGACGGAGGTTGCGAACCTGCAGCAGTGTCCCAGCCATAAAAAAGGGTTGCAAGCCAAGATCCTTTTCCTGAGCCTTTGCCAGCAAGTCATCGAAATCGTACCCAGCATGTAGGATGAAGTACAGGTCTACAAAGTCCTTGGGCTCGGTGCGCCCCAGGATAGCAGTGAGCTTGTTGGCTCCAATGTTCTCCAGGCTGTCTACGACAATGTCTCCCATCTTGATGTGCTCGCCGTACTGGGGGCCAAAGTCCCGCACCAGGTCTATCTGCAGGGATTCTCCGTCTTCGGGTTCGAGGAGAAACTGGCGAAAGTGTTCAGTCCGTCGTGCCCGACCGATACGACACCCCAGGTCGGCGGCCAACTGGGGGATCAGCACGTCGGTCTCCCGCAGAGCCAAATCGTCCAGCGTGAACAGGTCCAGGTCCACGCTCAGACGATGATGCAAGTGGTAGGCGGCCAAAGCCGTGCCGCCGGTCAGGAAGAAGAGTTGGCCAGTATCAGTGGCGAAGAAGCGCATGAGGAAGGCCGCCTGCAGGGAGGTGAGCCACTCGTTAGTCATTTTGCATCCACCTGTCCAGGGCATAGGCCCACAGTTCCCGATCCTGCCGCCACCGAAAGTGAAGCTTGGCGAAATTATCGCGGATATCCACCAGCGTCAGGTAGCGCCAGATGTCATCCCATTTGGCATACTCCAGGATGCGGCTGATAATCCAGGCCTTCTCGGATGGGATGCCGTCACGCAGGATGCGGCGAATTTCCTCATCGGTGATCTCGTAGTCCCAGAAAAAGTAGGGACGTTGGCCGGGCTGTGTTAAGCGATCCATTTTGCTCACCTGTCTACATATTCGCCCACCCCAATTCTACACCTTTGCTGAGGAAAGTCAAATCAACAGCGCGGATTCATTCGCCAGGCTCTATGTTACATCACTCTCCTGAGACTTTGGCACGCTCGGCGCTGCCGAGGAAGTATTCTCCTATTGGCCGATTAGAGCCTGCGTCCGGCATGTTGCTGTTATAGGCACCTGCCTCTCTATCATGATGGACCTGGTTAACTGGTACGGCATCTCTCTTTCCAGTGTCTTAAGGAACGCCTCCACTACCTCTGCGTCCCACTGCTCGCCCTTCCCCTCCTTGAGGATGACAATGGCCTGTGCAGGGAATATGGCGTGGCTATAGGGGCGGTAAGAGGTCATGGCCTCGAATGCGTCAGCCACGGCCACGATGCGCGCCCCCAAGGGGATCTCCTCCCCAGTTAGCCCCTGAGGGTAGCCTGTGCCATCGTAACGCTCGTGGTGATGCCGCACCATGGGAGTGACCTTGCGTAAGGAAGGGATTGGCTCCAGGATTTTAGCCCCAGTGATCGGATGAGCCTTTATCACTTCCCATTCTGCAACGTTCAAAATGGTAGGCTTATGCAGTATCTGCTCGCTGATGCCGATCTTGCCGATATCGTGTAGGAGCCCTGCGTAAAGGATATTCTCGATCTCCAGGGGCTCTAACTCCAGTTCTTCGGCCGTAGCCGCGGCATACCTCGCCACCCGCACTGAATGACCACGGGTGTAGGGGTCTTTAGCATCAATGGCGATGGCTAAAGCGACGATGATCCTCAAGGGGTCGCCCGGCACCCACCTGTTCTCCGTCATGGGCCTCTTTGCTTCCAGGGCTTGCTCAACGGTGGCAATCACTTCGTCAATGTCCAACGGCTTTATGAGGTAAGCCCTCTCGCTGTTCATGGTGGCTGCCCCTTCACTCAAAGTCAAGCGTTTTTCCATAAGTTGTTCCTACTCTTTCGCCGCGGGGGTGTGCGGATATATGATATGGCGCGCAGACGTTTCACTCTGTTTATGCACGTTTCGAGGCCCATGTTCATTATTCTACCATATTTGTCCATTCTTTGCTTGACGTTTCCCTTGCACCTGCCCTACGCCTGCCCTACGGTCGCCTGCTGCTCGGCCAGGTGGCGAGAACCTCTGCTCCGGACCAGCGGGCGAGAGATTAGCCTGGACGCACTGATGCCCCGCTTCGAAGTGAAGACGGGGCATCAGCTTAAACCAATCTCAGTGGACCACAATTTGAAGCAGAGCGGGCTCCCACGCCCGCGTTCCGGCGGCATGGGAGCCGCCTCTGCTAGTGCTGTCGTGTCCAGCCCCAGCGGCTGGCCACACGCATGAGGTCAACGATATCCACATCCCCATCGTTATCGTTGTCATAGAAACTGCCTGGCGGCTGCGGCAGATCCCACTGGACTGCCGCGGCCATCAGGTCAGCGATGTCCACATCGTTGTCGCAGTTTTCGTTCAGCAGATCGTGAGTGTCGTCCGGCTCCACATCCGCCCAGTGGCAGCCCAGGCTGGCAGCCACGTCCGGCTCACCAGAGCCCAATTGTCCAACGTAGTCCGGGTTGAGCGAGTCCAAGCTTTGGGCCTTGGCCGCCAACTGTCCCTCGATCTGGGCCGGGGTCAGCCAGGGAGCCAGCGAGCGCAGCAGGGCGATCTGTCCACTGACAAAGGGCGTGGCCATTGAGGTGCCACTCCACCAGCCGTAGCCATCAATCGGGTAGGTGCTGTAGATGCTCTCTCCCGGCGCGGCCAGGTCAACCCACGACCCGTAGTTGGAGAAACTGGTCTTCAGCCGCTGCCCGTCCAGAGCGGCCACGGCAATCACCCCTTCGGAGGCGGCGGGGTACTGAGGTTCGGTGCTGTTCAGGTTTCCGGCCGCGGCCACGACCAGCACTCCCGCCGAACGGGCGTAGTTGACCCCTTCCAGGAGCACGTCGGAGTAGAGGGAGGTTCCCAGGCTCAGGTTGAGCACCTGGGCGCCATGGTCGGAGGCGTAGATCATGGCTTGAGCCACCTGGAAAGCATTCCCTACTCCATCGCTGTCCAGCACCCGCAGGGGCATAATCTGGCTCTGTGGGGCCACCAGGAGGACGATGCCGGCCACGTGGGTGCCGTGACCGGTGGCCTCGTCAACCAGGCTGTCTCCGTCGTCGTCGAGGCCGTTGCCTTCATCGGCGGGCACGGTGTCGTCGTCCACGAAGTCGTAGCCGGCGGCCAGATGCGGTGCCAGGGCGGGATGGTCCAGTTGGGCTCCGGTATCCAGGACGGCCACCACCACGCCACTGCCGGTGCTCAGCTCGCGGGCCAGGGGCAGGTCCAGGTGCTCGTTGGCGTACTGAGCCGTGGACGGCGCGGGATCATAGCCGGCCCAGGCGCCGATCCGAAAGGGGTCAGCCTCCGGCACCTGGCCGATCAGGTTAGGCTCGGCGTAGACGATGCGGGGATCGTTTTCCATCTGGGCCACGGTTTCCAGGACGTCGCTTCCGGGCTCCAGGCCGAGTAGGTAGACCTGCTCTGGCAGGAGGTCCACAGTCCAGGTGTGATAGTCACTATGGATGTCTTCGATGTCCACGCCGGGTTGCAGGCGGGCCACCACCTGGCTCGGCACGTATACTCAGCACGGTCATAAAAGAACATTTACAATGTAGCGGCTTGTAGACATTAGACTTGAATTCTGCTATAATTTGCGCTCTCAGCACTCTCATAA
>SDBU01007097.1_pt1 | contig 12990 bp, 40 predicted proteins | sample 2277071 | NCBI WGS metagenome assembly SDBU01 (sample SAMN10397929, study PRJNA504765) | marine sediment metagenome | isolation source: marine sediment core GS08_GC12, 126 cmbsf | place: Arctic Ocean: Gakkel Ridge, Loki's castle | collected 2008 | reverse complement strand
GCCATATCAGTTCCAACTCATCGTTATAGGATTATAATTAAGCACAGATGCCATACTCTCTTCCTCGTAACCACTAATATTGTGCTCCTGAGATGGAGGCACAGCAATGTAGCGCAACATCTCAAGCATATCTATATCATCATCGTATTCAACTTGTGGATAAATATCAATGTTATCAGCGAACCATGAAAGCGATTTAGGCAACCAGAGTGAGTGAGAATTTATAACGGGTTGAAGCCGGTCAATGATCCTATCCCGCTTAGACTGTAATCCGTAATGAGGAATACGCTGAATCCGATTTACTACGCTCCGACTCTCCTCGCCAAATTCCTCAATGAACTCACCTCGTTTAAGCATATACTCATACATCGTGATAAAATCCTCAGCCCTATTCTCTTCCATTCCAAGTATTCTTGATTGATAATGGAGAACCTGTCTCGTAGCCTCAGCCATCCGCTCAACCGGATTACTTCCCTTCCGTTTCCATATCTCAAGCACCATCAGGTTATTACGATAATCCGTAGCACCTGTTCCGATCACAGTATAATCGGCAGTTCGTGCTTCGCTACTGGCAATATCCATAGCGGTGAAAGTATATACGGGAAGTCTATACATCAAATTTCCTAAGTTCATCCATTGCTTTACCATAATCATCGGCAATGTAACTCGCTAAATCAGCGTAATAGGGTTCACCGGATTGTGAAGAGAACATCAATTTCTCATTATTCCTAAACTTACGATTTGCAATTTCCGCATTAGAAACTTTTTCTTCTTTCTTATTATGATAATCCACCATTAACTCATCACCCTTCTTACTCATGACATCTCCTCTTTTAATTTCTTCTTCAATTTACCTCTTTCTAATCTCAATTTTCTAAATTCAACACGTTTCTGTTTATTCTTCTCGCGCCTATCGTCATCACGATAACGTTTACACTTATCAATATTCCTTCCGATCTTTCGACCTTTCTTTCCACTCTTAACTGTCTTGTCAGACACTCTCAATCCCTTCAGTTAATCCGGCACACTGATCACTAAACGTCATCACCGGAACACCACGATAAATATCGAAATAGGCATTACCGCCATCGGCAACATTATCCCAATACTTAATCTTATTCTTATCAAATGGTTTATCTTCCTCCGACATCGGCACATTCATCTTCTCCTGCATCCATACTTTTTCCTTGCCGTTGTCTTTATACTCCTTGCGCTGATTATCGAGGAACTTAAGCGAGAACATCTCAGGCCAGAGACTAACTCGATTACCATCGGCATCGTGCTCAATCGCCTGCATAAACACAGTCGTAAATCGACTATCCTTACGTTTACGATTAACCAAACACTCATGATGAACAACCGTTCCGAGCAATCTAACCTTGCCCTCAAATGTCTTAGTCTTACCGCCGACCTTACGCTGATACTTAGTTGCTCTGGCAAATATGACTTCATTCTCAAGCCATGTATCCATCTTATCAAGCGTATGCTCGGTAAGGATGGTTCGTATTCCCTGCGGATCATCGACTATGATCAGCGTAGGTCGAACATTGATCGCCTTGATACCACGAATCTGTGAACCAGCACCCTTCGCCGCTAAGTAAATTCCATTACTCGTCTTAGCATATTTCTCATTCCACTTTCCAAATTCATCCTTAACCCGATTAGTCTTGAGTTCACCAAAGTAATGCTTGATAATATCATTCGTAACGAGTTCATACTTGACAGTCCGAAGATTCGATTCAGCTTCAGTAGCAGTCTCAGAACAGATAACAATATAACGCTCAAGGTTGAAGCAAATGCTATAAAGTGGATAACCACAATTAACTACGGTAGTCTTTCCAAATTCACGGGGAACGATAATGTTCACAAATGGAACGGTAGAATGGATAGCCCGCTGAATCTTGTAATGAACAGCAGCAAGTGGTTGCCAGAAGTGATGAGGAAGAACAACGGTATCAAAATATGCAGGATCTTGATACATCTTCACCATGTCATCATGCTTCGTATGAGTTCTACTTGAGGTTAGAACGTCCATCAGCTCTCTTCACATTCGGTTTAGATTTCGGTTTCGGTTTCGCAGCGGCTTTATTCTTCGCATTAGACTTCTTCACAACATCAGGTTCAGGTGGTGTGCCGTGGGTATCATCAAAAACTATCTTAAGCACAGTCTCGCCGAGATAGTGTTCGGGCAGAGCGTAAACACGATTATGACCGAATGAAACGATCCAATTACCATCGGGAACTCGTTCAACAACCTCGCCTACCTTGCCGAGCAGATCATCAATCTCAAAACTGGTAGCCTTCAACGCCATACCGCATAATTCAACTTTGATCATTAGCTTTCTCCACAGGTTGTTTATGCCCAAAAACTTCTTCATAACTATAATTATCGCCCGCTAATCCCATTCGAACATTAGAATAATCCCCCATTGCTTCCATCCATGCAACAAGTTTAGGAGAATGTTTTGCATTTTCTACAGTTATAGTTGTTCCTGATAATTGAGTAGCTTCAATCATTACTTTCCTCCCGCTCTCGCGCCAAACAATCCACGTTGCTTCTTGGTCAATTTCTTCCCACGAACTGAACCATGCTTCAAAATCTTTTTAGCTTTTCGCTTTGTGACCGTCTTTACTTTATGAGTGTGTGGCATTTTTTAGTATCCTCAATTTTTCTCGTATTTCACTAATAAATTCATGAAAAACTAACCCACCCAATTCATCGGAGGCCATATCCTCAATGGCGTTCACCCTTCTAATTATTTCATTTAATATTCTTTCTTTATTCACGAATTATCTCCATCTTTACTTTCTTCAAACCGTCAATAGGTAAATCGTCCCCGTTCTCCCGATCCTTCTCAATCCAGAACGTCTTACCCTTGGATTTCCTGAGCATATCGAAGTTAACGAAATCTACGAAACTCGTATGAGCATGAGGACAATCCACGGAAGTATCCACGTAGACATCGATCTTCTTACTCCGACATGCCTCGAAAAAAGCCATCTCTTCGGAAGCGCGATCGTACGGAGGGTTGTGATGAAAAAATGGCGGTTCAAGAAGGTCAAATACAGACCGCTTGATCATCAAACAGCCTGCACCGGTTACATCACATTTGTAGAGCTGGTTAAGCTCAATGTCCATCATCGGCGAGAACCATGCTGCGCCGGATTCGCCGTGGTGAGAGAATTTGCCTACAAGGGGAAAATCAGGTTCATCTCTCTTAACGTAAAAACCGCCTACAACAGGTTTGTCTCTGTCAAGTAAGCGGAGTATGGTGTGATCGGGATGGATCATGTCTGTATCGAGAAATAATATTCTATCATCAGGATCGCTGCATTGGTGCTTGAACGTTTCAACTGAGTACTCACGAGCAACGTCCCTGGGTTTGTTTATGATATCAACGTAGTCAAGTCGATAACCTCTTCGCGCCAGTTCAAAAATGTCCATGACAATGTTCCGGAACAGGCCTCTAACGAATTCAGGATATGGGAAACGATCCGATACGATAGCTATGAGGATTCTTTTCATTTTCTTAGACATCAACAACTCCTCATCTCATCGAGATAAACATCCCAACGCCTATAAAACTTATAGTTATCAAATCGTTCATCAAGCCAATACACATAATGAATTATAGCAAGATTATTATTAAACACAATCCAAAACCAAAATGCACTAATTCCCTTATCAACTTGTATTAGAAAGTTCTTCACTCTATTACTTCTCCATCGCTATATTCAATTTTAATCGGCGATATTTCCTCAGCTAAACCGTTCACAGCTTCAGGAGTAAACGCAACTTTCATATGTGCAATAACCTTATAGGTTACAACTCGACTCCGTGCATCTGTGGTTAATAGGCTCGGCGGGTTATCTATGCTAAATATAGTCCCAATTGGTCTCAATTCAGTCATGCTACCAACTCAACTTCAAATTCATCATGCTCAATTCCTTCGACTTCTTTGTGATGATCATTGCATAAAACGGTGACATCTTTATGAGGTTCTTCTCTCCAAAGATTCTTGTAATTGAGGTGGTGAACACAGAGATCGAATGTGATACCACACTCGGTGCATTTACGACCAAAGAAGTTAAGAGTCTCTTCACGCTTGCTTCTCCAATACTGGCTCTGAAGGTATACTGTCAGATACCACTTCATCCACTGTTTTTGTCTTTTTGTTTTCATCATCTTTTTTAGATTGCATGTGTTGCCCTGGGGTAATCTCTCCTTCTTCAATTTCAACAAACTCCGCCTCTTCAGCGGGAGTAGGTTCAGTTAATTGTTTCGCTCCCTTACCCCCTATAACTAACATCGGAACAACTTGTTCCCTGAAGTCAGGGTGCAGTGCTAAGAGAAGTTTCGTTCCTCTCTCTACATTCTCATATTTCTCTTTAGGATTAATTATCCTATCTTTAATATTCCTAAGTAGTTCCCCTGGTGTAACACCAGCCTCTTCAAAGTGTTTACTCAACTCAGCCATGTATAACCTCGCAAATCGCACTCGCTTACACATGAACCCAGCACAGTGCTCAACCTGTTTCTTCGACATCTTGCCAAGCCAATGTGTATTCGAGTATGCAAACAGATAAGCCTTAACCGGATCACCGTATCGCGCAAAGTGCCACGCAGCCCTGCAAAGAGCCGGACTATTCTCTTTACCGCGTTCGCTACCCAATCTTTTAAAGGCACGTCTGTGCTTAGATTCTTTAGACGTAAGTCCGTATTTATTATTCGGATTAAATGATCCATTCGGAGTTCTAACAATCGGAAACGAACCATGTTTAACTTCGATTGTAGGGATAACATGACCTTCCTCAGTGAGAACATAGTCACCTTTCTTAAGCTCATTAAGAACATAGGATTCTTTCCAGTTTTGATGATAGGAAATACCGTTTTTATCAGCTTCATCAGCAGATTCGTAGTAAACGAATGTCTCTCGGTAGTAAATCCGCTTGTCATCTTCGTCAATTTTCCATCTATTGATTGTGACTTCATACATTCTCTACCTTTCAACGGTTGGGAGAAATATACTAAGCATAAGAACAAGATGCAAGTAAAAAGTAAATAAAATAAAACTTGCATTTAAGGAAGATACAGAATATATTAAGTTAGTTAGACAAAACCCGTAGTCAAAATAGATCAAAAACAGCTGTTCAAGAAAGGAAAAAAGAAATGAAGTATCGTAAGAAACCTGTAGTAATTGAAGCTGAACAATGGTTTAAGAATGGGGATCATTCAGAAGATAAGTGTTATTACTTCGGACTTAAGAAAAAAACTCAGAGTGAGGGAAAGTTGATCAGATACTTCCGTGATCCCGACATCTCAGGACGAAAACATTGTCTACGTTGTAAGGGACTTATGTGTTTTCATGGTTGGATTGATACTCTTGAAGGCGGACACATAGTTTGCGTAGGCGATTGGATTATTAAAGGAATTAAGGGTGAGTTCTACCCATGCAAACCTGACATCTTCGATGAAACTTACGAGGAGGTTAAATGAAAAAGAAAATAAGAGAAAAGTTAAACGAAAGTAAAGATCATAGATATTGCATTGTTGATGATTCCAAACTTAAACCATGCCCACTATGCGGTAATCAGATTAAATTTATATCAGGAGATGGGTATGTAAGAGATTTAATCGTATGTAAAATGTGCAGATTATCGATGGATAATTGGCCTTGCCATAGAAGTGCAACCTTTGATCGCTGGAACGATAGAATATAATAGAAAAACAGGAGGATTAAATGAAACCGATACCAATCCAGAACATCCACATTCCGTTCAAGGATCAACCTAAACATTACAAGTTATATCGGGATTTCGTCACAGTCTGCAAGCGCACAGCCCGCTCTCAATCCGCTACCCTGCGGATGCTGATGCAGCGGTTTATCGATGAGGAGGGGAAATGAGTAAAGCGATTAAGTGTGATCGGTGCAATGAGGTTTCCAATATAAACTATTTTACTTATACAGTCGCGCCATCAGAGGCAATGACTACCATTAAACGAAAACCGGTCAACGATCTTTGCTACAACTGTGCGTCTGAATTACAGAAGTTGCTGAAGAAGTTTTTCGAGGAGGTTAAGTGAAGAAGCGATTTAAAGACCCACGTCAAATAAAGACATTAGCATTTCCAATGTTAAATTTTATACAATATCCACATGGATATTTAGAAATGTTTTCTGAACCACTTCGCGATGAGTTACTCAGAGCCGGATTCACGCGTAATGATAAAATTTTTATTGATTATAGTCCAAGCAACAACGATGCTATTGTATTTAGATCGGAAACTTTGGAGGTTATATGAGGTTAGATTATAGCGAACCTTTTGAAGAAGCGTATTACGCCTTAGAACATGCTATAAAGTATCTTAAAGACGAATCATATCCAGGTAAAGACGATACAGCTGAGTTGGAGTATTATACTAAGTTACTCAACCTATGTGAGGAAGTGAGTAGAAATTATGTTGTGTAAAAATACTACGAATTATCATAGCTATTGGAGGTATGGTGAAGCAAGAATTGATTAAGTCTTATGACCACAATGAGGTTTTTACAAACCCACCAGATGTCAGTGTTTTTATCAGAATAAGTCCTAACCCTAAGTTATTATCCCTTATCACAGGTCAAACGTCAGTAGAGGATTTTGTTAATGAACTATTTAAACCAGAGAGTAGAAAATAATGGTAAAAATTACTCTAAATTGTTATGACTATTTTTACACTCCTACCCCCTCCTTCCAATTCAAGGGGTCATACCCTAACTTATATACTAAAAAGAATTCTTTTTTATTTAACCTATAACCTGGAGATAACATGATCTATCTTATAACTTCACTGTTAGTTGCTGTTTCAGTAGTTCACACTGTTATAATTATAAGACTATTAAAAACTATTAGTAACATGAGTCAAGATAGTAAGGGGTATATCTACATGGATAAGTTAGATGAGTAGTATTCTAACCTACAGTATACTAAACTCTTCTACCCCTGTGGACGTTACATATATATATATATATACCAATAAAGGGATAAAGATGGGATAGTGTAGACTGGTTTGATCTAACCCAGTGGATGAATATAGGCCATTGCAGTCTATTAGTGCTATTAGCTTATAAGATAAATAGATAAGATAAGATCAAAAGAAAGATCAAAGACTCTATGAGAGGGTAAAATAGATTGGCACGATGATTGCAATAATACAATTAGATAACACTCCAGTAAGTCAAGATAATGGGACTTAACTGGCGGAGCTGTAAGTAAAGCGAAGAGGAAAACAAGATGATAAACTTAACCACTGAACAAGTTGACATTATACGTAGTTATTCAGAAAAACAGGTTAAAAGCTTAAGTTTACTTAGTGATAACTGCTTAGTCTGTGCCCTTGATTGCAATGCTAATACCGATATATGTTGTAGTCAATGTATAAACTTTAAAACCAGCACATATTATACTAATAAAATTGCAATAACACAGATAAATAACCAAAAGAGGAGATATAAAAAATGACACCTACCGTTTATGTAATCGAAAAATTACTGAGTAATGGAAAGAAAGCGTTTGATTTAGTTATTATGGCCTTAGATGGTTCGATAACTATCCACTGTAAAAGCAAGAAGTCTGCACTTGCCATGTTTGATAAAGTTGAAGAGGAGTATAAATAGCCACACAAATGGGTTAACCCTGGATTGATCGTCCATTACAAGCTTTCTATGGACGTTGTTTAACCCTTGAACCGCTGTTTTTGACCTATAAACCGCTATTCCGGGGGATTCGTGCTGAACTGGCAAGTGAAGATAAACGGTATGATAATTGCAAGCTTATAAGTAAAAAGAGGAGATAATACAATGAAAACAACTATTAACCTTGATAAAAGAATCACTTGGATGGAAGGTGCTTTTAAGATTATCCTGAAAGCGGGAGGAACACCTATAGCAGCTAAACGTGTTTCAGAGATGGGTAAAATGCTGCGGTATTCCGATGCAATAAACCCTGGGGAATATAGAATACCATTAGAAGATGTCGATTGCATAGACATTGAAACCTGGAAAGATTTAAAGTTTGCACGTTAACCTAACCAAGGGAAATAATAGAATGGTATAGAGATTGCAATAACATAAGACAAACAACTAAAAGAGGAGATAGCAACGTGAAGAGAATATATTGCGAAAGAAACGACTGTTGCAATATGCCCGATGTTTGCAACGAACACCACAGAGAAGACTTAGAAGACTTATATAAAGACATACAACGACTTGAGAAGATAATTAGAGAATTACAACCAAAGAGGAAAAAACAATGAAAACAGGAACCTATTACCTAAACAACACCGGACACCGGTGGGTGGTGCTACCTAAACCACAAGTAAAATGCATAACTCCCGAAGGAGAGGAAGTAACCAGGACAGCATTGATGTTTGAAGGCTTCGGTAATTGGGTAACTGTCCAGTTGAGTTACAAGGGCAAGAAAAAGTTTTATTTAACCGATAAAGATGTTATTGAGTTAAGAGTTGACTAAAAGAGGAGCTAACACCATGTTTGAATTTAACCAGGAACAAAAAGCGGAGTTGATGAACCTATTTCATCTTGCCAAATGCGCTTTATCCGGTCAAGATGACAGTAACTACCAACGGATGTTATGGGCGAGTAAAGAATATAGCAAGGAACACCCCGAAATAAGCCGGACAGTTGCCTATAAAAACATAACCAGGATACGGGCAAACTGGTTTTAACATGCCCGATTATAGGCCGGTTTCTGCAATGACAAGTTAAAATTTAACATAAGAGGAGCAAAACAATGAGAGCAATCAAGGAAAACATGAAAGATCACATACTTGATGGAGATAATAGAATACTTCACTGTCTCGTATGTGATGGAGAATACTCCGGCAATGCAGGGGATTACTTTAGCTGTCCCGATGATTATGTGTTTACTTGTTGTGAGACAGAAATGGAGTTAGTTAATAAAACTGTAACAGTGAAATACGAATAGACTGGCCTGGAATCGTCCGGCATGTAGTGAAATCGTCCAGCAACAAGGAAAACTAACTTAGAAAGGTGAAGAAGTGAAAAAATATCCAAATACTGAATTTACCAGAAAAGCTGTTTGTCTGTTTTTACATATTTCTTATCATAAAGTGCACAATGTAAATCACAAACAGCTTGCGGAAAACATGATCACAAAAGCGACAATTCAAGATCCACAAAATCTATTGAGTCGGGAAGATTATAAAATTATTATGCACTATATGATCGAATTGATTAAGGAAGACAACCGCTAACCTGGCACACTTCTTGCAATGATAAACTGAAAGAGGAGAGAAATCATGAAAAGATTAAAGTTTAAATGGACGGTAAGTAGGGGCCGAGACACCTACGGCTATAACATCTGCTCGTTATGGGTAGACGGTCGAAAGGTGTCCAGTTGTAACGGCGGAGGTTACGACATGAAAGGGACAGCTCTGGCTAATTGGATTCAAGAGAAGTTCAAAGAAGAAGTTAAAAAGCTAAATTCCGCTAAATACTATGGCCTACATTTCTACAATAAGAAAACCCGTAAGCATCACGATAGGTTTAGAAAGGGCTATTCCTTCTGGTTAGACGGTGCTTGTGGGTTCGATTCGATTAAACGCATTCTCAATGCCCTTGGTTACAAGTTAATCTTTGCCGATGAAACGCGGAATAGCTCGACTTACTTAATGGACAGCACAGCCTAACTGATGATTCCTAACAGGATGAAACCGGTTAGTCAAAGCAGGACATGGTTTCTGGGAGGTGTCCGTGTCCTGCCTGACCGGTCTTAGGCGAACTAACAAGAGGAGTAAAGCATGAAACGATTAGAGCACAAAATCAAATGGGCGTTGGTAACTAAGTTCCTGAAGGTTACCAAGTCAACACCACAACAGTTATTGGATTGGTTAGAGTGGGGGTTTAAGAATGTTAATAAAGATGAGTTTATCTGCCATAAAGAAATGTATATTGAGGGTAAATATTTTATCGCTGAGTCTCGCCATTCAGGGAATGACTTTAAAATGAGCAGAGAAGAACACGGTATAATTGACGTGCCCGTACTAATTACAAGCTTAAGTGAATATGAAACTCACATTGCATACCCAGCAAGAATATGGCGTAAGTTACAATGTGATGAAGAATTCCGCAAAGAAATGATTGATAAGTTCAAGAAACATTACAAACTAAAATGATCCGATAGGAGTAATTATGACAACAATCTTAGAAGCACTACAGAACGCACAAATGAACCTTGAAACTTGCGAGAAGATGGGAATGGGAAAGGATATTGTTTTTGCGATTGCGAAAAATCAGCTTGACAATGCCATAAGGTCACTGGACAAAGACGAAGATGTCTCGATCCACGATGAAGTGGAGGTAGAATGACCATAGCAATGACTTGGCCTCGAATTAATACCATGCACAAACCCGAACTGGTCAGTCACCTGCTGGCCTATTACCAGCTATTCAGCCTGATCAAGGACGTTTCGCCCGTGGTGGTAGCGGTGTTCGCCTTGCCGGTGAATCAGTTGAAGCGTGATCTTTATATTATAGCGAGAGGAGATAGCGATGGATAAGTTTAAACGAGGCGATCAGATCAAATATGATCCCGGACACTGTGAACCTGAATATGGATTCGTTACCGAGAATAGCAAGTTCGGCACTTTCTGTCGGTTTTGGAGTAACTTCCAAGCCGGTCAGCTACGAACAATAGCAAACTCCGAGAGTTGCAATGTGAGGGATATTAAGAAGTATGGCTCAGACATCCCCCAGGTTATAATCAATGCGTGGTTGAAGCACTTGGGATACGAGGATTGACCGATTCGTGCTTGATTTTTCATAATGACAGAAGGATATATATATGATACACTGGAAAGAAAGTCTATCACTTAGACTAAACATTCAATACTGGCTCGGTAAGCACTGGGAATGGTATCGATCAATGTTTTACTTAAAGCACGACAATAAGTGGCTGTGGGGATATTGGCAATTTTTAAGGGATAATGAAAAAACAGAAACACTTACCATCTTTGAAATTATCGAAGAACTACAACAAGTCATTAATATAGATCAGCAAAATTCAAATGCAATAAAAGTAATTAGACAGGCTATCGTAGCGGGTAAAATACAAAAGCCAGATTTTTGTAGCTTGTGCAGGAATAAAACAAATAAAATACTTGGTCATCATCCCGACTATGCTAAACCACATAGCATTATCTGGTTATGTCGATCATGTCACTCTAAGGTTCATAGAAGAATAAAAAAGAGGAGAAAACACCATGAAAATACCGATGCCATTAAAGCTAATAGGTGGTCGTGCTGTAGGCAAGGGCTACGAAATAAACGCAGTCCCAAACATGCCTAAAGGTAGCGCAGAGTTAAATTTTGTTGAATTTAGCATCAAAGGTGACTGTCCTCAGTTGATACTAACTGACCATTGGATTCAATTTCCAACTAAAGAGTGGGAAGAATGGATTGATGCGATAGGAGCCAAGATAGTTGAACTATATAATGAACAAGCCGGTAAATAAGAGGAGTAAATCATGGCTAAAGTAAAACAGATCAAACAGCAATCGTTTAGCGATATGAAAGATTGGCTAATGATCTATCTGAGAGGTATCGACCTGATACCCAATCAGCTCAGCAACATTAATGCGATTCTCGATACATACGAGGGAAGCAAGAAATGAAATACTCCGATTTAACATTGAATCAAAGAATATCACTAAAGGGTGAGTTTCACACTAATCCAGATTGTATAAACTATAAAGCTGTTATGATACTTTGGGACTTTGTTAAAGCGGTAGAGTACTTCTTAAATGATGACGTATCAATATTAAAACCTTTATAAGGAGGGTAAATGAAGATCAAACAAATAATATCACAACACAGGCGAGATTTTAGAGCTGATTATGAGTGTGAACATTGTGGGCACATCGAGAAAAATTCTTACGGATACGATGATGCCAACTTCCATCAGAATGTAATTCTAGCAATGAAGTGTGGCAAGTGTGGCAAGAAGGCTGGCGATAACTATCGACCGTTAACAACTAAGTATTCAGAAGGTCAAGTGATATAGACCTACCATTCTAAGGAGAAGAGATGGACAATAAGACAAAGAAAGCGGTGTTGGTCATAGTCGCCCGCTATAAGACGTGGCTGGTAATGGACAACACAAGACTTAAAGGAGCTATTATAGGAGGCTTTGGCACGGCAAGCGATTGTCCTTTATGTGATATTTACATTGGAGGAGACGGCTGTGGGAGTTGCCCTGGGGTTAAGCGTAAAACAACTTGCTACAATCAATCGTGGTTTATAAAGTTATCTGGCATGAGATATTTCGATAGACGCTTCTCCTTCATCACCGCCAGGAAAGCACTAAAGAACAGAATAGAACACTACGAAGAAAAACTCAAATGTGAAAAATAACTTGACAATGTCAGATATATACTGTAGATTACTTATTAGAAAATGAATCTTGGACAAGAACGAACAGAACAGTAAGACAAATTTAACGTAACATAGTCCCATCATTGAAGGCTTTTACTGTAGCCTGTTCTGTCCAAGAATTTTACGATGATGGGATTTTTTTATTTGGAGGAGATATGAACGAGCAACTACAAGAGTTCGCGCGAAGCAAGCTGAAAGAAGGCTTATCTAAATGCACGAAAGAAGAACAGTTATTGTTCAAGCGCATGTATTTTCACGAGGACTTAGACGCACACATCGATAAAGTGGTTGATAACATGCCGGAGAAACGACTCGATTGGGCTATGCAACAGATTCAAAGAACAATAAAGGAGAAATCCATTGTCTAAACTATCGTGTGGCTGTGAACCTGATGCCTCTGGCTATGGCTACTGCGGAGAGTGCACTCGTAAGCTCCGTGAGAAGATATGGAATAATATGAGCGAGAAGAGGAAGCAGTATGATCGGCACTTCGCTCCAAACCAGAGCAAGACGCTGGATGACGCTATGGATGACTACGA
>SDBU01007096.1_pt1 | contig 12992 bp, 9 predicted proteins | sample 2277071 | NCBI WGS metagenome assembly SDBU01 (sample SAMN10397929, study PRJNA504765) | marine sediment metagenome | isolation source: marine sediment core GS08_GC12, 126 cmbsf | place: Arctic Ocean: Gakkel Ridge, Loki's castle | collected 2008 | reverse complement strand
CCTTGCCTGAGCATAGCCGGTCCGCCGCCATCGACCCAAAGGCCGGTGAGATGAAAGAGCACAAGTCCGGCTAAGGGCACCAGGGCCTTGATTGCCCGGGCGGATTGCTGCGCGACGGCTGGTGTACTCGAATCAGGAGCGTTTGGGGATGGGCCAGCCTGACTGTTTTCGCCGGGGTCATTTGCCTTAGCCGAATCCTCCGCGGTTTTCATCGGGCCGAAGTCCCGGCCCAGAATGATATGCACAAAGACAAAAGCGAGCATCAGCAGACAGTAGAAGCGAAAACTCAGGGCGTCGAAGAACAGCGAATATCCGCTCCTGCCAATTTCCAGCTCCTCTGCGATTTGACCGAGAAGGCCCACTTCATAGGCAATCCAGGTGCTGATGACTGCAAGTCCTGCGACAGGTGCGCTCGTGGCGTCAACGATAAAGGCAAGTTTTTCGCGGCTGACGCGAAACCGGTCGGTGATTGGCTGCATCATCGAGCCTACGATTATGGCGTTGGTGTAGTCGTCGATGAAGCAGAGTATCCCCATCAGGGCGGTAGCCAGTTGTGCGGACTTTCTGCCCTTTACCCACTTCAAGAGCCAGAGGATGATTCCTCTAAAACCTCCCGATGCGATGACTATCTCTATCATCACAAAAATAGGCGGGATGAACGCAAGGATTTGCAAATTCGATTTGCTTGTAACAGTATTCGCAAAATAAATGCCCACGGTTTTGAATCCCTCCAGCCAGGCGGCGGCACTCAAGGGGCTTTGCGGAACCTGAGTGAGCAGACCGCCGACAAAAATGGCAATTCCCAAACTTAGAAGGACATGGTGCGTCAAAAAAGCCAGCAAAATCGCCAGTACAGGGGGGACAATACTATACCACCGTATGCCTGTTTGCGAATTCTGTTCGCCAACCGGTGCAAAGTAAGCGGTCAAGGCACATATAACCACGAAGATAATAATCGCCGCCACACTTCTTGTGAGCGTTTTTGATTTCAATTTAATACCATTTCCACTATGTTCGTCAATTTCAGGTCCTTTTAGTACCAAAACAACTCTTGAAAGAAAACAAAATAATCGTAATATACAAGGAAACAGTGAGTGACCGAGAGGTGTAGAAGATGGATTCTATTAATCGTCGTGATTTCTTGAAAGTTGCAGGCCTGGGGGCGGCATCGCTGACTATCCCTGCATGCAGCATCACCACAGGGCGGCTTGTGAGCAAGGCACCTGCAGACAGGCCCAATATCGTCTTTATTCTCGCCGACGACTTAGGCTTCAAAGATGTAGGCTATCACGGTGGTGACATCAAGACGCCTAACATTGATAAGCTGGCTTCTGAAGGAACAAGACTGGACCAATTCTATGTTCAGCCGGTATGCTCACCGACTCGTTCGAGTCTGATGACAGGTCGATACCCAATACGTTGTGGACTACAAATAGGAGTTATACGACCGTGGGCCGAACATGGATTGGCTTTGGAGGAGCGGACTTTGGCCCAGGCACTTAAGGAGGCCGGCTATACTACAGCTATCTGCGGCAAGTGGCACCTGGGCCACTTAAGCTCGCAATATCTGCCTACTTCTCGCGGTTTTGACCATCAGTACGGTCACTATAACGGTGCACTTGATTACTTCACCCATATTCGTGATGGGGGGCTGGACTGGCACCGTAATGACCAGCCCTTGCGTGAAGAAGGCTACACAACTAATCTTATCGCTGATGAATCAGTACGTCTGATTGAACAGCACGATACTTCTCGTCCACTGTTTCTGTACGTACCTTTCAACGCCGTACACTCGCCGTTTCAGGCTCCGCAAGATTACATCGATTTGTACAAACACATCGAGAACAAAAGACGGCGCATATATGCCGCGATGCTTACGTGTATGGATGATGCGATTGGGCGCATAGTTTCGGCATTGCACAAGCGCCGATTGAAGCGTAATACCCTGTTCATTTTCTGTTCAGATAACGGTGGTGTAGGCGGTGTGGCTGATAATGGACCTTTACGCGGGCAGAAAGCACAGTTATATGAGGGAGGGATACGTGTGCCGGCAGTTGCAGTCTGGCCGGGTGTGCTCAAGGCCGGAGCTGTCGTAAAAGAGCCGCTTCATATAGTTGATATGTATCCGACATTGCTTAAACTTGCCGGAGCCAAACTCGAACAAGCCCTGCCGATTGACGGCAAGGACGCCTGGCCTACGATTGCCAAGGGCAGGCCCTCACCTCACGAAGAGATACTTCTTAATATTACACCTGCTACTGGAGCAATTCGCCGGGGCGATTGGAAGCTGGTGTACAATGGCAGTATCGGAGCCAATAACGCCGGCCCCGTCGATAAAAAAGTCTACGAGCTTTTCAATCTCTCAGAAGACCCATACGAGAAGAACAATCTGGCTGATAGGTATCCGCAGAAGTTCCAGGAGCTCAATCGCCGGCTTGAGCAGTATGCCGCAGAGGCTGTTAAGCCCAATCCCGATAAATCGGGACCAAACCGTATGCCAAAAGATTTTAAGGTACCCAAAAACTGGGGACACGCCTGTAAGAAGCGTGCGTAACCGCATCCGGATTGATAGTGCTGCTGGAAAAGCACGGGAGACAGGCAAATGACTTGACTATTTCGTAATGTCTTGTGTATAACACCGCAAGGTGTCCTGTGGAGAACAATTATTATCTTCTTTTTGCAGTGAGCAGATACAATGTTAGGTAGTCGAGTTTCGACATTCTTATATGTACTTCCGATTTTTCTTGTGTCTTTAACTATTCACGAGTATGCCCATGCCTGGATGGCCTACAGGTATGGCGATGACACAGCCAAAAGAATGGGACGGTTGACCCTGAATCCTTTGGCGCATATTAGTCTCTTTGGCACAATAATTCTACCGCTTCTGGTGTGTTTCGGCTGGGCAAAACCCATACCCGTTAACTTTTCAATCTTGACTAAAAGGCAAATCTTTGCAGTGGCGGCCGCGGGCCCTCTTGCTAATGTACTGCTGGCAATTATTTTGGCTGTGCTTTTCCGCGTATTCAGCCTGGGAGCAGCAACGCTACTTGGTAATTTTGTACTGCTGGCTATATTTTTTAATATTATCTTAGCTGTATTTAACCTCATACCCATACCGCCCCTTGATGGCTCAAAGATGGTTTATGCCAGTCTTAAATCACCGGAGGCTATTAACGCATATAGTAACTTTGCCCGATTTGGAATGCTGATACTTGTAGCATTTCTTTTGCTTGGGGGCTTTCGGATTATTATTTTGCCCCTGGTTGGACTATTTTACTCATTGCTTGGACTGCCCCTGCCTGCGTTGACAATTGAGCAGGCAAAAACAAATAGTGAAAAAATAAGTACTTAAAAATTAAATAAACCAGAGAACAAAGGTAAAATTAAAACTGGTTCAGGTAATATGCCTATGATGACTTAAAAAAGGACAGTATGCCTGGACAAAGTTGGTCTGTGAAATCCTGGACAGGAGCAATCGCTTAGGAGGTTTAATATGCGAAGACGTGACTTTCTAAAAGCTGCCGGAGCAGCAATGACACTCTGCACGACAACGAAGACCACTGGGCTCCATCGCGACATAGACACCGCTCGTATCAGAGAATACCTGCGGTCCCTTATGCCCAGCCGTGAGCAGGTCTATAATTTTGTCCACGGTCGGCAGGGTCCGGAGAAGCTCAGTTGCAATCAAGGCTGGACATTCGATTCCGACCTGGGCTGGGTCCTCTGTGATTCCATCCGGCCTCGCAGTGTGGACGGCTCTAAGGGTTTCTACAGCTACGAAACCGATGGGGCCCGCAAGGTCGTCAACCTTCCCGATAAGCCATGCCGTATTCATACTTATGGTAACAGTTTCACACACTGCGATCAGGTCAGTGACGGTGAAACCTGGCAGGAATACTTGGCGGCGCATCTACAAGAGCCGATCCGTAACTATGGTGTGGGTGGCTACGGTGTCTATCAGGCCTTTCGCCGCATGCTTAAGGTTGAAAAGGAAAATGGAGCTGAATATATCATCCTCAACATCTGGGACGATGACCACTTTCGCAACCTGGATTCATGGCGGTCGATCCGCTTCGGCCATCGCACGCCCTGCGGTTACACCTTGCCTCATTTGCAGGTAAATGTGCAGCAAAACCGGTGCAGGCAGATAGAGAATATGTGCCGTAAACCGGAAGATGTTTATAAACTTTGCGATGAAGATTTCGTCTGGAAAATGTTCAAGGATGACCCGGTGCTGCAATTAGTATTGGCTGGGCGGTCCGATGAGGACCTCTCACAAAAGCTGGTAAAGCCTGTCGCAGATAGCTTTGGAGCAGCCGATAGAGAGGACACCGGCACCAAGGCAGCTCAGAGGATTAGAAAAATACACACTGAAGCAGCGCTTTACGCCACGAAGAACGTTGTTACCTGGACCGAACAGTTCGTAAAAAAAACCGGCAAAAAACTAATGGTAATCCTTTCATTTGGCCAGGGCAATATTGCCAGAGAGTTGCGAGGCACGCCGCGATTTGACCAGAGTTTTGTCGATTGGCTCAAAGATAAGCCCTATCCCGTAATTGATATGCGTGATTTTTTCCGTGCCGATTACAAGCGATTCAAAGTCCCGATGTCGTTTATCGGGATTAGCACTTATCTCAAACGATACTACATTGGCCATCACAATCCGGCTGGTAACTTCTTTACAGCTTGGGCGCTCAAAAATCAGGTAGTTGATTGGCTCGACCCAACACCGGTACCGTATCGATGAAGTATTGTTTGCAGGCAGCTCGATTACATTGTTATTGCATCCGCATTATTTAACCCCTCTATTTTACCTCCATAGGGCTAAGGTGGGGATGGTGACGAGGAACAATCTTGAATTTTCAAGATAGACTTGGTATTCTATTGGAAATGAGCCCCTGCTTGTGGCTGGCAGGGGTGAGCAGGTATGGATGGGAAATCTCTGGTAATATAATGTGCTAACGAAAGAGGGCTTAAACCATGCTTAATACAGCAGCAAAACAACATCGTTTTTGGTTCCCGCCAAGTGGGATCCCAATCAGTCCCGATAAAATCGGGATTTGCATATTCGGCTTATTTCTTGCAGTCGGTTTTTTAAGGCTGGAACCCTGCACCGGGCAGGACTGGCCTTCGTTTCGTGGTCCCTTAGCGAGCGGTGTTGCAGAAGGCCATTCCGTTCCCGTCAAGTGGGACACTGAACTATCGGAAAACATTCGCTGGAAAACTTATATCCCGGGGCTTGGCCATTCGAGCCCAATAGTATGGGGTAATCGCGTCTTCGTCACTACCGCTGTTAAGGACAAGGGCCAATCAAGTCTGAAGGTGGGTATGTACGGAGATGTCAAGTCGGCGAAGGAGGAGAATGTTTTTAGCTGGCATATTTTATGTATAGATAGAGAAGATGGCAAAATTCTATGGGATCGGCGTTCTTATATGGGAAAGCCGAAGATAAAAAGGCATCCGAAATCCAGCCATGCAAATTCAACTCCATGTACGGACGGAAATTACGTCGTTGCGTTCTTTGGCTCTGAGGGTTTGTACTGTTACGATATGGAAGGAAATCTTATATGGAAAAAGGACCTGGGTAAACTTGATTGGGGTTATTTCCGCAGTCCGGCTGCACAATGGGGAGGAGCAAGCTCGCCCGTTATTCACCAGCAGCCCAGCAACGCTGGGTTCCGGACAAAAGTAATTGTCCAGTGTGATGTTCAGAAGAATTCTTTTATTGCCGCCTTCGACCTTAAGGACGGTACTCAGCTCTGGAAAACAGCCAGAAACGATGTTCCAACCTGGGGGACACCAACTGTTTACACGGGTGGGGAGCATTCACAAATCATTATCAATGGATATAAACATATCGGCGGGTATGACATTGAAACGGGAAAAGAAATCTGGAAACTGAAGGGCGGCGGCGATATCCCGGTTCCAACGCCTATCGTAGCTCATGACCTAATCTATATTACCAATGCACACGGAGGCAAGTCCCCCATCTATGCTGTACACGTCTCGGCAGCCGGCGATATTTCTTTGGATGAAAATGAATCAAGCAATAAACATATCGCCTGGAGTTACAATAGAGATGGAAACTACATACCGACACCTATCATATATAAAGATTATCTCTATTGCTGTTCGGATAGAGGCAAACTAAGCTGTATTGAGGCCGGGACAGGTAAATTACTGTATCGTGAAAGTCTAAGCTCATCCTCTGCCGCCGTTTCAGCTTCTCCCGTTGCAGCAGATGGAAAAATCTACTGCACTGCCGAGAGCGGTGACATATATGTTGTAGAAGCAGGCCCTGAATTCAAGTTGATAGGTGTTAATAAAATGAATGAAATCTGTATGGCGACACCTGCAATTTCACGGGGCACCTTGTTCTTTCGTACCAGACATCATCTCGTGGCGGTCGCGGTCCGTAAGGACTCCCCAGGAGAACACCCCTAATGAAGATTCGATGTCTGGCGGTACGTGAATCTACACAGGTATCGGTAGTAGTATCTCAATCTCAGCAACGCTGGGTCCCGATCAAAACCCGCCGTTGGCGGGCCGCCGAACCCAGATGCGCCCCCTTGCGGGAATGAGCAAATCCATCGCCGTATGCTTCCCGGACTTGGCGGCACGGATAGGAATGGATTTTCCGGTGAACGCCTCTACAAATCGATGTGGCCTGCCTTCTCGAATCCGAAAGGTGACGGTGACATTCACTGCTTTATCATTGAAGTTTTGTATGACACAGCTCCCAGCGGCCGAAGGACCGAAAGGATGGAACGTAACACAGCTGGGACCATCAAAAGCCGGGAGCCGGAGTTGTGAGGGGGCCATCGCGTCATTATCTGTTGCCAGGTGATTGCCAAATACATTGCGAAGAGCGGAAAGGGCGGGTCCCTGCATGGCAAGCAGGCCCAATGGCCGGGGACAGAGCAAAACCTCACCTACGGCATCGAAGTCGGCCTGGCTGTAGGTGTGCGTATTGAGCAGACTGATACTGCCGCCCGACGTTTCGCTTACAGTAAGAAGAGCGACCTGTTTATCGCCGAAAGTGCACAATATGTCTCCGGGGCCGGCTTCGACTTCGATTGGCGATTCTAAGTCGATAATCACGTTTGTTTTTTCGAGCTTTTGAGTTTTGCCTGAGAGCGTCATCAGCGATGCACGAATCGGCTTTGATTGTATATTTGTGCCGGCCTCAACCATGCGCGCAAGCTCGTTGCCGCCAGGTAACGCAACCAGCAGACTTGTCGTTACTATAAGGTGGGCGCCTCTGGCGCGGGCCTTGTTGATGTGCTCTAAAAGATTTGTATCTGCAGCCGCTTGGGCAGGCAGGAAGATGACCGGCGCACTTTCAGGAAATTCGTGCACAGGTATCAAAGGAATACCCAACATGCCTAAGAAATCCATTATATACATATCGCCGGCAGGGTCACTGTTGGGTGGCTTGTAGGCAGGGACGCCAACGACAAGATGTTCACGGACGAACGCAGCGAGGTCGGCAAGCTGGTCGAATTCGGCGATAATTTTTTCGTGGTCCGGGTGGCCTTGCATGAGGTTACCGAAGTTGAAGAAGACCAGCTCCTGGGCCCCGGCCAGGACGCTCGTATAGGCCTGGTCCAGGAAATCATACTCCGCGCAGTCGCCGTGGTCGAACCATGCCCCGCCGATCTTATCGCCCGCGATGCCCGCCAGCCAGCGGTAGTTGACAAATCCCTCGTAGGGTTGAACGAAACCGAATCGCTGGGTGTTGCGGCCGCGGGTCTCCGTGCCGACCCAAACCTGGTCGAATATCCGGGGAAATGTTTCCGTGTCGTAGCCGAATAGGTGGAACCGGTCGTACCACTGGGGATATTTGACTATCATCGTGATGGCGGGGTTGACCTCTTTAGCGGGCCCAACGAAGACCGATTGAGCTAATTCGCTGAGCAAAGCGCGTCGATATTCACCCCAGGAACGGTCACCTTTGGCGACTTTCGATTCCTCGCTCACGTCGCCTGTGCAGAGGAAGTCGTCAACGATAAAGGTATCGAAGATACCCGCCGCCATACGGATAACTCTCTCGAGGTCGCGTTGGGTCTTTTCGTTTTGCCAGTTGAACCAGCCGAGGCGACCTTTTTGGCGCACGCCGAAATCTCCGCCGGGAACAGTTGCGATACCGCCGACAACCTCGATGCCTTTCTTCTGGAGCCAGTCGCGGGCAAAGGTAAGGTGTTCGCCTGACACAACATGGCCGCCGCGATAGACCTCGATATAGAGCTTCGTGATGCCCATACGCTGGATAGTTTTCCAGGCCCGCATTCGCACTGCCTCATTGGTGGCAAGCTCTTCCACCTGGCGGGATGTGGCGTAGGACCCGAAACGCAGATCGCTCATCCGTGCCCGGGCTTTCTCCTGTTGGGTCCGGGCGGCAGAATGCCCGGACAAGATAGTTGCTATGAGCACTATCGCACTAATAAACACAATTCGTTTCACAAGCTCACCTCCTGTATTTCAACGTGCATTCAACAACGGTCCCAAGGCCCTCGATCCAATTTCTTGCTTCGGCCCTTTGCCACTGAACTATTATTATATTACACTGCCAACCTCCCAAAGCCAGCCAAAAGTGCTCGAAGTGGTAGTCCTCCCGGAAATCACAATCACTTATTACACAAAAGACTAAAGCCAGCCTGCTTCAATTGTAGTCGAACTTTAGAACAAGTTCGAAAATGACAAACTGAAGCCCGCCTGCATAAACTTTGGGCGAGGGTTGACAACGGGGATTAATATGTTATAATACGAGCGTTTCTTGAATCACTATCTGTCTCTGTAGAAATGCCCACGGAAGATTTTAATGGACGATACGACAACTGGAATACTAAAATGTGTCAGCAAACAGCAGTTTGCAATCAGAACCGCGGACCGGTCTTATCGGCTGGGGCGGGCCGAAGTGATGGTCCACCCCGATATAACTCGCCGCTTTGCCCTGGCCGAAGGAGCAGCCGTCACCGGTCAAATCGAGCGGAAGAAAGGCAAATCAAGGTTGGTGTCCATCGAGTCCCTGGGGGGCATGCAACCGGAGGCCTTCAGCAAACGCACACGATTTACCGATTTGGTGGCGATTGACCCGCACGAACGTTTTGACCTGGGCGGTTGCGGCCAGGAGAGTATGCGCATAGTTGACCTCATTGCGCCGATAGGCAAGGGCACGCGTCAGCTGATTGTCTCGCCGCCCAAGGCGGGAAAGACCATTCTCCTGGAACAGAGCGTCAAGGCGATTCGCCACTGTTCCCCCCAAAGCCGTATCATCGTGCTGTTGGTGGATGAGCGGCCGGAGGAAGTTACCCACTTTCGCAGGGCTGTGGAGGGCGCCGAAGTGGTGGCCAGCCCAAGCGACCACAGTGCCGACGAGCACGCCGAGCTCGCCGAGCTGATGCTCGCCCATATACAAACAGAGCTGGAATGCGGGCGTGAGGTGGTCTTGTTAATCGACAGTCTCACGCGGCTGGGAAGAGCGTTCAATAACAGGACCCGGCGGCGAGGCGCACCGCGCCGCCACACTATGAGTGGCGGACTGGAAGCCGGCATAATGGAAGTACCGCGTCGTCTGTTCGGACTGGCACGTAACATTGAAAACGGAGGCTCGGTTACTATCATCGCCACCTGTCTGATTAACACCGGCTCTCGAATGGACCAGATGATATTCGAAGAGTTCAAGGGAACGGGCAACAGCGAGCTCGTCCTCGACCGGTCCTTGGCCGAGGCGAGAATCTTTCCTGCAATCAACATTCCGGCCAGCGGTACACGAAAAGAAGCCAAACTCTACAGCCAGGACCATAGCGGCGGTTTGACCACGCTCCGGCGTGTCTTGTCAAACTACGGGGCACGGGGGGCCATGGACTCTCTCTTCAAATTGCTCGAGAAGTACCCTACCAACGAGGAGTTTCTGGAGAGTATGTGTAATGGAAGTTGACCGCAGGTGAACGCAGCCTTACCTATAGGGTTGTCGGTGAATGACACACTAATTCAGGCCGTAAAAACAAACCCAGTGAAAAGGAGAAACAATATATGAATCGGAAATCGCATAGTCTGACGTCATCATTGCTCACAGTAATGCTCGCTATTTGTATGGTCCGCACCTGCCCTGCCCCGGCGGCATTCCGTGCCGCCATTGTCTTGCGTAACGTAACGCCTGATTCTCTGCTGCCTGTTTCGGGTGGCGTTGGGCCGTCCGAGCCTGTTGACCGGAAGATTGGAAAATTAACGGTGCGTGCGCTTGTTCTTGAAAAGGACAACACTCGCGTTGCAATTTGCAGCACCGATTTTCTCGGATTCCCCAGCGTGCTTTGCAGCAGGGTTCGCCAAAAGGTATCAGGTATTCCTCCGGAGAATATCCTCATCGGCGCCACCCACAACCACAGCGGGCCGGACTGCTATGGCTTTCCGAACCAGAACGGCCAAACCGCTGCCGACATTGAATACCTCAATAGTGTCTGCACGAAATTAGCTGACGCAATCAACCAGGCTGTCCGCCGGTTACAACCTTCGCACGTCAAAATCGCCACCGGCAGGGCACGGGGCAAAATAGCCTACAATTACTACGCGGAGAACCTGTATGACCCTCGATGCCATGTCATTCAAGTCCTTGATATTGAAGGCAGGCCTTTAGCTACTCTCGTGAACTATGCCTGTCATCCCGAAGTAATCGGGCCGGACCAGGGAATCCTCTGCCCGGATTTTGTAGGGCCCCTCTATGACCGCATCCGCAAGAAAGGCGGAGGTATCGGCATCTTCATGAACAGTGCCATAGGAGGCATGATTACCGCCGACTGCCGGGGTCCCGATGGTAAAGACATCCAGACGTGGCAAGAGTGCATCCGTATCGGCCATCTTCTCGCAGATGAGGCCCTCCGTATCGCTGCTGATGGGACGGTCCATAGAAATCCCAAGCTGTTTTGCGGCAGCACAACCGTTGAATTCCCGGTAGAAAATGAGCTTCTGCTTTCCATTATAAAGCTGTCCCCTTTAGGTTTTAAGCTAAACGAAAGAGGCACCATAGCTACACAGGTCAACGTCGTGAACCTCGCCGATGCTCAGATACTCACGATTCCCGGCGAAGCCCTGCCGAACATTGGCTATTATTTGAAGCGCAAAATGCACGGCAGGCATAACTTTCTCTTCGGTCTCACCAATGATGCCTTTGGTTATATTCTAACAAAAGTTGACTGGAACAGCTTTGACCGCTATGACTACATTAGTAGAACATGTTTGGGAGAAATGACCGGCGAGATTTTCATCGAAAAGGCAATCAAGTTCGTAGATGCGTGTCCCCGCCCGGAGAGTGCTGTCGATTATTAGTGCCCGGATGCACGAAATCAGAGGTTAGCTCTGTCCTCTGCCTTCTGTCTTCTGTTCTCTGTCCTCTGTTCCCTGACAATATGTCTTTGGCAATGATTACATCTTCTATGATCTGGAAGTCAAACATGCCGGCACAGACGAAATCGGCCCCATTTTCAAAAGCATACTTAAACCCTTCTCGCGGATGGATAGCACCGGCTGCCAAAACCTTGAATGCTATCCAGGACTTGTCAACCTTCTTCATGAATTCGATAGTTCTTTCTGGGGTAATGGACCAAATATTATCGTGATCATAGGGACTATCGCTATCGACATTAAATTCTATCCTATCTTCTTTCGGCGTAGCGGACCAATAGTTCCCGTGATGTAAAGTTTTCATGTAAAAATCAACGTCTATCTGCGCCTTTTCGACCGCGATAGGTACTTCCACTGAATGCCCGCCGATCCCGGCGATTAATCCGTTTTCTTTGATGAACTCGACGGCTTTTCCAAGCAGGTCAACCCGGCCGTTTTTGACAAAACTGTCTCCAACGCCGCCCTGCACGTATGCTCCAATTGCTCCGTTATCAATGGCCCTTTTTATATCACTTGTCAGGTCGTTTGATTGTGGATGGATCTGGGCAATCCATTGTATCTGACCGCCTCTTTCCTTCCAGTATTTATTGAGGTATCCTGACGACGCTGTTATGATTGTGTTTATCCCATTTTCCTCTGCCATCTGAAGGGTCTCCATGATTTTTTCGTCCGTGCTGTAGGCCGGGAATAACTCACGGAGATACTTCAAATCTCTACTATGAGGCCAGCTGCTGAATTGATTACCGCCGATAATCAACCTGCTGACCTTAACCTTGCCAATTTTGCCCATCGGCAAACCTGTAGCGGCCCGCCTGTGGCGGATTCGGGTTGGTGCAGCGGCACTGTTGACGGTTGATGCTAATAAAGCTTTTTCTCCAAGACCGCAAGCTGATGTAACGGCGGCGGAGGTAATAAGAGATTTCTTGCAGAACTCTCGGCGATTTAAGTTCTTTGACATCTTCAAGCCCCTTTGATTATAGCTCTAAGCATTGTCCCGCTTTCGTATATTTGCGAAAGCTAATCTATTTTAGCAATTTCTTGCTTCAGGTTCTTCTAAAAAAATTAAGAACGTCTAATAATAAGGTCTGGGCGGATTTTCGGATAAGCTCTAAGTTCATTTGCAATCCGCCTACGGCGGACAAGATTGGGTTTGAATTGGGTTTGTTTTTTTGGGCCGCCAGCGGGATAAAATTTTTATAATTCCTTGTTATAATATCACTTACATTCATTTGGGCATCCAGAAAATTGGGTTTGTTTTGCATAAAAAGCTTATAATTTCGTACGTAATCTTTCGTAGATTGTATCTCATTATCGTGAAGCGTATCTCGTATTTCGTGGTACATTGTTCATAGTTCATAGTTTCCGCCATACGACGGCGGATCTGCGACATTGGTTAATTGTCTGGGCATTCTGGGCTGGCTGGGCCTTATAGGCACGTAAATAATTAGCTGCTTTTTGTCAGAGGGCCCCGACCCCCGGCAGACAAGCAAGTAAGCACACACCGAGGGTAAACTCAAAAGCAAGTGAGCTAACATTCCCCTGCTGCGAGCCATGGTAAGCAGTTCCCGGGGATAAACTCTGGGTAAACTCCA
>SDBU01007095.1_pt1 | contig 12994 bp, 12 predicted proteins | sample 2277071 | NCBI WGS metagenome assembly SDBU01 (sample SAMN10397929, study PRJNA504765) | marine sediment metagenome | isolation source: marine sediment core GS08_GC12, 126 cmbsf | place: Arctic Ocean: Gakkel Ridge, Loki's castle | collected 2008 | reverse complement strand
AGGATGGTCGGCAGCAGAACCGCCAAACCCCGCAAAAAATAGCTTTTGAAGCGTCCTCTTATCGCCATATTTTTGAACAACAATCCTTTGCTGCCGGTAGCTTCAGGATATTCGTCTTACCACTGCCTGCACCCGTCGGGTAGCCACAGGTACGGGTGAGCCGCAAAGACATAAAAGCCCGTTCTGACAGCCAGATAAGCTTAATTTATAGGCTTGTCGCAGTCAATAGAAAAGTCTTTTGGCAGATGGGCTCCGAACAAATGTATTGCCGCGCCTGGCAAAGAGGCAAGTATCCATACAGCCCGCTGGCACAACGCCAGCGCATACGCCGAATCTTCCGCAACATTGGCAATATTAACAAACAGAACTATGAGCATCCCTTCGACCACTACGGCGCCGCCAATACTGATGGGTATGGCCCCCAATACCCAGGTCAGTGTGAAAAATACATAGTAGTACTTGATGCCGGCTGTAATCCCGAGACTTCTACCAAGAAACCAGAAACCGGTAATTACCATAATCTGCAAAAAAAAGGTCAGCCCAAATACCGCAAGGATTGCCAGCGGCTTGCTGCAATAAAGAATAGCGGCACTTTTAAGTTTCTCAATTGCCCTGAGGCTATGCACGTAGATAAATGACCCGGCTTTTGCCAGGATCATTCGAGTTGGTTTGTAAAAAACAAATCCCAAAAAAACAATTGTTAGAGATATGAAGAACCAGAGAAAAATCCCTTTGTACTCGCTCACGGACTGAAGAAAGCCGCCTTTTTCCTCAGTAGCAATTATATCGCCCTGCCCTTGTAGAAAAAGTATGTAGAAAAAAGCAGCGATTATCATCGTGCTGGACAAACCGACACCTCTGTCGACAAATACACTCAAAACAGCTTCGAACTTCTTATCGGTGTGCCTGGTAACGTACCAGGCCCGAACCAAATCACCACCCACAGAACCTGGCATGCAATTATTGTAAAAAAGTCCCAAAAAATGCAATCTTACCGCTGCCCAAAATCCTATAAAGATCGATTGAGCCCTCAGCAGTATCCACCAGCGAAATCCCACAATTATCTGACTGACAACGAAGATGCCGAGGGTAGCCATAAAAATCAGGATATTAATTTCTGTTAACTTCCGCCATCTCTGTTCTTGGCTGCCCCAAACTATCGCCCCGGCAATCCCCGCAGTTACAAAAGCAATACGCAGAAACAAAAATATATATTTGCTTTTCTTAGCCTTAGCTTCAGACATTAAAGCTCTCTGCCTTAAAAAAACTTGTTTTCGCAGATAATAACGTGTAAAACATCTATTTGCAAGCCAACAGTAAGAATTTAGGAGACTCAAAAATGGCTGCAAGGCAGGATATCGAGCAGGGTTCTGAATTCGCCCCAAAATTCGACGAGAATGGTCTGATTACAGCTGTGGCTCAGGATGCCCGGACCAGACAGGTCCTGATGGTCGGCTATATGAACCGCCAAGCGCTTGATTTGACTATTCAAACCGGCTATGCCACGTACTTTAGCAGAAGCCGGCAAAAATTGTGGAAAAAAGGCCAGCAAAGCGGGCACTTCCAAAAGGTACAGCAGATACTCATCGACTGCGACCAGGACTGCCTCGTGCTTAAAGTGACCGTCGATGCAGGCCAGTGCCACGCAGGCTATCAGTCCTGTTTCTACCGTGCCCTCGACAAAAAAACAAAGGGGAAGTTAAAATTCATCGCAGAAAAAGTCTACGACCCGCAGAAGACATATAAAATTTAAGTCGCGGCAGAACGGCTGTGTGTGGAATAGTCTCCGCCCTGCTCACATCTTCGCATATCTTCTTTCTTCTCGAGGCTTCTCAATATCGTAAAGTTGCAGTAAACCAAGAAGTTTACCTTCGTCATCGGCAACAATTAACGTGATAATCTCATAACGATTAAATATCTTCTCAGCCTCATAGAGTTTCAAATCTTTGTCGATAGTCTTGGGGTTTCTTGTCATGATGTCTTCTGCTCTAAGCTTGAATATGTTTTCATATTTATTCACAGCCCTTCGAAGATCCCCGTCGGTGATTATCCCAGCTACACATAGCTGCTCATCAACAACTACCGCCACTCCCTGTCGGCCGGATGTCATAACCTGAATAGCATCTTTCATATTGGACGTCTTTGTAACGGTCGGCAGGTTGTCTTTGACCATAACATCCTCAACTCTTGTCAGCAGTGCTCTGCCGAGATTACCGCCGGGATGAAACCTCGCGTAATCTTCGGTTCTAAAGCCTCTCTCCTTCATCAAGGCAATGGTAAGGGCATCACCCATCACAAGGGCAACGGCAGCAGAAGTAGTCGGGGCCATTTGAAGTGGACACGCCTCCTTCCTGACGTTTATATTCAGAAGATAATCAGAACTGGCAGCTAACGTCGAGTTTGCATCTCCGGTCATAGAAACTATCAGATTGCCATTGTCTTTTAGAAAAGGGATAATCTTCAATACCTCTTCGGTTTCCCCTGAATACGAAATTAACAGGAGAATATCCTCGGCTTTTAACATTCCCAAATCGCCGTGAAATGCCTCTGCTGGGTGCATAAAGAAGCTGGGTGTGCCCGTCGAGGCAAGGGTGCAGGATATTTTTCGGCCAATAATGCCGGACTTGCCTATGCCGCAGACAACTACTCTGCCTTTACAATCCAGGATTTTCTTTACCACTTGCGCAAAATTGTTATCGAGCCGTTCGGATGATTCCAAGATTGCCTCTGCACCTATAGCAAAGACCTCTTTTGCATAAGAAATAGACTTTTCAGCCGGCGTCTGCTGAGGCACAGTTTCCAGTTTCTCAAGCTTTTTCTTAGATACTTTGCCCGTCTCTGATATCAATCTATCCATAGTTCTTCCTCGAATAATGAGGGTAAAATGATAACATCTCAAAAAACGTAAATCAAGTTTTTTCAAGAGCTTCCTCCTCACCTCAACGGGCTGGATTTGCCTAAATCCGCCTTGATAGACCGTAAACTATCGTTGACACCCGTCCGCCGAGCATTTAAAATCTTCAGACTGCCATAAACTTTCAAGGAGATGAACATGGATTTAAGGGGCGTTGTGCTCGCCGGCGGTACAGGCTTACGTCTTAAGCCGCTGACGAAGGTTACAAACAAGCATCTGCTGCCCGTCGGACATAAGCCTATGATTTATTATCCCATCGAAAAGCTCACCTCAATCGGCATTGAACAAATTCTGATTGTAACCGGCGTCGAATATATGGGCGACGTCGTCGGCCTGCTCGGCTCCGGCAGGGAGTTCAACTGTCAATTTACATACAAAGTCCAGGACGAAGCCGGCGGAATCGCTCAGGCCCTCGGAATGGCCGAGGGATTTTCGAACAATAAGTCTCTGGCCATAATCCTCGGCGACAATATATTCCAGGCAAATCTAAAAAAGTATGCCGACAAGTTCATCGCACAGAAAACCGGCGCAAGACTGCTGCTAAAAAAAGTACCGAACCCACAGCGTTTTGGCGTCGCTCAAATATCCGATACAAGGGTCATCCGCATCGATGAAAAACCAAAAAAACCGGAGTCGGACTACGCCGTTACCGGCATATACTTTTACGATGCTACTGTCTTTGACATCATACGAACCCTAAAGCCGTCAGGCCGTGGCGAACTTGAAATCACCGATGTAAACAACGCGTACATCGCCAGAGGACAACTGGCTTACGATATCCTCGACGGCTGGTGGACCGATGCCGGTACCTTTGAATCACTCAGCAAAGCCAATGAACTGGTTGCAAAGGAGCCGCCCAAATGACCAAAAAAAACGCACCCTTAAAAACGGTCTTCGAAGACCACGGACTGATTATACGCAGCTCCGGAAAGATTATCGACGGAGTTCAGGCTCGACGCGCAAAAGTAATGCCTGACGAGCGCGGCCGACTGGGAGAAATATTCAGAGCCGACGACCCCTGGTTTGAAAAATTCGGCCATGTCAATTTCACAACAACGTATCCCGGCGTCGTAAAGGCCTGGCACCATCACAAAAAGCAGACCGACCACCTCTACGTCATAAAAGGAACTGTAAAAATCGCTCTCTACGACCAGCGAAAAGACTCACCAACTTACGGAACTGTAAATGAGCTTTACCTCGGCGAGCACTGTCCGGGCCTGGTCCGTATACCGCCGGGCGTTCTGCATGGCTGGATGTCTGTTGGACAAACAGAGGCATACATCGTAAATATCACCTCCGAAACCTACAACTACGACGAGCCGGACGAATCCCGCATCCACCCGCACGAAAATGACATCCCATACGACTGGGCACGAAAAGATGGCTGAGCAAAAAATCGCCATCCTGGGCGGCAAAGGTATGCTCGGTTCTGACCTGGTCTTGGCATGTCAAAAGCACAGCTTTGAGGCTACTGCCCTCGACCTTCCCAGTTTTGATATCACCAATACCGACCATCTTCGACAGGTCGTTAAAGATTCCCAAATTATAGTTAATTGCGCCGCCTACACTGATGTTGAAAAGGCCGAAAGTCAGCCCGACCTTGCATACAAAGTCAACGCCGAGGCCGTCGCCAATCTCGGTTCACTGGCAAAAGATTCCGGTATCTGGGTCCTGCACATCAGCACCGATTTCGTCTTCGACGGCACATCCGAGAGACCCTATGTCGAAACCGACATGCCAAATCCGATAAACGTTTATGGAGCGAGCAAACTCGCCGGCGAGAAGCTCTTGATTGAAAGCAGCTGCTCCAATTGTATAATGCGTGTCGAATGGACCTATGGCTTAAACGGCAATAACTTTGTAACAAAACTTATCAACGGGGCAAAAAACAAAAAGGAATTAGCCGTTGTCGATGACCAGATAGGCTCACCAACGGCGACAACCGAAGTTGCCGAAGCCATTTGCACTCTTGTGCGAAAAAAGCCCGAAGGCTTATTCCATTTTGCAGGTTCCGGATACGCCAGCCGATTTGAAACGGCAAAGTTCATTTTCGACAGGCTCGATATGCAGGTCAATCTAACCAGCTGCAAAACCAGCGATTACAAAACGGCTGCCAAAAGACCGCTAAACAGCCGATTCTGCTGTGACAAAATCCAGGCCCTTTTGGCCGAACCGATTAAGCACTGGCAAGAACCTCTGGAGAAATTCCTGGAGCGGATATGAGAAAGATTCTGGTTACCGGCGGCGCAGGTTTTATTGGAAGCAATTTCGTCCGAATGGTGCTTTCCGAGCATCCCGATTGCTTTATCGCCAATCTCGACAAGCTAACCTACGCCGGCAATCTTGAAAACCTCGAAGGCTTCCTGAACCACCCCAACCACAAATTCATAAAAGGCAACATCTGCGATGGCCGGCTCGTGGAAAAAATCATCGACCAATATAAAATAGACACAATCATCAACTTCGCAGCCGAAAGCCACGTCGACCGCTCAATCACCGCCCCGAAGATTTTTATCGAAACCAATATCACCGGCACTTTAACACTGCTCGAAGCCGCACGTGACAAAAAACTGCAGCGCTTCATTCAGATTTCGACCGATGAGGTCTATGGCTCACTCGGCCCGAAAGGCAAATTCACCGAGCAAACTCCCCTGAGTCCAAATTCGCCGTACTCAGCCAGCAAAGCCGCCGCCGACTACCTCGTCCAGGCCTTCGGCCATACCTGGGGCGTAAAATATAACATCACAAGATGCTCAAACAACTACGGCGAATATCAATTCCCTGAAAAGATGATTCCGCTGATGATAAACAACGCTCTCAACGATAAAGACCTGCCCATCTACGGCGACGGTTTGTATGTACGCGATTGGCTGTACGTGTATGACCACTGCACCGCAATATGGAAGGTCCTGACAGAAGCTCCGCCGCAGGAAACTTACAATATCGGCGGATGCAATGAAAAGACAAACCTCGAGCTGGTCGGACTAATACTCGAGCGCCTCGGAAAACCAAAGTCCCTTATCAAACACGTAAAGGACAGGCCCGGCCACGACAGAAGATACGCCATCGACGCAAAAAAGATAATGACGGAACTCAACTGGCAGTCCTCTGTTACATTTGAGAAGGGAATCCAAAAAACCATCGACTGGTATCTTGAAAACAAAAAATGGCTCAACAACGTCGTCTCCGGCGACTACCAGAAGTACTACGACGCTATGTATGCAAATCGATAAAACCAGCCCTCAAAAGTTCCGAAAATATATATGTCAATTGACGTCTCGATAATAATAGTAAGCTGGAACACACGCGGGCTTCTTGAAAAATGCCTGTCATCGCTTTTCATCGAAAAAAAATAAATGCGCATAAAAAAAGGGAGACGCAGGCAATCCATATTAGCTTAACATCACCCCGCCTCCCTGTTGCGAAGCGCCTTTATCTGTCCTGGCGAAACCGCCCGTGTGCGCCTGCAACATTATTATTTTACAAAAACTTGCAACGGCTGTCAAGCCTCACAATCTCACGATGACCCATTTTTTCGAAATGGCCCTGATTGTAAGGTGTGTACCTGAGATAGTATATGTCAGTTCTGACGTATTAGTAAGGTGGGGGCAAAAACCCCGTTGTCTCAGAGCAACCCGAGCCCAAACGCCAAAAAACCACTAAACTCCCTGAGCGCCCCCACGCTTGTCTGCGACAAGCAGACGTAGGGGGCCGATTTCCCAATTTCAGACGGAATAAACGATGCTTGTAACCTATAACAGGGGCCGACAAATTTTCTTTTGACAATGGTTTTTAGGCCGATAATATAAATAGTTTTGATGCTTCGTCTGAACAGGGCGTATACCAATCATGAGAAACGAAACAAATTACGATACCGTGTTTGGTAAAATGGCGGTCGAGCTGGGCCTTTGCGCCGATGACGAGCTGCGCCATTCGATTGAGCAAATGGAGGCCCGCCGAAAGGTTAGTCCCACTGTCCTCGAGGATTTAATGATTAACCTGGGATATATCACCAAAACCCAGGCCGAAAGATTAAAGCAAGCCATAAAGGAAAGCAAGGCCGCCGCCCATCAAATCCCGGGCTATCAAATACTCGGAAAACTCGGTGCCGGCGCAATGGCAATAGTCTACAAAGCCAGGCAGCTCAGTCTGAACCGAACCGTTGCGATAAAGGTCCTGCCAAATCGCTTCAGTGAAAACCCCGAATATGTCGAACGCTTTTACAAGGAAGGCCAGGCCGCCGCAAAGCTAAATCACAACAATATCGTCCAGGCCATCGACGTCGGAGAAGCGGGCGGCTACCACTACTTTGTAATGGAATATGTCGAAGGCAAAACCATTTACGATGACCTCTCGGCCGGCAAGGTCTTCACCGAGAACAAGGCACTCGAGATTATCATTCAGGTCGCACACGCACTTGCGCACGCCCACGCCAAAGGCCTTATCCACCGCGACGTAAAACCCAAAAATATAATGATAAACTCCGCCGGCGTCGTCAAACTCGCCGATATGGGTCTGGCCCGTGCAACAACCGACATCGAAGCGGCACAGACCGAAAAGGGCAAAGCCTATGGAACACCATACTACATCGCCCCCGAGCAAATCCGAGGCGAAGTTGACCTCGATGGAAGGGCCGACATCTACGGTCTCGGTGCAACCTTCTACCACATGGTAACCGGAAGAGTGCCGTTTATGGCGGATGACCCTACGGATGCTATGAGAAAGCATCTCAGGGAACAACTCATACCGCCCGACCATATAAACACCTCATTATCGGCAGGGGCGTCTGAAGTTATCGAAGTGATGATGGCCAAGCGAAAAGAAAACCGATACGATAACGCCGAGGAACTCCTCGCTGACCTCCAGGCCGTCCACGACGGCCAGGCGCCTATGCGGGCCCACACAAGGTTTGACGTCTCAGTACTCGAACAGCTCGAACAAGGCGAGGACATCGAACAGGGCGAGAACGTTTACGAGCAGCAGAAAATAGCCAGATACCGCACTGCCCTGGTGATTTTAGGTGCTGCAGTAGTGGTATTAGGTTTAATCATTATGTTACTCGCTTTTTCCTCTTGATAATGCAGTTTCATCTGCTACCCTGTTTTCATCTGTTACCAATAACCAATTACCGGTTACAAATAACCAATTGAGCTATGCCAAGAGGCGGTGCACATTTTTCTTCGAACGAGTTGGCCACGGTTCTCAGCCACTATGATATCGGTGTAATTCATGAACTCAAGCCCTTATCGGCCGGCAGCCGGCGTACGCCGAAAATGGCAGTTACAGCTGAAAAAGGGAAATTCCTCCTCAAGCGCCGCCCGAGGGGCAAAGACGACCTCTACCGAGCAGCCTTTGCGCACGCCGTCCAGACCCACCTCGCCGACAGAGATTTTCCTCTCGCCCGTCTTTTGAGTACCTGTGACGAAAAGAACACACTTCTGCAGCTCGACAATCACATTTATGAGTTCTTCGAGTTCATTACAGGCGTTCGCTACGACGGCACTACCGAGGCCACTATCGATGCCGGCCTGCATCTGGCAAAATTCCACAAATACCTGGCCGACTTCGCCTATCAGCCGATACCATTGAGAGGTATTTTCCACGACGCGACAAATGTGCGAAGGCACTTGAAGACCATCGGTGCCGAGAAATCCTCCTCACCGGACAAAAAACTGCTGGAAGTTGCTGAAATCCTGATGACAATTTACAACAAATCTTCCGTCCGCGTAAACGAGCTTGGATTCGACTCCTGGTCCGAGCAGGTCGTACACGGCGACTGGCATCCGGGCAATATGCTCTTTGAACCAGCCCCCGCGTCTCCCGACGCGAGTCGGGGCGGCGGGAAAGCAAAACTCGTCGCGGTCATTGATTTTGATTCGGTAAAGGTTGCGCCGCCCGTTACCGACCTCGCAAACGGTATGCTCCAGTTCTCAATCGTTGGAAATCGTCCCAATCCCACCGATTGGCCCGCTTATCTCGACCAGGCAAAGCTTATCCAGTTCCTAAACGGCTATCGGCGGGTAATCAAACTCGACAAAGCTAAGCTGAATTCCCTGCTCGATTTGATGATTGAAACGATGATAGCCGAGGCTGTGCTGCCGATTGCCGAGACAGGCTTTTTCGGCAACCTGACGGGCCTCGATTTTTTAAAGATGATTCGACGAAAAACCGAGTGGATTGACAAAAACGGAAACAAACTAACCGAAGCTATGCAGCCTTAGCCGCACATCTAGCGCAGCACGCAGTTCGGAAATTTTGTTGCAAAATCCCGCCTATTGTTGAAAATGAATCGGCATTATGGTTTTTACTCTGCACAGGTATATATTTCGAGAGACCTTCAGGGTCTTTGTCCTTGCCGCTGTGGCACTGACATTGATTCTGAGCCTCGGCAGTGTTCTGCGGCCAATACAGCAGTACGGCGTAGGGCCACGACAGGTGGTTCACCTTATCGGTTATTTTCTGCCGATTACACTGACGTTCGTATTGCCGATGGCCGCTCTGTTTGCCACAGCTTTGGTTTACGGCCGATTCGCCGCCGACAATGAGCTCGACGCCTGCAGGGCCAGCGGAATCCCTCTGACGACCCTGGTCTATCCGGGCCTGGCGCTGGCGATTATGGTCGCCACCGCAAATCTCATCCTAAGTTTCCACGTTATGCCGGCTTTCGTACACCGGGCGGAAAAATCGCTAAAGGCCGACGCAAAACAGATACTTTTTAGAAATATCCAGCGAAGAGGCTATTATAAGCCACCCGGTACAAGCTCCAGAATTTACGCCGACCAAGCAAATGCCGAAAATGACACCCTTACGGGGGTAATCGTTGCAAACGTCAAAGAAGCCCGGATAGAAAAGATTATCACTGCAGAATCTGCCACCGTCCGTTTCAACCCGCATAAGACATTCAACGAAGTGCTGATAACGACACATAACACCTACCAAATGGCCTCCGAGGACATGACCGGCTTCAGCGCCGAATCAATGGTACTGACCCTCGAGTTCCCGTCTCTGTTGGGCGATGACGTAAAGTTCAAAAAAATCAGGGAAATGAAAAGAATCCGAGTCGAGCCTATGTTGTTCTATCCCGTTGAAAAGCTCGCTCGTCGGACCTACGCGCAGTTTACCGCCGAGCTGCTCGCACAGGATATCCGCGACGGAATCAACAACCCTGAAAACAACTTCTATAACCTCTACAGCGGCAGAAAAATCGTCGAATTTACAGCGACTCAATGCACCGCCCGCGAGGAAAAAAAGATTCAGTTGTCAGGCGATGTTGTGCTCATCGAGTATGACACAGTCAACAGGCAAATGCTCCGTGAGTTGCGCTGTACAAAGGCCTTACTCGATATCGAGGGCGACGAACTGGCACCGACTTTGACCATGACGCTCTACAACGCAAACTGGCAGCGGCCGGACGGCACAAGTGGACTGGACCGAAGACCGGTTATCCGAGGCCTGGTCTTACCAAGGACGGTAACGGATACATTTAAAACCCCCGATATACTCAAATCCGTAAGAGACGAGGCAATCGCCTCGGCCTTAAAAACCGAGCCCGGCCCGGCGCTGAAGAACCTCCAGAAAGAACTAAAAAGAAAAATCTGGAACACACTGGCTCTAATAGAAGCTGAGGTCCATTCCAGACTCGTATTCGGAATAGGCTGTATTCCGATGATTATGATTGGAATAGCGCTGGGTATCATCAAAAAACAGGGACATCTGCTCAGTGCCTTTGGCGCAAGCTCAATACCTGCTGCGTTGCTGGTGGTCTGCATTATGATGGGCAAGAACGTCGCCAAAAATCCCGACTCAAAAACCATCTCAGGAATATTACTGATGTGGGTGGGCCTGGTGGTTTTGTCCCTGTCGGCCGTCGGAATATATCGAAAACTATTGAAACATTAATATCAATGAAAATACTGGACAAATACGTCGCGAAGAATTTTCTGATAGGCTACGCAATTTCCTTTGGCGTGCTTGTAGGGCTGCGAATAATTATCGATTTGTTTGTCAATCTCGACGAGTTTACCGAGCACGCCGACCTCGGCACCATCGCTGTTATCAAAAACATATTCAGCTTTTACTGTGTTCACACCACGCTTTACTTTCGCGATTTCACCGGAATGATAACCGTTGTCGCAGCCGCCTTTTCGCTGGGAAAAATGGTCCGCTCAAACGAGCTGGTTGCCATCATGGCTTCCGGAGTCAGCCTGAAACGCGTGATTGTGCCCATAGGATTTCTGGCATTATTCTTAACGGCGATGTCGGTGATTAACCAGGAATTATTGATACCGTCGCTCAGCGACAAGCTCGTGCGAGGCCAAGACGCCTTGCCGGGCCAGGAAACATATGACGTATGGTTCATCGCCGACGCCGACGGCTCGCTAATCTGCTCTCAAAAGTTCCGCGTGGAGACATCAACGCTCGATAACCCAACTATCATCACTCGCCGAAGAACAGCCGCGGCAACCCCCTGGCAGGTCACTGGCTGGATATCAGCCAAAAAAGCGGTCTATAACCACCAAACCAACCGCTGGGATTTAACCGATGGTTTTCTCATCCAAAAAGATGTCCCGGGCGGAGCCAAGCCGATTCCCTATTTCGCCTCCGACATTACGCCAAGGGATATACCCGTCCGCCGAAGGTCCGAACACAAAACGCTGCTCAGTTCCCGACAGTTAGCCGAGCTCGCGGCCCAAAAGACAAAAATCAAAGACCTCGCCCAGCTTTACAGCCAGAAGCACTTCCGAATCACCGAGCCCATCATCAACCTCGTGATGCTTATGATTAGTCTGCCCATCCTGGTCTGTCGCGACCCAAAGTCGATGAAGTCCGCCATTATGATAAGTTTTGGTGCGACGACGGCGTGCTTTATCACTATTTTCCTGTGCAAAATGTTCGCTACGGAAACCGTCTTCATAGGCAGGGTCATACCGGAGTTCTGGGCCTGGCTGCCTGTCTTTATCTTCGCACCGATAGCTTTTATCGAACTCGATTCAATGAAAACTTAGAGCTTATAACAAAACTGCCCGTCGCCTTCTGTCATTCCCACGAAACTTGTCCTCACGAAAGTGGGGAGCGGGAATCCAGATGTTTTTATTAAAGTCATTATAGACTCTAACACAGCAACATCCGCATCGGCTGAAGGGTTCGGTCAAATGGGTTAAACACAAGGCCAAGAATCTCTAATGTAACAACCCCTAATAACGCCTGGTCCCTTTCTTCGCCTAAAATCACCGGTGTATGAGCTTCCCCCTGGGAAAGTTTTAGATACACCTCCGAGACCGCTCTATCAACTGTTGTGCCGTCGGCCAGTGTAAAAGACATCTTGCGTTTCGGCTTCAACCCAACCGCTTTCCACACCGTTTTAGGAAGCAGAGTATAAGTTGCGCCACTATCTATAAGAAACTTTACTGCCGCCTGCTTACCCCGCGGCCCTTTTACTTGGCCTTCAATGTATGTAATTCCCATAGTTCTTCTCCGTCCTGTTTCGATTAGTATTATACCACTGACGGACAAGATATCAAAGCAAAAACCCACTGTCAACTATCGACTAATCACCGCCCGCCTTTGGTGGAATCAATGAACTATGAACAATGAACAATAAACTATTTTATCGCCTTCCGGATTTCTCTATTTATCCGCACGCTACACCAATCCCGGCCGCACATCGAGCAGTAATCAGCCGGTGGCGGCTCTTTTGCACCGGTCTGTTCGCACAGTTCGCTGTGCAATCTCTCAGCCGTCTGTGGGTCGAGCGACTTAGCCAGATGTGTCTTCCAGTCCAGATTACTCCTCGCAATGCTCAACTCTTTATCCTGCTCACAGGCGCTTTTTAGTCCGCGAGCCACGTCAGCTGCATGCGCAGCAATCTTTGACGCAATCACACCAGCCCGCACGTCCTCGGCGTTCGGCAGCCCCAGATGTTCTCTCGGCGTAACATAGCACAGAAAGGATGCGCCGTAAAAGGCCGCCGCCGTTCCCCCAATCGCCGATGTTATATGGTCGTAGCCAGCCGCAATATCGGTCACCAACGGCCCAAGAACATAAAACGGTGCACCGCGGCAAATCTGCTGCTGGATTTCC
>SDBU01007094.1_pt1 | contig 12995 bp, 11 predicted proteins | sample 2277071 | NCBI WGS metagenome assembly SDBU01 (sample SAMN10397929, study PRJNA504765) | marine sediment metagenome | isolation source: marine sediment core GS08_GC12, 126 cmbsf | place: Arctic Ocean: Gakkel Ridge, Loki's castle | collected 2008 | reverse complement strand
CAAGTACGGAATCCCCTATTTTTCCAACTTTGTCAATTCCGACCTTTCCCCTGAAGACGCCAGGTCCATGTGCTGCCGGCTGCGTCTTGACAATCGGGAGCTTTTGAAAAGAGGTGGCGGATTGTTTGGCGCCAACCCCCTGACCGGGTCGATCGGTGTGGTGACCATCAACCTGCCATGCATCGGATATCTTGCGGAAGACGAAGAAGACTTTTTCTCACGTTTAAAAGAAAAAGTGCATCTTGCCTCGGAAAGTCTTTCCATTAAAAGGAAGGTTCTTGAAAAATTTACGGATAGAAATCTCTATCCTTATTCCAAATATTATTTAAGAGCGATTAAAAACGTCAATGGGCTTTACTGGAAGAATCATTTTTCCACTATCGGAATAATCGGCATGAACGAGGCCTGTATAAATTTCATGGGCAAAGGCATTGCCTCTGAGCCCGGACAGACATTTTCTCTGAGAGTTATGGATTTTATCCGCGACTTGATAGCAGAAACACAGGCTGCAACCGGCGATATTTTCAACCTTGAGGCCACGCCTGCGGAGGGGGCCTCATATCGTCTCTCTATGCTCGACAAAAAGCAGTTCCCTGATATCCAGTGTGCCAACGAAGCTGAATATCGCCAAGGAGCCGCTCCATACTACACCAACTCCACCCAACTTCCGGTAAACTATTCCGATGATATTTTCGAATCCCTGATGCTCCAGGATAGTCTGCAGACAAAATATTCCGGCGGAACGGTTTTCCATATTTTCCTTGGGGAACAGGTCAGTGATACAGAGGTTATCAAAGGGCTGATTAAAAAAACAACCTCCAATTTCCGGCTGCCTTATTTTACGCTTACACCTACATTCAGCGTATGCCCATCTCACGGTTATCTGGACGGCAGACAGGAAAAATGTTCGTTTTGTAAACAGGATACCGAAGTCTACTCAAGGGTGGTCGGCTATTTAAGGCCGGTTAAGCAATGGAATTACGGCAAGCAAGCTGAATTTGACGCAAGAAAAACATTCAGCCTGGATTCCTCTTCTGCCCTCTAACCCTGATGGCGTCGTAAAAAGTCATGTATTATGATAATCGGCGGCTGGCAAAAAAATTCCTTTATCGATTACCCCGGAAAAATAAGTTGCGTACTTTTCTTTTCCGGGTGCAATTTCAAATGCCCCCATTGCTATAATCCGGATCTTGCCAGGGGCAAGCCTGCCCAAGTTTTAGAAGAGCACCGCGTTTATGATTTCCTGGAACGGCGTAAATTTTTTTTAGACGGGGTTGTACTCTCCGGCGGAGAACCCACCCTCAATAAAGATCTCTTTGCCCTTTGTGCCAAAATTAAAAAAATGGGCTATCCGATAAAACTGGACACAAATGGAAGCCGGCCGCAGATGATTGCAGGGCTTTTAGCTGAAGGCCTTATCGACTACATTGCCATGGATATAAAAACAGACCCCTGGAACTACTCGCCCTTAATCCAAAAAAATTGCGATCCGGAACAGATTTTTTCAAGCCTTCAAATCATTATGCAATCGGGAATAGCCTATGAATTCAGGACGACATGCATAAAACCGCTGGTGGATGAAAACGTTGTTGAACGCATTGCGCAGCGCATTAAAGGTGCAATGCTTTATGCCCTCCAGCAATTTAAAAACTTCGGGGTCCTGCAACCGGAGTTTTTCGAGCATGATAACTGCAAGTATGATCATAACGAACTTATGCATTTTAAATCTGTGGCGGAACCCTGGGTTCAAAAGTGCATTGTCCGCTGAGAAACTACAAGTCATCACCGCAAGCCTGCCTGACCCGTGTAAGATCCCATCCCGCATTGCTCATGAAAAATATATTTTGGTTTTGCAAAGGCAATTAAAGTTTTTTTGCTGGGTAACCGATATAAATACATGAGATAGAAGACCTTTCTTTACAATTTAGGTAAACAATAAATATTGCTAATGCGATCATGGAACGGAGGTTGATATGGACCTGGATGCAGAAAAACAAAAAAAGCTTAAAAAACTTGTAAATTTGGTGAATCGGTCCGAAATCTCTTCGATTAAAAGCATCGTTGCCGGTGTCGTCAGGATCATTAATGACCCTAAATCATCGATATGGGACTTAAAGGAAATGGTCGAAATTGACCCTCCCTTGACCGCCAAAGTACTAAAGGTCGCAAACTCTGTCTATTATTCTCCCCCCCAAAAAATCGGAGAAATTAAGCAAGCGTTGATCTGGATAGGCTTCGATACTTTAAAAGAAATGGCGTTGAGCCAGAAGGTCGCTGAAATCTTTAACAAAAATGGTTCTATGGAAGGGCATTCAATACATTCCCTGTGGAAACACTCTGTTGCCGTAGCCCTGGTCACGAAAATGATTTACCGAAGGGAATTCAGGAAAAGAGGCGCCAATGCATATGTTGCCGGTTTACTGCATGACATCGGTATTATCGTGGAGTCTCAGTTTTTACAAAACGACTTTAGCCTAGTTTTGAGTAAAGCAAAGCATGAAAAAAAGAATTTGTCAGAGGCCGAGCAGGAAGTTTTGGGCTTAGATCACGCCGATATTGGGATGGCCATCGCTGAAAATTGGAATCTTCCGCAAGAGCTTGTTACGGCTATCGGATATCATGACAGCCCCCTTGAGGCTGAACAGGACTTCTCTAAGCTTGCTTCGACATTATATATTGCGGAATACTGCTCCCAAAACAGCAGCATAGGATATTCAGAAGCACCTTTTCAGAACAACGAAGTTTTTGATAAATGCTTGACTGAGTTGAACATAGACCCGCATGCACTGGATTTGATCGCAGAGGATGCAAAGCGAGAACTCAACGAAATGGAAGAGCAGGGGTTGTTTTAGAATGACACAATCTGAAAATAGCAAAAAACTCGAAGATAAGATCGTCCGATTGGAGACACGCATAAAGCATCTTACCAATGAACTTTGCATTACCAAAGAGGAATATACCACTTCAACGAAGGACTATTTTGATTTACTGTCCAGCTTGGAAAAAAAGGTTTTCGAGCGCACCAAAGAATTAAAAGAAACTCAACTTATTTTAGAAGCAAAAGGCCGTGAATTGGAAATAATGCTGGATTCGTCACCGGCAATGATTTTCTATAAAGATAAAGCGCAAAGATATATTCGCGCAAATAAAACATTCATTCAAATCATTGGCATCCCTATGAATGAGGTGCTTGGCAAGACCCATGCCGAACTGTTTCCCGACAATAAGGGGCAAGTTTTGGACGATGATTCGGAAGTAATCCAAAAAGGAAAACCGGTGCTGCAAAAAACCGGCATACTGGAAACAGTCCAAGGCCGCAAATCATTACTTGTAGATAAATTTCCATACAAAGATATTGACGGCAAGGTTATCGGTATCATTGGCTTTGCTATGGATTTAACCGATCTTGAGAAGGCGGAAAAAGAGAAAAAAGAACTGCAGGAAAGAATTGCCCGTGCAGAGAAAATGGAAGCTATCGGACTTTTGGCCGGCGGTTTTGCGCATGACAGCAATAACATTCTAGGGGGTATTTCGGGCTATATTCAACTGGCCTTGATGAATATGCCTGAAGACGACCCCAATTTACGCTATTTAAAGTCTTCACTGGATGCGGCTAATAGAATGGCGGAACTTGTACAGGATCTGTTAACGCTGGCACGCCGAGGCGTAAGTAGTACTGAAATTATGAATTTGAATGATGTTGTTACGTCTTATTTGCAGTCTTCTGTGTATCAAAAACTAAAATTGCATCATCCTGGTGTTAAGATCGAAACCGATATAGAACCGGATTTGCTTAACATTGTCGGAAAACCGGTGCACCTTGACAAAACGATTATGAATCTGGTTACGAATGCAGCCGAAGCTTTGCCAGACGGAGGAACCGTTACATTATCCACCAAAAATCAATATGTCGACAGGCCCATCACCGGTTACGATCTCAGCATACAGGAGGGCGAATTTGTTATTTTAAAAGTTGTTGATAACGGAACAGGCATTGCTCCTGAAGATCTTAATAGAATCTTTGAGCCCTTTTACACCAAAAAAGTAATGGGCCGCAGCGGAACCGGTTTAGGTATGGCAGTTGTTTATGGAACGGTTAAAGACCATCAGGGTTCCATAGATGTGCGCAGTATCGAAGGTGTCGGCACTACCTTTGAGCTATATTTTCCGGTTACCAGAAAAGCGATTTCTGCCAAGCAAACCACCGTTCCCATGGAAGCTTATATGGGCAGCGGTCAGAAAATTTTAGTTGTTGATGATGTGCAGATGCAAAGAGAAATTGCATCCGGGATCCTGACCCAACTGGGCTATTCGGTTGCCACCGTCGCCAGTGGCGAAGAAGCCGTTGATCATGTTGCAAACAACTCCGTGGATTTAATGGTCCTGGACATGATTATGGATCCCGGCATTGACGGTCTGGACACCTATAGAAAAATCATCGAGCTGCATCCGCAGCAGGAAGCCATCATCACCAGTGGATTTTCAGAAACCGAGCGGGTCAAAGAGTGTCAAAGACTGGGCGCCGGTCCATATGTCCAAAAGCCGTATACGTTTGAAAAAATTGGCATGGCAGTAAAAAATGTTATCAATTCAACAACCAAACCTTATCCTCCATCCACACACTCTTCTTGAAAGGCGAAAATATTTACGATTTATGGTTAGTATTGGTTGTTATGAGTCAGGCAATTAATTAAATTAAATAAATATTGACAAATAATAACCTAAAAACTATAGGTTCAGATATTTAACCCGGATATTTTCATAAACAACAACACAGCCTGGACAAGCCGGAAAAGAAAAAGGTTTTTATCACGAAAGCACGAAAATAAGAAAAAGTTTTTTAAAATTTCGTGCTTTCCCTATTTCGTGTTTTCGTGATTGATTCTGATTTTTTGCCACAAAAAGCACAAATTTTACGATTAAGAAATGAAACAGCAAAAAGAAATAAGAAGGTTTTTATCAACCAAAGAGGTGGCCCGGTTTCTGGGGGTAAACGAAAAGATGGTTTATACACTGGTTGCCGAAAAGGGACTGCCGGCAACCAAGGTTACCGGCAAGTGGATTTTTCCGCGGCACTTGGTGGAGCAGTGGGTTGAGGCCCACACCGTCAATTATCCCGAGAGTACAGACCACCTTCCGCCTTACCACGGACTATTGATTATTGCCGGAAGCAATGATCCTCTTCTGGACAGAACCATTACTCTCTTTAATGCGCTTTATACAAACCACGTAGCGGTGTTTGGTAACCTGGGGAGCATGGGAGGGTTGAAGGCCCTGCGACGCAACCTCTGCCATATGGCCGCGAGCCACCTGATTCAGGACGATGAGGCCGAATATAATTTTGATTTTGCCGTCAAGGAACTGGGAGCCATGCCGGCAATAGTCAATTTCTGCAAACGTGAGCAGGGCATACTGGTAAGCAAGAAAAATCCTAAAAAAATATCCGGCATTGCGAACCTGAATCAACCGGGTTTGCAGATAGTCAACCGGCCGCTGGGAACCGGCACAAGGCTGCTGTTGGACCGCGAACTAAGAAAGGCCGGCATTAAAGGTGAAAAGATCGATGGATACCATCGTGAAGTTCACCGGCACCTGGATGTCGGCCTTGAAATTCTTACCGGTCGCGCCGATGCAGGGCCGGGAATCCGTGCGGTGGCCGCAGTGCTCGATATCGGGTTTGTTCCTCTTCGCTGGGAGCGTTACGACCTTATGATTTCCAAAGAGCGCTTTTTCGACGAGGGGGTGCAGCTATTTCTCGGTCTGCTTCGTGGAAAAGACTTTAAAGCACTGGCTCAAGATAATGCCGGTTACGATTTAGCACTCTCGGGCAAGATGATCTATCCCGGACGAAACAAGCAGAGTGTTTCTTAAAGCTACTACCACAAAAATGAAATTGGAAATGAACATGCATAATCGTAGGTTGGGCCGGTATATTTTAGCGGCTGCAAGTGCAATCATAATCACCGGTGTTTTTATGGAAGGTGCTTTGGCTAAAGAAAAGGTTCTGAAAATGTCTACCACAACCAGCACCCTGGCTTCGGGCCTGCTCGATGTTCTCCTTCCGCCTTTCGAACAAGACACCGGCACCCGGGTCAAAGTGTTTGCCAAGGGAACCGGGGCTGCCATTCGTGACGGCATCGACGGTAACGTAGATGTGATCTTTGTGCATGCCAGAGCAAGGGAAGCAAAATTTATTAAAGACGGATACGGAACCAAACGTTATGCGGTGATGCACAACGATTTTATTATTCTGGGGCCTTCGAATGATCCGGCCGGCATCAAAGGCATGCAGGAGGCAACAGCAGCTCTGAAAAAGATCGCCGCCGCCAAAGCCCTGTTTGTCTCACGAGGGGATGACAGCGGTACTCATACCAAGGAACAAGACTTGTGGATGGCAACCGGCCTGGCGCTGAATGTCGCCACAAGTACCATTGTGAAAAAAGGAAAGAAAAGCACGGTAGAATTTCTGCATCCCGTTGGATCTGAAAAATGGTATCTTTCCATTGGTCAGGGAATGGGCCGGACTATCACCTTTGCCGATGAAAAAAGAGCTTACACTCTGGCTGATCGAGGGACTTATATCAAGTACCGTTACGGCCGCGACGCAGGCCTTGATCTGGAAATCATGTGCGCGGAAGATTCCCTGCTGAACAACCCTTACGGTGTAATTCCGGTTAACCCTGCCAGGCACCCGCATGTGCGGTATGACCTGGCACAGCAGTTCGCAAAATGGCTGGTTTCAGCCAGAGCGCAGTCCATAATCTTGAATTACAGACTACTGGGGAAACAGCTTTTTTATCCGGACGCTATGACCTTAAGCGAGTCAAAACTAGATTAGGGGTTATCTGTCAAGTGAATAGATATGGATTTACTGGTTGATAGTTTTTTTTCGGCGCTTCTGCTGGTTGCTTCCTTAGACCCGGAAATTATTTCCATTGTGGCAATCTCCATAAAAGTTAGCGGGACCTCAACGGTGATTGCCAGCCTGATGGGAATACCGCTGGGGTTTTTTATTGCTTTTGAATCTTTTGCGGGCAAACGTATGGTAATCACCTGTTTGAATACTCTGCTGGCGCTCCCAACGGTTGTTATCGGCCTTTTTGTTTATGCTTTTATCTCGCGCCGGGGCATCCTCGGACCGCTGGATCTGCTCTATACCCAGAAGGCCATGGTCATCGGGCAGACCATCTTGATCCTGCCGATTGTAGCAACGTTTACCATAGCCGCAATCAGCAGGATCGACGAGCGCTATCGCAAAACCGCCATAACCCTGGGCGCCAATCGCCGGCAGACCGCCTTTGTGATTTTAAGAGAGGCGCGTTTTGGAATTGTTGCCGCGGTTATCGCCGCTTTCGGCCGGGTAATTGCCGAGGTTGGTATCAGCATGATGCTGGGAGGAAATGCCCGGGGGTTTACCCGCACCATGACTACGGCCATGGCCCTGGAATACGACAAAGGGCAGTTTGCACTGGCCGTAGCCCTGGGTATTATCCTGCTGGGCCTAAGTTTTACGATTAATCTTATGTTTCATTTTTTTCAGGGAAAAACCAGGGTTTGAAAGTTTATAAAATCTCAAAACTCACCAAGGTCTACGCGACCAGAACCGTCCTTGATATCCCGCTACTGGAGATAACAAAAGGACAGATTTACGCTCTGCTGGGACATAACGGCGCCGGGAAAACCACCCTTTTGAATATTCTCGGTTTTCTTGAGCCGCCCACAACAGGCAACATGCATTACTGCCTGCAACCAATCCAATTTACCGAATTCTGCCTGCAACCCCTGCGCAAGTCGGTTGTTTTGGTAGAACAGCACCCCATCCTCTTTACAACTACGGTCCACAAGAACCTGGAATTCGGCCTTAAAGTAAGACAAATACCTAAAAAAGAAAGAAATCGCATTATTAAAGAGTCGCTTGAGCTGGTGGGAATGCAACATCTGGCTCAGGCGCCGGCACATCGGCTCTCCGGTGGCGAGACCCAGCGGGTGGCGATTGCCCGGGCACTGGCGGTTAACCCGGAAGTCCTTTTGTGCGATGAACCCACTTCAAGCGTCGATGTGGAAAACCAGGTAGCGATAATAAACATTCTGCGTCAGGTAAATGACCAGAAAAAAATAACGATCATTTTTACAACGCATGACCGTTATCAGGTCGATTCTTTGGCGCATCACACCTTGTTGCTAAATCACGGAAAACTTACCGACGCTGCCGGCGAGAAATTCTTCATGAAAAAAGTGGGTTAGGGTATCAATTTTTCTTTAAAACGGCCCACATGCTTCCTTTCGATCGTTTTGACAGCGGTGGGACCGAAACCCTTTATTTCAATTCTATCAAGATCCTTAAACCACTTTGTTGAAAGCTCTGAGAATAGATTGGGGTTTTTTATGGCTTTACCCAAACGACTGGATACTTCCTGGCTAAAAAAAAGGTTGTAATCTGAAAAAGTTTTTGACAAAGCTTGAAATCTGGATGCCTGGTTAATGGTGTTTCCTAAGAAAATCTTCTGAGTTCCATATGTTTTATAAAAGATCGTGCCGCAATGAGCGCCAACAGAAAAATCGATATATTTACGCCATATTGATCCGGACATATTTGTAAACAAGTTTTCTATATAGCGCAACTGCTTATTACCACTCACTATTTTAGGGTTGTCTTCTAACAGATCTATTATCTTGGTGTTAAGTTCCGGCACTGATTGGTCAAGGTGCAAGTAAATATCAAGCAGCAAAAGAAAGCCGTTTATAAAGTGCTGACTCCTGTTACGATGGTGTTTTGTAACTAACAGGAATCCATCGCCCGTGTGTTTGAAATCAAATAATATATCATTATTACTGCCAATTATGGTTTCCATGGTGTCTGACAAAAAATCAAATATGACTTCATAAATTCGCCATTTCAGGGTGTTGCTAAATGGTTTTTTCTTTTGAATAAGGAGTCTTCGAGAAACTTCAGAGAAGTTTCTCAGATCAATCATTACCGCCAGGCCGGAAAAAGTTTTTAAAGATGTGCTTTTCATTTAGCCCTCTTTTCAATCTATAAAAACATAAATCGGTAAACGCTGAACACTTCACCTTACGATGCTATGAGGCAACACGTCAGTAGAAAATAAGCAATATTTGTGCCAATTACAAATGGTCTCCACAGGCTTGTTAAAAACACCTAATCTGAATTTCTAATGATAAATCCGGGTTAAACATATATGATATCAACCGGATGCAATCATATAAAAATTAAGGTAATACTTTTGGGCTTAATAAGGAAGCTTTACGGGATAAAAAAGGTGAAATACTGTAAATTTTTTGGCATAAATGAACAAAAAAATGGCGGGCATAGTTTTTATCAAAACTCTGTTCTTTCTTTACGGGCCCTTAAACACGAGTTCACACGGTTTAAAAAAAGATTTTCCATGAAGCGACCATAAGAGAAAACTCCCCGACCCTGACATAGTTTGATATCATTGTAGAAAAATTCTGGGTACGCGGGCGGTTAAGGAGGATACGATTTCATAATTGATGGTGTTTAAGGATGCGGCAATTTCATCTGCGGTAATGGACGCATCCTGCTGCCGACCGAAGATTACCACCTCGTCCTCAAGATCGACGTCAGGGATATGCCCTACATCCAGCATGGTCGTATCCATACAAACCCTCCCGACGATGGGCGCCCGGCACCCACCGACCAGCATATGGCCCCGGGAAGAAAGCAGCCGGTTGAAGCCGTCGGCATAACCGACCGGTACCGAGGCTATGGTTGTGGGCTTTGAGGTTTCGTGAGTCATGCCATAGCTGACTTTGAAGCCGGCCGGGACCTTTTTCAGGTGAATCACTCTGGATTTCAGAGTCATGGCCGGCTGCAGCGCAATACGGTCCCTGTCAACTTCATCAGAGGGATAGAGTCCATAGATGGAGATGCCGGCGCGCACCATGTCAAGATGAGTTTCAGGCATGTCGATAATTGCTGCGCTGTTGGCAGCGTGGCATACGGGGATATCCAGACCGGCTTTGCGAATTTCATCTAAAAATTCTGTAAACATTTCAAACTGCTTGCCGGCATATGACTTGTCAGCGCTGTCAGCCGCGGCAAAATGTGTGTATACGCCTTCTAACTGGAGACCGGAGAGAGATGCGATCGATTCAACTTCGCCGAGGGCCTTAGCTGTTGAATTCGCATCCAGCGCCGGCAGCCTGCAGCAGTCCGGCAGCAGGCCGAGTCTTCCCATGCCGGAGTCGATTTTGAGGTGCACCTTCAGTGCTTTACTCGCTGAAACCGCAGCTGAAAGTGCCGCAGCGGTTTGATACGACCAGACCGTTTGAGTCAGATCAAATTCGACCAGCTTTTTGGCGAGCGCAGGCGGAGTATAGCCGAATATCAGAGTCGGCGCATCAAAACCTGCTTTTCTGAGCTCAATGCCTTCATTTAAACGGGCCACACCCAGAACATCGGCGCCACTCTCTAAAGCCCGGCGGGTAACTTCTATAACTCCGTGTCCGTATGCATTGGCTTTGACAACCGCCATCAAGCGAGCCTCAGCGTTGGTAATACGACGTAGGGCACGCACGTTTTGCGCTATGGCTTTCAGATCAATTTCTGCCCATACTAACGGCGTATCCAAAGGTTTCCTCCTGTTTTATTTCGTCATAGAAAATATGGGCGTGCTCAGAGTCTGATGGCTTTGCCTGAAGACTGGTACAAGGATTAATGGCAAAGATCATAAGCCCCCTATCTGACAAAAATTTATAAGTTTCAGTATGCCCACTGAGGCGGAATTTCCGCTTCGCTCCGACCAGCAACCAGGACCTGTGGTTACAACAGACTATCAATGGGAACATATTTAAGGCCGAAGGCGTCGGCAACGCCTTTATAAGTGACTTTACCCCTGACCACGTTGGCACCCAGCTTGATTTCAGGGTTTTCCCTGAACGCTTTTTTCCAGCCTTTGTCCGCAATTTCAAGTGCATACGGCAACGTCGCATTGGTAAGAGCCCGGGTAGATGTTTTGGCGACACCGCCCGGCATGTTGGCCACGCAGTAATGCACAATCCCGTCAACGACATAAATCGGATCATTGTGGGTGGTCGGTCTTGAGGTTTCGAAGCAGCCGCCCTGATCGATGGCCACATCCACGATCACGGCCCCTTTCTTCATGGTTTTTAGCATAGCGCGGGTTATAATTTTGGGAGCTTGGGCGCCGACAATGAGAACAGCCCCAACGACTAAATCGGCCTTTTTTAATAGTTCGCGAAGAATCGCCGGATCAGACATTATAGGAAAGCAGTTCCGGGGCATTACATCACTCAGGTAGCGCAGTCGCTCAATGTTGGTGTCGAGCACATAAACCTTGGCACCCAGACCGCAAGCTGTCTTGGCTGCCTGGATGCCAACGACCCCGCCGCCGATAATGACCACCGTGCCTGGACTAACTCCCGGGACGCCTCCCAGCAGAACACCCTCGCCGCCGTGAGCCATCTCCAAGTACTTGGCTCCCTGCTGGATGGCCATGCGTCCTGCCACTTCGCTCATAGGGGTCAATAGCGGCAAAGAGCCGTCGGCCTTTTGAATGGTTTCATAGGCAATATTGATACTGCGGCTTTTAATAAGGACTTTTGTCAGCTCTTCTAATGCAGCCAGGTGCAGATAAGTGAATATGATCTGGTCCTTTTTGATGAGCTCATATTCGGAAGGCAAGGGTTCCTTGACATGCATCACCATGGCACAGCGTTTATAAATCTCAGCAGGCGTATTTACAATTTCAGCGCCGGCTTTGGCATAAGAGGAATTTGTGAACCCGCTGTCCCTGCCGGCATTTTTCTCCACCAGCACCGCATGCCCGTTTTGCTGCATTACCTCCACCCCGGCCGGGGTCATGGCAACGCGATGTTCTTCGGTTTTGATTTCTTTTAGGATTCCGATAATCATCTCAACCTCCGCCAGGAAAAAATTATAAGTTTAATTGCAGTATTTACTAAATATATAATTTCCGGGCCTACATATCAAGGCCCAAGTTGCATATCGATTGTCTAAAAGCAGCGCGGCTCGTTTCAGCATCTCAAACGATGCTTTGCGGGTAAATGTCAAAAGAAGAACAGAACCCGGCGCAACGCCCTTTTCCACAAGACGAGCAACCCTGTACGTAAGCGTTCTGGTCTTCCCGCTGCCGGCCCCGGCAATCACCAGCAGCGGCCCTTCAGTAAAGTTGACCGCTTCCAGTTGAGAAGGATTCAGTGCTTCGTGATAAGGAATATTAGAATTGACTTTCATCTTCATTATAATAACTTTAAACCTTGAAAAAACCGCGATGATAAAAAATAACAACCCCAACCGGGCAAGATTTTCTTTCACATGGGTAAGTTTTTGTCAACAAATCATAAAATCAATCTACTATTTTATACAATCCGCCTCCGGCGAACCTCCAATAGTCTCAACAAAGGAAATTCCTACACTAACAAGTAGTAAAAATTGTATTTTAATTGCAGATTTGGTTGACATTCTATAAAATAGCTTTTAAAGTGAAGTATTGTTGTTGTGAAGAATATCAACCAATTAAGGAGGTAAATGTAAATGAGGAAATTAAAAGCGCAATTAAAGACCGTAGCTAAGTCACTGGCAACTCTTTCCAAACAGGTAGATAAAATCACAAAACAGTTAGATAAACTTAAAGCCCCCAAAGCGGCTCCTGCTAAAAAGAAAAAGGCTCCTGCGAGAAAAGCCGCAGCAAAGAAAAAGGCTCCTGCGAGAAGAGCCGCAGCGAAGAAAAAAGCTCCTGCTAAAAAAGCCGCAGCCAAGAAAAAAGCTCCCGCCAAAAAAGCTGCAGCAAAGAAAAAAGCTACCGTCTTGGGGACCGTATATGGCGCCATTCAAAGAACCAAGAAGGGCATTACTGTCGCTGCATTGAAGAAAAAAACAAAACTTAATCCCAGACAGCTTAGCAACGCGCTTTACAAGCTTTCAAACAAAGGTATGATCGTTGCAAAGTCGCGCGGCCTTTATGTGAAGA
>SDBU01007093.1_pt1 | contig 12995 bp, 34 predicted proteins | sample 2277071 | NCBI WGS metagenome assembly SDBU01 (sample SAMN10397929, study PRJNA504765) | marine sediment metagenome | isolation source: marine sediment core GS08_GC12, 126 cmbsf | place: Arctic Ocean: Gakkel Ridge, Loki's castle | collected 2008 | reverse complement strand
GATAGATACTAAGCGGTTAAGCTCAGGTATTAAATCCCTGAATAGAAAGAATATACTCTCCCCCTGTAAAGATATTGTGTCTATATCTAACAACATAGAACCCATCGGCACTCTATGGAAGACAACAGGAACGTAACTAAAGGGGTTCTTCTGTGTAAAAACCTTGTTTTCCCTTACCCAAACCTCATTAGAATCAGGTAACCAGATGTCCTGGACCTCAAGACCCTTACCCTCTGAGTCTGTAGGCACTTTAGCATTGGGATATTCGCTTTCTATCTGGTCTGGAGAACGGGTAGTTTTATAAGCCGTACCAGCTAATCCCTTCTTATCCATCCAATAAGCAAAATACTTTCTATCATAGGGTATAATATCGGGTACTAACTCACCATCAATAACCTTGCAGATAATCCTTGCCGATGCTCCTCCTCGCCTACAGGTTTGCTGGTCAACAAACGGATTGAGTGGATAAAGGTCTTTTAATGGTAACAGTTTATCAGCTTCTTTGAAGATAGCCTTGATAAAACCCTCTACATAAGCGGTATCAAACCTTTTACTTTCAGATGTAACAGCTATTTGTTCAACCGCAGAGTTAAGTAATGTCTCTACTTTCCAGGCAAACATAGCAGCATCATTCAGTGTGATATAGACAGAATTAGGTATTGCGTGACCATTAACATCGGGTAACTTTTTATATAGGCTAACTAAATTAACAAGGTCAGCATCCGTCTCCATCCTTTTAATTAAATCACTCATCCGCTCAAACTTCTTTTTAGCTAATTCCTTATAATGGTCTTGGGCTAATGCATTCGCCACGCTTTTACTCCTTCATTTATATCTTCTCTAGTTGCCATAGCTATAGAACCTCCAGATGAGCGTAGATTTAATCAACCTCAATGAAGACAGCAACGATTCCCACCTTGAACATACCCGTCTAAAGATACGATAATGGCTGTAAGCTAATCGGGGCATACGAATAAGTAAGCCCCACCTACCTCTCACTTGTAACTTTATATCTTCTTGGTTTGTCACTAAACCCTCCTAAAGCTAGGATATGATGCTCGGTTAACACCCGCAGTCCTACGTATTGATGTGCTACTGGGATAGAGGTCACCGCCTACTACTGTCTCTGGGGTGAAGTCACTCAGTATATACCTAGCACAAGCACACAAGTGATAGCGTTCTTCATGCTCGATTCCATCAGTTATCACACCCTGCGAGTCCCTCTTCCATAAACAGTTCATAATCTCTTCAAGGTAATTATCCAAGTCATCGATTATGAAATACTTGTTGAGTTCCATCAAACCAATGACTCTATCTATTTGAGGCTTTACCCTATGAATCTTAGGCTCCTGGATTGGCCACCCATGTGCTGTATATCCTTGTCTTACCTCATCCTCTTGGTGGCTGCCACCGGCTCGCTTCAATACAATTGTTTCGTTAGTTATTTCCTTAAACTGTTCAACGTGCTGTGCTGTTGACCTACCTGGCCCTGGTAGATACTCTTGGTAAGCATAGAAGTATCCCGTTGCTGGGTCTTGAGCTATAAACAACGCAGCAGGATTAGCACCCCCAAAGTCATGCCCTACAAAACGTGGCCACTCTTTAGGTATCGTGAATCGTGGTATCTTACAAGTAGCCTCATTGAACTTACCATAGACTAGCTGTGTTATCTGTAATTCGTCATCCTCAGCTAGTATCTCTTGCCGATAGGCTGCTGGAGTCATATCCTTCGTTATCTCACCCAAGGCATCCCTGCTGATATAGGGGTTATCGTGACTCCTGAAGTGGAACGCTTCCCATCTTCCGCTCTCATCCTCTTGAGCTGCCTTGAACATCTTAGCGGCGTGGCGTGGGTCTCTAGCCTTTGTTATCCCGGCAGACCTTAGTGACGGTGGGGTATAGATAAACATAGCGTCCCCGTTGTTATCAAGTAGCATGGGGGCACCCACCACTTCCCAAGTGTCCTCATTCATAAGCTGGTATTCATCTAGTACCAAGAAGTCGCTATAGTCACCCCTAAGAGTATCAGCGTTCCAGGCAGTCTTTCCTCTGATGCGGTTCGTAGTTCCCACTTTCTCTATAGAGTGCTCGGTTTCATCTTTTTTGTATATGCCAGCAGCTATAGGTGCAGCTAGCGACCTCTTAACCTCAAACCACCAAGTGTCTAGTTGGTCAGTGGTAGGAGCTGCATATAATGGGCGGAGTCCTGCTAAAAACTTCTGAATACACATCCTGGCAGCTATGACAGTCTTCCCACCACGCCTACCAGCCCTTACTATCTTTCGCTTTGCAGGACTTTCTACTATAGCTTGCTGATTTTGATGCCGTTTGACACTTCTACGGTGTATTATATATTCACGCTCTTTAGTCCCTATCGTCATCGTCTACTATCCTCAGTATCACCGGGCCACCTCCTTCACCGCCAATAGGTTGAGTTACCTTGCCTTCAAGCCTATCAAACAACTCCCCAGTTACTTTTGCATTGCCCCTTACAGCCTCAATTAACAAGCGTGTAGCAATAGCCTGTCTCCAAGTAAGTCCCTTAGCCTTATCTTCAACCTCAAGCCAGCGTTCCACCGCAGGTTGGTCAAGCATCTCCTTGACTATACGGGTAATACTATAGTCCTTTTCAGCGTGGTTATTCCCTTTCCTACCATTATCTAAATTCTTTCGGGAATTAGCAGACATACCTCTGCGATTGCCATTCTTATTTAATTGCTTTTCCATTCCTATTCCTTAGTACAGCTATCGCCCACCCTTTAGTAGCTGTGTTTATCCCCACCAACTTAATGGCTCTCCAATTAAAAAACCGCCCTAAAAGGCGGTTATTATACCGAACTGACAACGCTAATCGTCAGTGTTTATACAACCAAACCCGACTAATTGCGCCGACCAAATTAAAATCTAGCCCATTTAGAAGCTCAATAGTCGGGAAGAGTTTGGTTGATTTGCTATGGCTAGGATGCACTAAGCAACATTGACTCATTTCTGATTAAGGATATGGGCTTCTCATCAATACCCACTCGCTGTTACCCAAATCTTACCCCTACTTATTCGCCATATTCGCAGGCATCCTATAGGTTTACAATAACCACGACCTATGTTTACAATAACACCCATATTAGCTATGGCTAGGGATTTGCACCACAATGTATATCACTTGCTGATTCAGGGAAAAATACCACGCCACATTGAGGGCAACAAACCAAAGGCTCACTATGTAAGTCAGCTATTAAGTCCTCAATGCACTCAAACTCTTGATACTTACCTAATCTCTGTTCCTCATCTGCTCAGAGAGCTTCTGTGCGACTTCACCTAAGTCCTTTGCCATAGCGATGATTTTCTTTAGTTCTTCTATTTCTTCCCTAGCCTTACATAAGCAACAGTCTTGGGGGGTATAGTATTGGTGCAAATAGAAGCACTGATTAGGCAAAGGTATTTTAGCTGACATTATTCTCCTCAAAGGCATTCGTGTATACATTGGGGACTCTGGTTTCATGCTCACTTATGTATTTGTCACAGGCTATACCTAGACTCTTAACCTTCTCTAAATCAGGGTCTTCAAACCAGAAGAACGGAACAAACCCTTTTTCATGAGCTATCCCTACCCATATCAAACCCTGTCCTTCTATTACTTCAAATTTATACTCTTCTAACATAATGGTTCAACTGCTGTGCTTGCTGTGCTATAGAGAAACTTCTTAGATACTAAACCACAACGCACACAGAATACCCTCGTATCAGTGTATTCAAAGTCTATGCTACCACATTCACGGCACCTCTCGGCATCCAAATCAGTAGTATCAGAGCCGTACAATTCAATGGTATTACTATTCATTTCCCCTCTCTTATCAATGGCTCAAATCTACGCCAGCCGTCCTCATACATCTCATAAGGCATATCGCCATAGTACCTTTCCTCACCATCATTGTTGAGATATGTACTTGGTTCCCTATCTACCTTTATCACTACACCTTGAGAGTGGAGATAAGATAGGATTTCCCTGGCTTCATTCAAACACTCATCTTCTGGTAATTCACTTGGTTCACAGATGAATTGTTTTGTTAAATATTTGTTTATCCAACTCAAAATCTCTTGTTGGCTCATCTTCCCAATGCCTCCAATATTCAGGGTGTTCCCAGCGACTTATTGCCAAATCTCGTTCTGCCTCAAGCCAAGCCATATCATATTCATCTTGTGCTATCCCTTCCCTTATCTCTTCTCTGGTTATCATTATAAACCCTCCTGACGCACAAGATTTAATTCACACCTCAAAACAATAGGTGCATTGGGGAAGTCTTGGCATTCTCGGTGCGCAATTACTCCCCATATATTACGATGTGGCTTCCAATTACTTGAATAGTCAGGCTTGGTTGAATCCTCGTACATAAGAGTCCCTATAGGATGCAATTCGCTATCCAATGGTATTATCTCTTCTTGCATTGTGTAACCTCTAACATCTCACCTACCATATCAAACGGCACCCCCTTGTCGGGATACCCGTAATAAACTATCTTATCTACATTATGATTCTTAAGGGATTGACTTATCTTCTCTAACTTTCTTCTTTTAATCGGGTCAGTTAAGGCTAAAAGTATCGCTGGATAGTGCGTTACATCTTGCGTTACATTATCAGGGCTTACCGTAACGCTATCGGGTGATTCTGTAACGCTCTTTCTTTCTCTGTAACGCTCGACTCGTAAACGTGTCTGCTCTTTCTTATTCATATCCTAAGTATATACCTAAAAGAATAGGTTGTCAAGTAGATTAAGTAGATTCTAGTTTACATAATATACGAGTGTTTTTAGTCTTAATTTGGATTTTCAGTTGAACTATACTAACTAATCCAACGGTCTCAGATTTAACCCTTCGTAATACGAAATAGACTTCAAATTAGATTATACACGCCTGCGAGAGGTATTTGTGCCTATAATAGTTTACATAATGAATATAGTGCGTCCCAACCTATCTGAAAATGAGTGGATTAACTTTATTAAGGCTTAGGCTGGCTTGCCGGGGGCGTGTCTAACAAGCATAGTCACTCAAGGCTAACAACATACACCTTGTCACATGATAAGCAGTAGAGTTTTATTTCAAGCTCGCAGTTACTAGAATACTTTATATTAGGATACCACGTATGATAACCTAGTATACATTTTAATTTATTTAACATTATACTTTACTTATTAGTGTCCCGAGTCTCCCATCATTATAACCTCTTATGTGCTACCGCTTCTTCCATATCTTGTTTAAGCTCAATCCCTCTTTGCTCAATAGTACCGTGTAATTGATTAGCCTGCATACCCTACTATTATATTATAACACATTCTTGTCAAGTTTTATACATTCAATAAAAATAGCAGTCTTCACGCCTAAAACTGGGTCGCACTATGTTATGAATTCTTTTTATTGTCTAGGCATAGAACTTACACGCTATCGTGTGAGTTTGTATCTAAAATAAATTAGTAGACATAATGTTTGCTAGGCACGAAGTTGATTTGACAAGGGTTAGTGTGTGTGCTTTAATTAAGCCATCAAGTTTGAAGGGGGGTATAAAATGAAAAGAAAAGAACACACACCATTTTACTTCAACGAAGAGGTTGACAAGACACTAAGGGAATGCGATGAGGCAAGGGCTGAAGAGATGCGAAGGATATATATAAATGATGATGGTTACGCTGATGGTGGCGAGCCTTACACGGATGAGGAGTTAGAAATTATCAATAGCTAATCCCTTCACCCACAGCCTCTTAGCTCCGGTTAAGGGGCTCTAGTGAGCGGGTAAGCTCTAATAAACAAGGAGGGGTAAAATGAAGAACAACAACGGCAAGGGGTTATATGAAATCAGCGAACATCATGATTTACCTTGTGGTTGTGTAATAGTGGCAGAAGAGCAAGGGTACACTCACTATGTTAGTCCTAATTGTAATCTTGACAATCGTTTCCATCCTCATATTAGAGGGTATGTTTTCAAGCCCATTAGGGAGCTGGAATAAATAAGCCATCAAGTTTGAAGGGGGGTATGAAATGAAACTACCAACAGCTAAAGAAGATGAAGTATACGCCGCTAAAGAAAAGATAGACTTTGGTAGTGGCCCCGAAACTGTTATTGTGGTTTATCCCAAGAATAAATTCATTCCTAAATGGTTAGCAGATGAGGCTATCCGAAAGCTAAATAATCAAGTTTGAAGGGGGGTATGAAATGAAACCAGGAGACATAGTAACCATCTTTAAGAAGCCACTAACACACGAAAAGCCAGAAGGACAAGCCAAGTTAATTCAGCATCTTGTAGAAGATAGGGGTATCGCAAACTACAACTATTGGAGGGTAGAATTTACAGAAGAGCGTGGTGTAACATTTAACCGATGGGTTTACCCTAGCTAACCCCTTCACCCTAGCCTATCAGGTTATCCTGGTAGGCTCTAGTGAGAGGATTAGAGATGAATAAAGTTAAGCGGAGACAATTTGGATGGCGAGTAAAATGCCCTATGTGCAATTTGATAGCGACTGTGCGTAGGCGAATGTATGAAGTATATAGTGGGGGATTTGAATGTCCTCAGTGTAAGGCAAAGATGCGAATCATTTCAAGGGGAGGAACTTTTGGAACCGGGGAAATAATACTGCCCAAAAACTGGAAGAGGGTAAGTCTATTAGAACCTTAAAATTGATAAGAGAGGTTAAGTAAAATAAGGAGGGTTAGAGAAATGGGGCTAACAACTAATAAAATTACAGACCCTAATGGATGTCAGAGATTGGTAAATTGTCCGGAGAAGTGGCAGTGGGGACAGAGACAATGTAGGATAAAGCCTACAATTTGGATTGGTGGTAAGTGGTATTGTAAAAAACACTCGCCTGTAAGTAAATAACAAGAGGTGCTTATGCTAGAATTTGGACTAATGTGTTTAATAGGTATACTGGTATTTATCTTATTGGAAGTATTGAATTAAGGAGGGAGAAATGGCTTGGCAAATAATAGGTTTAGTATTTATCTGTGGACTAGTTCTCTTCTATTCCTGTTGTGTCTGGGTCGTTATAGAGCATAATATAGAGGAGTGGCGTAAAAGAAAGGAGGTAAAACAATGAACTATATCTGGGAATTGACAGAACAAGAGATAGAGAAGTGTAAACAAGGGGGGTGCAGTATTGGTGAGCTACAGGAAGCTAAGAAACGGGCATACATTGAACACGGGGGTGTAATTCTTAACCCTGATGCACTAGAGGATTTGTATGAGGCTTGTTTAACCGCCTTGGGCGTTATGGCAACACTAGACCAAGACAAGGGATGGGTCAAAGAAATATCAGATGTTATTCAAGTAGCACTAGCCAAAGCGAGGAAAGAATGAGATTTGTATTTGTAGGTAAAGCTAAGGATATATCACTTAAAGAGATTTGGCTTCAATGTTACTACGGTAGAAAAATAGAACTGTTAGAAGCAGTAGACTTTGGGAGGAATTAGATGATGCGAACACCTGATTGGGATTTAATTAAAAAATGCAAATTATGGAAAGTTTTGGGTGTGGGAGAGTGTGATATTTGCCCTGATTGCCAAAAGTGCTGGGGGGATGATAGTGTGCTACCTGAGCCAAATGAGAAGGCATTGAAGTGGTTGGAGGAAGTAAATGAATGAATTACGATGTCCCAATTGTCACTGGACTTCAAGAACTGTATGGCTTATTCGCAAACAACTATATAAATGCTTGCACTGCGGAACTCAATGGAAAAAGGAGGATAAAGATGAAAAGGATTGACATTACAGGATTAACAGTAGGTGAAGTCGGCTGTGTTAATATCCAACTAGAAGCGTGCGAGAAGGAACACAAGGAAGAGGTGAAGGAGATATTTGAGGAGATAGAGAAGCAACTAACAAAAGTGACTGGCAGTTTAGTTAAGCCGTATAGATTTATTAGTGAGGAAGATTTACAAGCCCTCAAGAAGCACCTAGCCTAGTTTCTTTCTTTCTGGTTATAATTATCTTGGTAGCCCCTGCTTCAAATGCCAACTCTATAGCTTCCTGAATTTTTACAAGGGATTGACAGTCTTCATTAAAAACAGGGGTTAGTTTATTTCCTTCTTCACTTAATCCTTGAACATAGGCTTTTGTTGGCATTTAGCCTTCCCTTTCTATACAATGAGCGTCAAACATGCATTGGCAAAAGTAAAAAATATCCTCCAGTTCGGTTTCTAGTAACTTCGTTTTACCTTGTTCCGATAATAACTTAGCAATCCTTACCCGGTTACCCATACTATATAAACACTCATCTATTGTGCCGACTTTATCAGATGTATTCATATCAATGGCTCAACTGCTACAAGGTCTTTAGGGCAAGAACAGGGATTCCATGAGTAATGACGGCAAAGCTCAAACGAGTCTTTATGAAATATAGCATGGGAACAATTATGCTTATAACCACACTCATCGTTCTTCAGACAAATCCTATCAGGCAACTCCCTATCCACCTTTATCACTACACCTTGAGAGTGGAGATAGGGTAGGAGCTCATTGAGAAACTTCATTGGTTGAAAAGCAATTAACTCAGGGTAGCTAGGGTTTCTAGCATTGTAGTTATTGTCTATTAGATTGCTTATCCCTTCCCGTATCTCTTCTTGCTTAGTCATTTCTCACTCTCCAATAACCAGTTTATCAAATCCCTCTTTACACTTCTCCATTTCTCTTTAATCTCACCGTAAGGTTCGGGGAGAAGTTTGTTTATCTCATCTAAAGTCTTCCCATCTAACCAGCGTAGTCTAAATACCTTCTCGCCTAGTTCACCAAGAGACTTTATACCTAAATCAAATTCTGCATTAAGGATAGCCTGCATCTCAAATGGTGCTCTAAACCTACCACCCTTTCCTTTAACAATCCTCTCGCCAGAATAGTTTACCTCTTCTTGCCAGGGGTTTAGTTCATACTCTTTAAGTGGTGTATAATACTCAATAAAAATCTCTACTCTAGCTTTCGTCCATCTCATAGAACAACCCCTTGGATAGTGAGGTTGTCCCTTCCCCTACCACTTTCTTTGTTTGTTTTACTATAAATGGGCCTAAGCGCCCTTCAGTCATCTTAAATTCCGCAAACCCATAAAACGGCTTGCCATCTCTATCAATGACTTTATACTTGCTTATATAAGTAGCTATCTCATCTATTGTTATTGTTTCCATTGTCTTATCATACTATATGTTATGGTTGTTTGTCAAGCCTACCTATAATTACCCCTTACTACTTCTTCTTTATATTCCCTCGTTTGTCTAAATTCTTTCCATACACATTCTATATATGAGCCTACCCAATCAGCCATCGCCAATAGGTCTACATTCCTACCCCGTGAAAAGTTCTGTTTCAAGCGGGCTTCCCACATTTGGGGACGACCTTTATCCCCCTGGGCTTGTTCTAATATCCTTTCACATAACGATATATAATCCCTAGTATAATATCTAGCGTTTTGGACTGAGTTTTTGCTACCCTTTTTTCTCATAAAATATCTCTAGGTTCTTTATTTTAGCTGTAGCCATTTCTACTTGAGCTCCTTCCTGACGTAGTTTAGGAATTCTAGTTCTGTTTCAAAGTGCTGGACTGAGGGATGATTAGTAAAAATGCAGGTATCTACAGCGTGTCCAATAATACATATCCTCTTGTTAAGTCCTAGCGCTATGCCAAACTCAACCAATGCCCCTTGATATTTATTTTGATTAACAAACCTACCAACATAGACATCACATATCTGCACACCCCTTGTATCATTTATCGTATTGACTACAGGATAGCCTTTAGCGTTCTCCTCATCAATCGTCCAATCATAAGTTATGGCGTGCCCCAAACCTTGAATTCCATCCATTAGCCTACGCACATTCTCTCGGTCTTGCCACTTGCCAGCTACATAAAATTTCATTTCTCCTCTTTCAATGCCAACGTTCTCATATCCTCAAGGTGATATTTCGTGGCTTCTAGTTCCCTATTTTCATCCATCGCAACATCTGGTAAATATCCTGCCTCAGCCAACCCTTGCGCTAGGGCATGTAACAATTCTTCATCATCCCCAAACTGAAAACAAGGAGTTGCCATTGCTCCGATTTCCATTGGTGTAAAATCAAGATTAAAGGGAAGAGCTTGATGATAACCATCTGCCCTCTTTGTAACAATAGTTAGTGTCTTTCCTGCATACCTTAGGTCTGTTTCAATACGAACCTTTATCATTATTTTTCCTCCAATTCCAACTTAAACCAATCCCTATCCAACATCAGGGCTATTATAGAATAACCAGCCATATCTACCCACGCATCTACTCGTGGTTCGGTTATACCCTCTTTGCCTATTAGGTTTTTAAGCCTTGCTAACTTATCATTAGTTCTAACCAATACCCCGAACTCACCAAAGGCCAGTATGTTCTCGTGTCCATAGTCATGCTGTTTTTTGATAACTATATCGGCAATCTCTCTCGCCACTTCATAACACGCTTGATTAAAGCTACTTGGGTTTTTCATCCTTATATTCCTCCCTTTTAATGCTTTAAGGCTTTCATTAATATATAGTTCTCCTCATCCATTGCCACTGCTTCAGGGCTCTTGTATTGTCTATTCCACTTTTTATCTGTTAATTTCATCTACCCTTCTTCTCTGGCAGGAATTTCTTTTCAACCTGTAGGGCATATCTCCAAGTAATACCATAATGGGGGTGCATCCCATAGATATTTTGTGATGGGTTAGAGGAAATACCCAATTTCTTGAGTACCCAGTCATCATCGGAAACAAGGGTAGAACACATAAAGTATTCCAACCTTGAGGATATTTCATCACTATGTCTTTTATGAAAGTGTCCCCCAAAGGCATACTGAAAACCCCCATATTGCATATACCAAGCCTTTAGCTTCTTATCTAAAGCGAAGAATGGGACTCCTTGCTGACAAGGTATACCATCTCCATGAAAGACAAAGCATCCAAAACCTTGAATATTAACTATGGTTGAAAAGTATTCGTGTATATTTATCTTTATCCGCTTGTTGCCATGAAAGTAAGCCCTGAGTAAATCATATAACCTATAATCTTCCCTTGATGTTTCAGGTGCTAACTTGCTATAGCTGTGATTGCCACCTACGCCTTCAACCTCAATCTCCTCAAACTCTTGGGCAAGCGAACCGATAAGCCTAACCCAAGCAGGATAAGCCACTTTGGTAGTTTGGTCTCTAGCCCCTTGCTTTATAGTCCCAACCTTTGAGCCTTGATATGGGTCTTCGCCTTGCATATTATCCCCTGTTGCCAAGATATGTAACTTGCGAATGGGATACATATTTCTATGAAGAGTGATAATAGTCATTGCCGCATCAAAAATTCCATCCATTCTATCCCTGTAAACATCCTCATTATAAGACTCGGTAATTTTACCAGCGTGTCCATCAGAGCAATGTAATATAGCTTCCTCTTCATCACCTCTTCTTTTAGGTGCTTTATACTCCCTTAATTTTACTGGGGGTAATTTGATTATAGGTGCTACTATATCCTCAACAATAACTGTATGCTCTTTTACGCTCTGATGAATTCCCCTCTCCCTCATCCGCCTTTCATAAGAGGAAACTAGCATACCAAATTTATTCGCCCTCTTAATCCTTTCAGCTTGAGAAGAATCAACAAAGAACTTGACTTCCTCCACCCACTCAGTTGTCCCCATTTTAGGTATACTCATTTTATCCCCCATTCTTTCTTAATTTGAGCCAGACCATCTTGATAACCATCCTGATAGCCCTTTCTGTATTGTATTTTATGGTATCCATTAGGCTCTACAAGCTCCAAATTTTCTAGCCTATTGTCATCCCTAATCCCATGTCGGTGATGCACAAGTTCACTCCGCAATAAACATCTCCCTAAATGCTGTGCCAACACAAGGCGATGCTCTCTCACATAATGGTCGTGTTTTGTCGCCATAGGATAATAGGGATTGTCGGGATAAAGTCGAATATAAACATAGCCCGCCTTCGCTTTATATTGACCCTCTTTCCAGTTGGGATTACCTTGCCGAACCCTACTGTGCCGAGCACAATCTTGGCATAAGCCCGTGAACCAAGGCTGTAACATATAAGACCTTTGCACTAGCCTGTCCTTGCCACATTGCTTACAAGCAACTAATTCCATTCTAGCCATAATGCACCTCCATATACATTATAGCACATCAAGCACCGATATTCCAACTTTTTAGTTTGGCTTGCCATTCTTCTAAGGTTACCCGTCTGTATTCCTGACCATAATTGAACCCCCTCAAATCCATATCAGTATAGTAGCCATTCTCGTTTATCCACTCCACCACTTCCCTTATCCCTGCCTGTTTACCCTCAAGATAGGCTTGTCCCTGCTTCTCAAGTGATAGTTGTTCCCCTGCCTTAAAAGCCTCAGCACGAGCACAAGATACACCCTCAGATAAATCCCACTCAGCCTGTATCTTGCCTTTCTTATACCCTGCCTTGCGACCTTTTTCATAAACTTCAGATAGGGGAATAGTAGCATTTCCCACATCGTCAAGGAAGGAGTCCCGCCCTGCCTTAAAGATAGCCCTGTCAATTTCCAAGTTTCTAGTTGAATATGGGTTTAACTTACCTGTTACTGCCACTATCTTTTCATCCATATCAGCTTTCATTCTATCCTCCTGATACTCTTCCAAGCTAATTGTTCCTTCAGTATCTGCCAATGCTCGTAATCCCTCCCTTATATCCTCCTCGTCTTCAAGTTGGTTGGTTTCTGTTTTCATTATTTACCCTCCAATTTAGCCTTCTTAGCTTTATAGTAGTCGCAATCCCTACAGAAGCTACGCCCAGTTACTTCAAAGCCCATTAGTGAGCAACATCCCATTAAGCCCCGCACTGCTAAGGGATAATCACACCATACGGGTTGCGAATATTCTTGGGCACATTCCGCCCATGTCATTTCCTTTCGGAGTGCATTGAAGTCCTCCCTCGACAACTGATGGAAAAACTTAATCATCTGGATCCCCTCCTCTTTAAGGCTACATTCT
>SDBU01007092.1_pt1 | contig 12996 bp, 14 predicted proteins | sample 2277071 | NCBI WGS metagenome assembly SDBU01 (sample SAMN10397929, study PRJNA504765) | marine sediment metagenome | isolation source: marine sediment core GS08_GC12, 126 cmbsf | place: Arctic Ocean: Gakkel Ridge, Loki's castle | collected 2008 | reverse complement strand
TCCAATTGCGTCTTCTGGTGCTTTGCTGCTATCTATGAAGAGAGGCAGGAAGCCTTTGAGAAAGGTGCAGAGATAATAAAGGAAGAGTGGCAGCGATAGGATTTGAACCTATGACCAAGGGCTTATGAGTCCCCTGCTCTGCCACTGAGCTACGCTGCCACCTTGAAAAATATAGCACGGTCCATACATAAGGTCAACCTCGATCCAGAAAAGGCTGAGCCTTGCCAAAACTTCAGATCCAGGGGAAAGTAGCATTTTGGGGAGCCTTCCATTATAATAGGGACAGCGCCACTTATCAATCTCCACAGATGGAGGATAAGGGGAGTTAATTTAAAGGAGGTGCTTCTGCATGGCCAACAAGAAAAAAGTCCCCATAATTGAAGACCTGTTTACCTGGCCTTCTGATGATCCCCGGATCATAGCCAGCAGGTGTAAGAAGTGCGGGACAGTGGGGTTCCCCAAGCTTCCATTCTGTCCTAATCCGGACTGCGAGAAAGTGCGGGAGAATATAGAACAGATAGAGCTTAGCAAACAAGGGATCCTTTACTCCTATACATTTCAGCATTATGAGCCACCAGAGCCTTTCAGACTGAAGCCATTCAAGCCATACGCAATAGGCATGGTGGATTTCCCAGAAGGCATAAGAATATGGGGCATGATAACTCGAATGGAAGACTTAGAGATAGGAATGCAGGTAGAGACGACGGTGGGCAAACTGTACGAAGATGAGGAGAATGAGTATATAACCTGGATGTGGAATCCAGTAGGTCAAGGGGGAAAAATATGAAAAACAGGGAAATCGCCATAGTGAGTTCAGGGTTGCATCCTTGGGGCGTATGGTCAGAGAGGTCTCAAGCCGAAATGGCAGTAGAGGCGATAACTAATGCGCTCCAGAAAGTGAATATGAGCTGGCGGGAGATAGAATTCATAGCCTCCGGCTCACCCCTATGGGTGGCTGACCGGGAGGGTTTGAATAGTAGCTTGAGTGGTACTGCGATTGAATCGCTTATGGGTGGGATAGGGGTGCCGGTAATCAGCACGGCTAATGCTTGTGCCACCGGGACAGCTTGCTTGCAGGCTGCTTGCTTGGCGGTCGCCAGTGGTGAGTATGATGTGGCGCTTGCTGTAGCATCAGACAAGTCGGCGGGGGGGTTCTTTAGGCCGCAATCTCGAGATGCTAAATTCGACCTCGATTACAGGCGTTATGTGATGACCGGCGAGACTAATCCCGCTTACTGGGCGGCAGAGGTAAGAAGAAGAATGCGCGATGTGGGCACAACTGAGGATGACCTGGCTATGGTCAAGGTTCAAACCAGCAGAGCCGGTGCCAAAAACCCCTATGCAAGGTATAAGAAAGTCTTTACCAAGGAAGATGTTTTGGCTTCGCCGATGGTTTGCGACCCTCTGCACCTGCTTGAAATCTGTGCCGTAAGTGATGGGGCTGGGGCGGTTATAGTGACTTCGCTTGATAAGGCAAAGAAGTATACAGCTAAACCGGTATTAGTAGAAGGGGTCTCCATTGGGACCAGCTCATTTGGTGATCATACCATCCCTCTTTATAACCTGAGTGCATTCCCCAGGCCGGGCGTTCCCATTCTGACGGAAAGCAGAAATGCCATCGCCCACACCTATGGGATGGCGAGAAGGCAGTATAACAGGCGCCTTCCAGAGGATATAGATATAATTGAGCTACCTGATAATTCTCCGTGGCATTACTTTGTTTACCTGGAATGCATGTTGGATCTGAAGCCTGGAGAGTCGGAAGAGATGCTCCGAAGAGGTGATACCGACCCGATAGATGGCAAGCTCCCGGTTTGTCCCAGCGGTGGGCTGAGCTGCTCCGGTGAGGCTGTTGCTGCTCAGGGGCTGTTTCAGATAAATTCACTTGTGGATCAGTTGAGGGGGGAAGCCGGCGAATCGCAAGTAAAGAAGGAAGTCAAGCTCGCACTTGCACAGACCTACGGATACGCCGGAAACAATGCTGCTTGTCTCCTAGGCAGAGCCTGGTAGTTTTGTTTCCCTTTTCGACTCAAATGACGCAGAGGGAATTCTGTGTCCGGTCAAATCACACTGTTCATTGAGCGGCAAGTTCGGCTAGCCATTGATATCCTCAGGGATGGGGGGGTAGTTGCCTTTCCTACCGACACCGTTTATGGGCTGGGCGCCAGCTTCCTGATAGACCACGCGGTGGAGAGGATCTACAGGGTGAAGAAGCGTCCTCGCAATTTACCTCTCCCCCTGCTCCTCTCCGATATATCCCAGCTGGAGAACGTGGCTGGGGATATACCCCAGATTGCCTGGATTTTAGCCCAGAGGTTCCTGCCCGGTGGACTGACCCTCGTCTTGCCCAAGGCAACATCAGTGCCCGACGCCATTGCCACTAGTGGAACCGTGGCGGTGAGGGTCCCCAACCACCCCATCCCCATTGAGATTGTCCGCGGGCTTGGTTCCCCTATCACGGGAACGAGTGCCAACCTCAGTGGGAGGCCCAGTGCTCTCACGGCTGATGAGGTTGGCGAACAACTGGGTGATAGCGTCGATTTCATAATCGATGGGGGGAGGTGTCCTGGGGGTGTTGAGTCCACAGTGGTGGACTTAACCACCAAGCCACCGACGGTTTTGAGGGAAGGAGCCATACCGAGGGAGGCGATAGAGAAGCTAATCCATCGGTTTATAGGGAGGGAGGCAAGGAGTGCACATCGCCTTAGGCTGCGACCACCGGGGATTGAGTCTTAAGCATTTGATTATGAACCTCCTGACGGAGATGGGGCATAGCTGTCATGATTTCGGCTGTTACGACGACTCCTCGGTGGACTACCCTGATGTGGCAAGAGAGGTGGCTGAGGCAGTGGCTGAGGAGAGGTTCGAGCGAGGGATTCTGATATGTAGCACCGGTATCGGCATGTCAATAGTTGCCAACAAGGTAAGAGGGATAAGGGCTGCTTTGTGCTCCGATGTCCTCAGTGCTCGCCGTGCCCGCCAGCACAATGATGCCAATATACTTTGCCTCGGGCAGGAGGTGGTGGGGCAAGATATGGCGCAGGAGGTAGTAAAGGCCTATCTCGCCGCTGAATTCGAGGGAGGTAGGCACCAGAGGAGGTTACAAAAAATAGCGGCAATGGAGAGTCTAGTTGACAATAAATAAGGGGCATGATATATTTGCTTTGAGGCGTAAAGCTGTAGGATTGGCTCCGTCCCTCGAGGGGCGGTTTTTTTTAAGGGGTTAGAAATGAAAAGCGACGCGATAAAGCAGGGTATTGAACGGGCTCCCCACCGTGCCCTATTGCGTGCCCTCGGATGCACATCAGGGGAGTTCGGCAAGCCCTTCGTTGGTGTGATAAATAGCTTTAGTGAGATTGTCCCCGGGCATATACATCTGCAAAGTATCGCTGAGGCGGTGAAGGCAGGGGTGTACAACGCCGGGGGGGTGCCCTTCGAGGTCAATACCATCGCCGTGTGTGATGGCATTGCTATGAATCACCCCGGCATGAAGTATAGCCTCCCCAGTCGTGAGCTTATCGCCGATTCAGTGGAGATCGTCGCCGAAGCGCACGCCTTTGATGCCCTGGTGTTCATCCCCAACTGTGACAAGGTGATCCCGGGGATGCTCATGGCAGCGGTGAGGTTGAACCTACCTTCTATCTTTGTCAGCGGTGGACCTATGTTAGCGGGAAGGTTTAGGGACAGGGCGGTGGACCTCAGCACCGTTTTTATGGCCGTAGGCATGGTAGCCAAGGGGGAAATGAGTGAGGCAGAGCTTGGGGAGCTAGAGGAGGTCGCCTGCCCTGGCTGCGGTAGTTGCGCTGGGATGTTCACTGCCAACACCATGAATTGTCTCACTGAGGCCCTGGGGATAGGGTTGTCTGGTAACGGCACCATCCCGGCGGTAGACTCGCGGCGGGTGTGGCTGGCTAATGAGGCAGGAAAACAGGTTATGGAGCTATTAGCCAGAGATATTCGCCCGCTGGACATTATCAGTAGGGATTCCATTTATAATGCCTTCGCTGTTGATATGGCTCTCGGGGGCAGCACCAACTCGGTTTTGCACCTTGTGGCTGTCGCCCAGGAGGCAGGGGTCGATTTCCCCCTGCCAATGGTGAATGAGGTAAGCGAGTCTACACCCAACCTTTGCAAGCTCAGCCCCGCTGGTGATTACCATATCCAGGATTTAGACCTGGCCGGTGGCATTCCCGCAGTGATGAAGGAGCTTGAGGGGATTCTGAATCTCGGGGTGATGACAGCCTCGGGCAAATCGCTAGGGGAGGTTATTGCCAAAGCCGAAGTTAGGGATAGGGGGGTTATACGCCCCCTCTCTCAACCCCACTCCACTAGAGGGGGTATTGCCGTTCTATTCGGTAATCTGGCGCCTGAAGGGGCGGTGGTGAAAAGTGCGGCGGTGTCTCCGGAGATGCTAGTTCATCGTGGTCCGGCGCGACTTTTCGATTCCGAGGAGGAAGCTACCGCGGCCATTATGAAGGAAGAGATCAAGTCGGGGGAGGTGATTGTCATTCGCTATGAGGGACCTCGGGGGGGGCCGGGTATGCGGGAGATGCTCACCCCGACCTCATTGCTCAGTGGCATGGGCAGGGACAGAGAGGTGGCTTTGGTCACCGATGGGAGGTTCTCCGGGGCTACCCGTGGTGCTGCTATAGGCCATGTCTCCCCTGAGGCAGCCGCTAGAGGTCCTTTGGCTGCCTTGCGTGAGGGTGATATAATCGCCATTGATATTCCCAACCACAGACTTGAGGTGGATATAGGCGAGTCGGAGATGGCAAAGCGGATAGCGCAATTGCCTGAATTTGAGCCCAAGGTGAAAACAGGTTATCTCAAGCGCTATGCGGAGAGGGTGAGCTCAGCTAGCAGAGGAGCAATTTTCATCGCTTGAGAACCAAGAAAGGGATAACATTATGAAGATGATTGGCGCTCAGATTCTTTGTGAGAGCTTGGTCCGGGAGGGGGTGGAGGTGATATTTGGCCTCCCCGGTGGAGTTGTGCTGCCCCTGTATGATGCCTTACCACACTATCCTCAGCTTCGCCATATTCTAGTTCGGCATGAGCAGGGGGCAGCCCATGCCGCTGATGGCTATGCCAGAGCCACGGGAAGGGTGGGGGTCTGTCTCGCCACTTCGGGCCCCGGTGCCACTAATTTGGTGACCGGGATCGCTAATGCCCATCTCGATTCCTCACCTATGGTGGCGATAACCGGTCAAGTAGCTAGACCATTTATTGGAAAGGATGCCTTCCAGGAGGTGGACATTACCGGCATAACCCTCCCTATCACCAAGCACAACTACCTCGTCCTCGATGTAGGGGAGTTAGCCCAGGTGGTAAAGGAGGCCTTCCACCTTGCCCGTTCCGGGAGACCCGGGCCGGTGCTGATCGATATCCCGCGGGATGTTTTTCAAGAGGAAACGGAATTTCACTATCCCGCCAAGGTGGATCTGCCGGGCTACAAGCCAACCCTTCGGGGGCACCCCGCTCAGATAAGAAACGCGGCTAAGCTTATTAATGAAGCTCAGTGCCCCCTTATCCTCGCCGGCCGGGGTGTTATCCTCTCAGGGGCATATGCCGAGCTCAAGGAAATGGCAGAGAAGGCACAGATTCCGGTGGTGACCACCCTGCTCGGCATTGGTTGCTTCCCTCAAGCCCATGTGCTGAGCTTGGGCATGTTAGGTATGCACGGCACAATTAGTGCCAACCGGGCGGTAACCTCCGCTGACCTCCTCATCGCTATCGGGATGAGATTTGATGACCGAGCCACAGCAAGGGTGGATGCCTTTGCCCCCCGTGCCCGCATTATTCATATCGACATCGATCCCGCTGAAATAGGGAAGAACGTGAGGGTGGATGTGCCTATTGTTGGCGATGCGAGGCTTGTTCTTCAGGCATTAAATAAGCTGCTTGTCCCTCAGGGCCACATCGATTGGATTCGTCAGTTGGATGAGTGGCTGCGGGAGCACCCATCAAGGGCTATTCGGGAGACTGATGACCTCCTCCCGCAGTATGTCATCAGCAAGATCTACGAGGCAACCCAGGGCAATGCGATTATCGTTACCGGCGTGGGGCAGAACCAGATGTGGGCGGCGCAGCATTTCTATTATAACCGTCCCAATAGCCTGATCTCCGCCGGTGGTCTAGGCACTATGGGGTTTGAGCTTCCTGCTGCTCTAGGGGCCAAGGTAGGGTGCCCGGAGGAGTGGGTTTGGTGCATTGCCGGCGATGGTGGCTTCCAGATGACCCTCCAGGAGCTGGCAACAGTAGTTCAGGAGGATGTGGCCGTAAAGATCGCCATCATCAACAATGGCTACCTGGGGATGGTGAGACAATGGCAGGAGTTGTTCTATGAGCGCCGCTATGTAGGTACACAGCTATCGGGGCCCGACTTTGTCAAGATAGCTGAAGCCTACGGAATCCCTGGGCTGAGGGTGAGGCACAAGGTGGAGGTGATGCCGGCGATTGAGAAGGCTATGGAGCACCCTGGCCCCTTCCTCATTGATTTTGTAGTGGATCCTGAGGAGAATGTCTATCCAATAGTGCCGTCAGGGGCATCTCTGGCTGAAGCGATTGAAGAACCTAGAAGAGAGGTAGCAACATGGCCACGATGAAGCATACCTTAGTTGCCCTGGTGGAGGACAAGCCGGGGGTGCTCAACCGTATGGCTAGCCTCTTCCGGAGGCGTGGCTTCAATATCGAGAGCATCGCCGTAGGACATACCGAAAGGCCCAATCTATCGCGAATGACCATCGTGGTAGGCGGCACCACCACCATGATGGAGCAGGTGAGAAAACAACTGGACAAGGTTATCGATGTGATCAAGGTATCCGATATTACCGATGACAATATCGTAGCGCGGGAACTGGCGCTATTGAAGGTAAAAGCCACCCCCTCCACCCGGAGCGAGATCATTCAGATTGTGGATATCTTCCGGGCGAACATTGTCGACGTCGCCTCTGACTCACTAATCATTGAGGTCACCGGGGATGAGGATAAGGTCGAATCCCTCTTTGCTCTGCTTCGCGGCTTTGGCGTCAAGGAGGTGGCGCGCACCGGTCGCATAGCTATGTCTCGAGGGGCTACCGGATCCCTCTCCGTGGAAGAGGAGGCGGTGACCAAGCGCCGGGGGAAAAGGCATCGAGGCAAAACTCTCGCTCAAGGGGAGGGTACCTTTGAAGCAAAGGGATGAAGAAGACTTAACTAAGGAAAAGGAGCTGAGCTTGGAGCGTATCGAGAGGCAATTGGATGTGCTGGATCGAAGACTGGATAGTATCGACTCTATCGTAACTGCGCTTGGGGAGCGAGTAATGAAACAACCCCTCACCCTGGCGATAACCTGCCCCAGTTGCGGGCGGATCATCGAGATTAACGTCATGGGCACTCAAAGGCAGCGGGGATAGAGAGCTAGGGATTTTGAGTTGCAGAATAAAAGGCGGAGGGAAAGATGGCTAAGATCTACTATGATAGCGATGCTGACCTGGGGCTCTTTGCCGATAAGGCTATCGGGATTATCGGCTATGGGAGCCAGGGTCATGCCCACGCCCAGAACCTGAGGGATAGCGGCTGCCGGGTGGTGGTGGCTGAGGCGAGGGGGAGTAAGGCCTGGAATAGTGCCCGAGAGGCTGGGTTCAAGGTAGCATCTGCCGCTGAGGTAGCGAAGGAGGCAGATATAATCATTATGCTTGTCCCCGACCAGCTCCACCCCCAGGTCTATCGCCAATCTATTGAGAAGGAGATGTCACCGGGGAAGACGCTGATGTTTGCCCATGGGTTTAATATCCACTATGGGCAGGTCATCCCACCCCATCACATTGATGTGAGCATGATCGCCCCTAAATGCCCCGGGCATATGCTCCGCCGTCTCTACACCGAGGGTCTGGGACCCCCGGCACTGGTGGCTATCCACCAGGATGCCTCGGGAAAGGCGAAGGATATCGCCCTGGCCTATGCCAAGGGCCTCGGCTGCACCCGGGCCGGGGTTTTGGAGACCACCTTCACCGAGGAGACCGAGACCGACCTCTTCGGGGAGCAGACGGTGCTCTGCGGGGGCGTCTCCGCCCTGGTAAAGGCCGCCTTTGAGACCCTGGTGGAGGCCGGCTACCAGCCAGAAGTAGCCTACTTCGAGGTCTGCCATGAGCTAAAGCTCATCGTTGACCTTATCTATCAGGGTGGCTTGAGCTATATGCGCTATTCGGTGAGTGATACCGCAGAGTATGGCGATTATACCCGCGGTCCCCGGGTCATCGATGACCTGGTCAAGGAGGAGATGGAGCAAATTCTCAGTGAGATTCAGGATGGCAGCTTCGCTCGGGAGTGGATACTGGAGAACCAGGCTGGACGCCCCAGCTTCAATACCCTGAAGCGCCGGGAGGCGAGCCATCAGATCGAGTTGGTGGGCAAGCAGCTAAGAGAGATGATGCCCTGGATGGAGGGACAGCCTAAGCTGGTACCGGCGAAGCAAAGAGCGCAGGAGCTTGGAATCCCAGAGTTTGTTGTTCGGAGATTAGTTCGGCAGGGGAGGGTCGCGGGGGCAAGTAGGAAGGGGGGAAGGATTTATGTCCCCCAGGATGTTCAAATCCCCTACAAAGGGAGAAGGACAAAGGCTAGCCATGGCTGACAATAAAGAGGAAATAGAAGCGCTCCGGAAGTGAGTGGAAGCAGCCGGAAGAGGCCATTGTCAAAGAGGTAAGCCTGGCGCTGTGCACAATGGAATACAATATAGGTTGGCATTATTTCCCAGCTAAGGAACTCGACTCATACATAAAGCTTTGGTAAAAGAGATTGGATGCTACAAGGGATAAGATTGGAGCTTTAAAAGCAGTCAAAAGCGTTTTTGATATAGCCATTAGGTTCGACAGTGAGATCAGCGATTACATCAAAGCCGAGAAGGTAGCCACTGCTGACCAGGCGATGGAAATTGCTCATAGCTTTATTAAGAAGTATAGCCCGGTTGCCCTGCCAATGAAGGCGGATAGGGAAGGCGATGTCTGGTTGGTGGATGTAGATGTGGGCGCATTATCGGTTAAGATAGCCAAGATCAAGGTAGATGCCCGGACCGGTGATATTCTGAGTTACGAAATACCGCCAAAATGAACCAGAGAGAAATATCAGAGAAATACAAAGCGCAGAGCATCCATTACCTGCACAGCAACTTCTATGAAGCCGGGCTGAGGATGGAAGAGGTTCAGGATTATGCTGAAAGCATAAGGTCAGCAGCAGGTATGGCTTCTGGGACTTATTCCAGAAAGTAAGTAGGAGGAAATGAAGATGGAGGAAGTGGCATTGTTTGTGGACTTTGAAAATATTCGCTATGGGGTGAGGAACATTTACCATCGCGAGCTGAGGGTCGACCTTCTAATGGAGAAGGCAAGGTCTTACGGCTTAGTGAGAGTTGCGAAGGCATACGGGGATTTTGTCAAGGAACACCCGAGATTTTTGCGAGAACTCTATAATGTTGGTATCGAGGCAGTAAACCTCCCCAAACGCTCGGTCGGTCCCCGCGAGTGGAAAAACTCCGTGGATATCTACCTGGTGATGGATATGGTAGAGTGCTTGCTGGAAAAAGACAATATAGGGACTTATTTATTGATGGCTGGTGATAGGGATTTTATAAGGATAACCACCCTGGCTCGAAACAGGTTTAACAAGAAGGTGATAATCTCTGCGGTTCCTCCCATATCGCTCGATCTCAGCGCTGTGGCAACAGATTGTGACCCCTTTGTGCCGCCACCGCTGGATGACGAACTCCGGATGGACGAGCTTATCCGGAAGACTGAACTGTTGGAGAAAATCAGGCCCTTTGTCTCGCGCAAGTACCTCAGCGATACCGCTGCTGCCGACCCCAAATTTGAATTTATGTCGGCACAAGAAAGCTGGGCTTTCGTTTCGCAGGCTATCGCTAGCGGAATGTTCGAAAGCTACCTCTATGCCGGGAAATATAAGGCGCTGAAATTAAACCGCTCTGAGCCACGGGTGGCACGTGTATTGCATCTCCCACAAGAAGAAGGAGCTTGAATGCCATGGTGGATAAAGATAGGGTTATTATCTTTGATACCACCCTGCGGGATGGAGAGCAAGCGGCGGGGGGGACCTTAAACGCTCAGGAGAAGCTGGAGATCGCCCGGCAACTGGAGAAGCTGGGGGTGGATGTCATTGAGGCTGGCTTCCCCATAAGCTCCCCCAGCGACCTCGAGGCGGTGAGACTCATCGCCCGGGAGGTGCAGCGTCCCATTATCTGCGCTCTAGCCCACGCCCACCCGGAGGCAATAGATAGAGCCTGGGAGGCAGTCAAAGGTGCAAAGCACCCTAGGATCCATGTCTTCCTCTCCGCTTCAGATATTCACCTTTTTTACCAACTAAAGAAGAGCCGTGAGGAGATCATGGAGATCTCCCGGGATATGGTTGCTCGCGCTAAAGGCTATGTTGAAGACGTGGAGTTTTCACCTATGGATGCCTCCCGCACCCTCCCCGAATATATCTATCGAATCCTGGAGGCGGTTATCGATGCCGGGGCAACTATGGTAAATATCCCCGACACGGTGGGTTATGCCATCCCCCAGGAATTTGGGGATCTGATTGAAGGCATTTTCAAGAATGTGTCCCATATCCATCGAGCCGTGGTGAGCGTTCACTGCCATAATGACCTTGGGCTGGCGGTTGCCAATAGCCTGGAGGCGCTCCGGCGGGGGGCACGGCAGGTGGAGTGCACCATCAATGGCATCGGGGAGCGGGCGGGCAATGCCTCCCTCGAGGAGATCGTGATGGCTATCAGGACCCGCCAGGATCTCTTCAATCTGTTCACCGATATCGATACTACCCAGATCTATAAGACCAGCCGCCTGGTAAGCGAGCTTACCGGCTTTCCAGTTCAGCCCAATAAGGCTATTGTGGGGGCAAATGCCTTCCGCCACGAGTCAGGCATCCATCAGGATGGGGTAATAAAGAAGCCGATCACCTATGAGATAATGGATCCTAAATCGGTGGGCATACCGGCAAGCAGTCTGGTGTTGGGCAAGCTCAGCGGGCGTCATGCCTTTAAGGAACGTCTCGCCGAGTTGGGCTATCTCTTAAGCGAGGAGGATTTCAACCGGGTCTTCCGAGCCTTCAAGGAGCTAGCCGGTAAGAAGAAGGAGATCACCGATAGGGATATGGAAACCCTCGTTGCCCAGGAGCTGCGCACTATCTCCGAGGCTTATCACCTCGACCATGTGGGGGTCTCCTGTGGCGATCACAGTATCCCCACTGCTACCGTAAGGCTCGCCACCCCTGAGGGGCAGGTTCTGGCTGATGCCGCTTTGGGCACCGGCCCGGTAGACGCTGTATGTAAGGCTATCAACCGCATCGTTAATGTGCCCAACCAACTCACCGAGTTCACTGTTAAGTCGGTCACTGAAGGGATTGATGCCATTGGTGAGGTGCTGATAAGGATAGAGAGCGAGGGGGTCACCTACACCGGGCGTGGTGCTTCCACCGATATCATCGTTGCCAGCGCTAAAGCATATATGAATGCCCTCAATAGGCTCCTGGCAGCTAAGAGACCTAGGTGATTGAATGGGCACAGAGTTGGAGATGGTCTTGCGCCTACTGCTGGCGACAGTGCTTGGCGGCGGCATAGGTTATCAGCGGGCGCACGAACATAAACCTGCCGGACTTCGCACCCACCTCCTCGTCTGCCTGGGGGCAGCCCTTTTCACCCTGGCTTCCATTTATGGATTCGGACCAAGTAGTGATCCTGCCCGGGTTGCCGCCGGGATAATAGTTGGGGTTGGCTTCCTTGGCGCCGGCACCATAATGCAAATGCGTCGGGAAGGGATTGTAATGGAGTTGACTACCGCCGCCAGCATCTGGATAGTAGCTGCCAGGAGTAAGCTGTAAAGCCTCTCCGGCTATCAAGAGGTGTTTTCCATTGACCTTAGTAGAGAAGATCCTAGCTGCTCATGCGGGCAAAGAGAGAGTTAGCCCGGGCGAGTTTATTGATGTCCGGGTTGACCTCATATTGGCTAATGACATTACTGCTCCCCTGGCAATTAGGGAGTTCCAGCGGATCGGGGTGAAGAGGGTACTTGAACCCCAAAGGGTGGTGATGGTGCCCGACCACTTCGTCCCCAATAAGGATATCCCCTCTGCTGAGCAGGCGAAGCTGATGCGGGAGTTCGCTCAGGAGCAGGGACTGATCTACTTTGAGGTGGGGCAGATGGGCATCGAGCATGTCCTTCTCCCCGAGCAGGGCCTGGTGCTCCCCGGTGAGGTCATCATCGGGGCTGACTCTCATACCTGCACCTATGGTGCCCTGGGTGCCTTCGGCACCGGTATGGGCTCCACCGATATTGCCGCTGCCATGGCCTGTGGCGAGATCTGGATGAGAGTCCCTCCGACCATCAAGTGCCTCTATCACGGGGAAACAGGAAAGTGGGTAAGTGGCAAGGACTTAATCCTTTACACCATCGGCGATATCGGGGTGGATGGTGCCCTTTACTCGGCGATGGAGTTTGTCGGTGATGCGATCGAGACATTGCCCCTGGACTCTCGTTTTACCATGGCGAATATGGCGATTGAAGCCGGCGCCAAAGCGGGCATCTTCAGGGTGGACAATAAAACACGAGAGTACCTTGAGCCAAGGGCGAGACACGCCTATAAGATATATGAACCCGATGAGGATGCTGAATACTCCCGGGTGATCGAGTATGACGTTTCTGGAATCGAGCCTCAGGTCGCCTTACCCCACCTCCCCTCCAATACCAGGCCCATCAGCCAGGTTGGGGAGATTGAGATCGACCAGGTGGTCATTGGTAGCTGCACCAACGGGCGCCTCGGCGACCTGCGAGTTGCTGCCGAGATACTCAAGGGCAAAAAAGTGCACCCCCGTGTGAGGGGCATCATCATCCCCGGTTCCCAGGAGGTTTATCTCCAGGCGCTTCGGGAGGGGCTTATAGAGACCTTTGTCCGTGCCGGGGCGGTGGTGAGCACCCCCACCTGTGGACCCTGCCTCGGCGGATATATGGG
>SDBU01007091.1_pt1 | contig 12998 bp, 6 predicted proteins | sample 2277071 | NCBI WGS metagenome assembly SDBU01 (sample SAMN10397929, study PRJNA504765) | marine sediment metagenome | isolation source: marine sediment core GS08_GC12, 126 cmbsf | place: Arctic Ocean: Gakkel Ridge, Loki's castle | collected 2008 | reverse complement strand
GCTCTTTGCCGTTATACTACCCCCGTGGCGCTCGGCAATCTTCTGGCAGATCGTCAGTCCCACGCCTGTTCCATCGTACTGGCCGCGACCGTGCAGGCGTTGGAAAACGGCAAAAATGCGGTCCAGATACTTTTCATCAAACCCAATACCATTGTCTTCCACAGTGATTTTACAGGTTTCGTTCATAAGTTGGCTATGAATCTTTACGATAGGCTTTTTATCCGGTTCGTGGAATTTCAGCGCATTGTTGATCAGGTTCTGAAGCAATTGACGCATTTGCGTCGGATCAGCGTCAATGGTCGGCATATCGCCGGCTTCCACACGTCCGCCGGCCCGTTCCACGTGCAGTTCCAAGTCTGCCACCACTCCTCGCATCACATCCGCCAGATTGACTTGAACAAAAGGTTGAGCCTTCGTTGTAATCCGCGAAAGTGTCAGCAGGTTATTGATAAGGGACTGCATGCGTTTCGCAGCATTCTGCATCCGCTCCAGGTAGTCGAGCCCACGTTCATCCATCACCTCGGCGTATTTAGCCTTAAGCCGGTCGCCAAATGCCTGGACTTTGCGCAACGGTTCTTGCAGGTCGTGTGAAGCGACGTAGGCGAACTGCTGTAGTTCAGCATTGGAGCGCTGCAATTCCGTCATGGTTTCCTTCAGCCTCTCCTCCGCCAGCTTTCGGGCGGTGGTGTCTCGCAGAATGTGGACACTCCCCACCGGGGTCCTGTCACGATCCAAATAGATGCCAGCGCTCACGCTTACGTCAATGATTTCTCCACCTTTGGCATAACGACGGCTTTCAACATCAGAGAAACTCTCTCCCACCTTCACCTTTTCTATCATCATTTGGGTCTCGGGCCAGTTCTCCTCAGGGACATAATCTAGTTTCTTGCCTAAGCGCTCCTCCGGGGCCCATCCGAAAACCGCAGTAAATGCGGGATTGGTATATGTACATCTACCCTCCATGTCGTAAACAACAACAGGGTCCGGACACGCTTCCATAAATATGCGATGTCTCTGTTCGCTCTCCCGCAGCGCCGCCTCCACCTGCTTTCGCTTGGTAATGTTTCGTAAAATATGGACACTGCCCAGCGGAATTCCGTCACCATCCAAAAAGATGCCTGCGCTTATGCTGACGTCAAGAACCTCCCCTTCTTTGGTATATCGACGGCTTTCAACATCTGAGAAGCTTTCTCCTGCTTTTACCTTATCGATCATCACTTCGGTCTCAGGCCAGTTTTCCTCAGGGACATAATCTAGTTTTTTGCCTAAGCGCTCCTCTGGCGTCCACCCGAAAACTGCCGTAAATGCAGGGTTTACATACGTACTCTTGCCCTCCGTATCATAGACAACAACAGGATCCGGACACGCTTCCAGAACCGTACGATGTCTCTGCTCGCTCTCCCGCAGCGCCGCCCCGATCCGCTTCCGATCGGTAATGTCTCTCACGATGTTGACACTGCCCACAGGAACTCCGGCGCTGTCCAAATAGATGCCTGCGCTTATGCTGACGTCAAGAACCTCCCCTTCTTTGGTATATCGACGGCTTTCAATATCAGAGAAACTTTTTCCAGTTTTCACCATATCAATCATCATTTGTGTCTCAGGCCAGTTCTCATCAGGTACGTAATCTAATTTCTTGCCCAAAAATTCCTCCAACGTCCACCCGAAAACCCTGGTGAATGCCGGATTTACATACGTACCCTTGCCTTCCATATCGTAGACAACAACAGGGTCCGGACACGCTTCCAGAACCGTGCGGTATTTCTCTTCGCTCTCTCTCAATGCCCGGTCAGCCCGCTTACGCTGGGTGATTTCCAGGGTGAGTTCAACTGCACCGGCAACGTCGTCATTTTCGTCCAGAACTGGATAGCCTCGTACGAACCATACTCGGCCATCCGGGCTATTCATCTCTGCTTCCTGTGGTCGACCTGTTTCACATGTTTGCACAATAGGGCAGCCTGGACAGGGTTTGCTGAGCTGGTGCCATACCTCGTAGCAACGACGTCCCTCCACGTCCTCAGGAGCCAACTTATGCCATTCTATTGCCACTCTATTGGCCCACACGATCCGATGCTCCTTGTCCAGATATACAACGGCCTCCGAAATGCTGTTCAAGATGCCCTGTTTCTCTTTTTCGCTCTTTCTCAGCACGTCTTCTGCATGTTTGCGCTCGGCGCTCCTTTTTTCCTCTATTTGAAAGACGTCCCAGAACAGACGGGCCGCGGCATGATCCATCAGTCGGACATGGCCTGGCTTGGTTGCTGAGATCTCTTTGGCTACTTCCTCACGACCCGTAAGCTCAATGATCATATTGAGATCTTTGAGGCTGTATAGATCGCGGTAATTCCTGGTCGTATAAATTCCCTTTTCCTTGGCATATAGATACCCCACAGCCTCGGGATCGGTTGAAGCCACGCCGATGAGGTTCATTCGGAGCTCATGAAGCTTTTCAGCAAGTATCATATCCATAATCGCCTTGCACCCTCGGCCGCCGCCCACAATAGCCACATTAAGTGCTTTAACCTGCTCCATGTTTTGATCCTTTTTCAACCGTGCCTATGCAATGAGCCAGCATTCATACATAAAGAGGTTGGGAATGGCCTGTACAACCCGCTCGATAACCTATATCACCCAACATATAAGAAGTCACTGGGAGTAGTTTAAGTTTCGGCTATTTTGCCACTATTACAACTTCTTCCAATCTCACGATTTCGAAAGCGTATCGAAACAGCAAAATTGTATCGAAAAAACAGAAGACGCCGGTTCACTTGAAATCATCTTCACCAAACACTTCGGCTCTGTACACTTCTACCTTGGTCCCGGGGTCCTGCCACGCCTTTGCCGACATCCCCCCTTTTAGACAGAGGTGCTCAAGGAACTTTTCCTTATCAGGGAGCTGTTTCCAGACCTGTGGAAGGAAGGTTGAGCGATGCATGCCGCAAGATAAGATGACACCATGGACATTCGGTTCAAGCTTACGCTTGAGATCCTCCCCGTCATCGAAGCCAAGGGCTTCCGGCACGGAAAGGACGCTGATTTCGAGGTCTATCTCCTTGAGTTCGTCCACACTCAGGGGTGAAAACCTAGGATCGCCGAATGCGGCGTTCTTGGCATTCTTCTCCACACATTCCAAAAGGGGGCATGTGGGCTCAATCGTGCCGATGCAGCCACGCAGTTGGCCGCGTTTGTGCAGGGTGACAAAGCATCCTCTCAACTCATTCAAGATAGAAGAACCTTGAGTCGGCCTTTCGATTTTGGCTCCTTCTACGAGTCTGGCCATAATAGCCGTGCGGGCAAGTCTCAGAAGGGATTCTCTGTCCTGAGTAGAAAGCGTCTCTTTCATCGTCTTTGTCATCTCCTTTCCATCCACAAAGGCAATACTTGTGTAACCAACGACACGGTTCCTGTTGCCCGCGGTGTCGCCGGAGTTCCTGTAATCTGCTAATGTACCTTTCCATCCCTTGATTTGAGCAATATGCATCAGTGTCAGGACGGCTTGTTTACCACAGGCCTCACACAACGCCATGTCAGAGAATTTGCAGCCAGTGATGGCTGAGGTACAAAAACGATCCAGCGTGACAGCCGCCTCATAGGAATAATAGTGAGAAAGATCCGAGCTTGCTACCACAAGTGTATCCTTGTCAACATATGGAGCGAGCGTTGAGGCGAGCCCTTTCGGGTCTGAGCTATTCGTCAGGATCGGGACGATCTCGAATTCCTTGAGCATTACCTGAAGAAAGGGCAGTTGAACTTCAAGGGCATGTTCTTCAAGATGGGCTTCAGGAACAGATTTAAACCCGGGCAACCTGCGAAGGGTCGAGGCAAGTCGAGCCAGGCGAACGTCTCCCAAAGGGGTTCGGTAGGCCTGAACTTCCGGAATAGAGGGAGCGGTCAGGCGGACCCGATGACTTGGGCCAAGAAGGATAACAGTCCTTATAGAGGGGTCGATCTGTCCATATCCGGCCGCAGCCACGATACCCGAATAAACGTATCCTGCATGAGGGGAGACAAGTCCTCGAATCTTCCCAGAAGCTTTCACACCGCGAGCATCTTTTAGAAAGGTGCCAACCGTATGACGTAGCTCATCAGGCACATGCGGGTAAAACATACCGGCAACCGCAGCAGGTCGCACGCTTTCACGGTCCTCGTCCGCCGCAGACAAGTTACCCCTGACACACATTAAGATCAAGGTGATTGAGAGAACGATCGTCTGTAATCTTTTCATTTCAATATCCCAAAACAGGTGGGTCGGCTTCTGATTACGCCCACCTGCCGCTGATCCGCGTGCCGCAGAACTTGCATTTCCCTTTATTGACGTCGTTCCGGACCAAGGTATATCCTCTTCTTTTGACCACAATCTGCTTGCAGTTGGGACACACTGTCTCATCACCCAAGCCTGGCACATTGCCAACATAGACATAATGGAGCCCTTCTTTCAAGGCTACCTCCTTGGCTGCTTGCAGTACGTCAACCGGTGTGGGGGGAAGGTGAACGAGCTTGTACTGGGGATGAAAACGGGAAAAGTGGAGGGGATATTCAGGACCGAGATTGTCCAGGATCCACCCGCACATCCTCTTGATCATCTCCACGTCATCCGTATACGTGGGAATGACCAGATTGATAATTTCCATCCAGATCCCTCGCTTATGAAGGGTCTTGAAGGTTTCAAGCACGGGCTCAAGATGCCCACCATTCAGATCCCAATAGATCTTCTCTGAAAAGCTCTTTAAGTTCACGCTGGCCGCATCGATCACATCACACAGGCGATTCAGGGCAGCCTGGCTGATGTATGCATTGCTAACCCAAACATTCTTGATCCCAAGTCTTTTGGCCCTTACCGCAATATCAACCATGTATTCATAAAAGGTCGTGGCCTCGGAATAGGTATAGGCAATGCTCTTGCAACCATACCCCGCAGCCATCAGAACCACCTCATCCGGCGGAAGGTTTTGATTGCGGGTCCTGTCCGGGCTGGTCTGGGATATCTCCCAGTTCTGGCAGTTGGGGCAATGAAAATTGCACCCAGCCACTGCAAGAGAGAAGGCCTTGGTTCCAGGATAGAAATGTTGAAGGGGTTTTTTCTCGACTGGATCCACATTGACGACGCACGGGTTGGCATAGGAGATGGTGTAGAGCTTCCCCTCAATGTTAACCCTAGTTCGACATCTTCCTCGTTTGTCGGGAACTACGACACATTCGTGTGGGCAAGTGCCGCATTGCACTGCGCCGTCAGCAAGTGCTTCATAGAAATAAGCTTCCTTAACGTGGGGGTCTGTTGTGGAAAACCTCTTTTCCGCCCATGCCAAATCCACAGGGAACAGCACGGCACCACATGCCGCACAAAAAGTGGTTCTGATGAAATCTCTGCGTGATATTGCCAAGGGGACCGTACCTATTGTCTATTGTTGAGTCTCATAAGTCTGTTCAAAAAAACATGGCTTCGCCATCAAGCCATTTCCCTCGCTCCGTGACCATTTTCGGGACGTCAGCTTCGTTCCGCTAAATCACGCACGCAGTGCTTCTGTTCAAGCCGTCAGGCGCAACCGGAGCGCTAAAACTCTCCCGATAAATCGGGATCAAACAGTTTATGATTCTTAACGCTGCACTCAACTGACGTCTAATCCCGAAAATGCCCAATGTCGCTCGGAAAAGGCTTTCGGCTGGGGTTATAGTAATTAAACTTACTTTAGAGATGGCTTGTAGTTTCTCTTAAGTTTGATGATCTCGAAAGAGCCGTCAAGTTTGTTTCGAAATAAAGAGCGCATTCAGGCCCAGGCTCAGCCCTTTGAGGGCTGCCACCGAAATCAACACACCCAAAATTCCTATCTTAGGAAGAAAAATAAGTCCTGTCAATATGGTCCCACAAGCTGCACCGGATAGGTCCGACAAATAGAGTCGGCCGGTGATCTCTGCTTCGATCCCACGGGACATGCGTGATACTGCGGAAAACTGGCAACCTGCTGCAAAGGCCGTAAGAAACAACAGGCCCGGAATGACCCCGTACTGCATCATAAACAAAGAAGTATCCCCCTTCAGATGGGGCCCGACTATTGCTGCAACAGAAGCCAGCGCTGCGAAAAAGATCAGACTCGCGTCGCCGGCCAACATCTGCCAGGCGGCCGTCCTATTCAACCTTCCGGATACAAAGGCTCCCAGGGCAGAACCTGTCATGTAAAGGGTTATAAAGAGACAAATCCTCAGATATACGTACCCATATATCACCTGAAACAGCAGGAGAAGCGACAGCTCAAAAGCCATGCTGGCATACCCGGAGGTTGCAATCGTAAAACGCAGACGGTCCCTGCGGCATACCACAACCGCCAATCCAAGGATTGCTATAACGATCGCATAGAGGAGGGTCTTCCCACCCCCGGATTTCTTCAGCCATAAATCAATCAGATGGCCAAAGGCCAACGGAGAAAGGTCCCTGTTTGACGGCACCTCTTTTTCAGAGAGGAGTCGTCTCAGCATGTCTATGCGAAAGGGATCTGCCATGCTGGGTAGCTCATAGTCCACTAAGCGTTTGGTCATGATCTCACGCTCTGCCAGGACACCAGCGATATTGAGATCCAAAAGAGCATCCGATGCCAGGTAATAATGGGTCATTCCCGGGAAGACTAAAATATGTTTGAAGACCGTTTTCAGGGCAGAATACACAGAACGATTCAGCGCCAACCCCTTCTCCTCAAGATAATTCTCAGAACCAATCAGTGTAAAGGAAAGGACGCCATCTTCGGTGAGGATCGATTTTGCTTCGTCAAAAAATTCCTGGGTATAGAAGCGGTTCAGTTGGGCATTTTCAGGGTCAGGCAGGTCCACAATAATGGCGTCATATTTCATGGGCGTTTTCTTCACAAAGAGGCGACCGTCCCCAACATGGACGTGTACAAAGGAACGGTCAAGACTCCTGTGAATTAGTTTGTCCAGGTTCAGGATAGCTGGGTCGAGCTCCACATAATCTATGCGCTCTGGATTGTGCCTGGAAATCTCCTCAAGGGTGCCAAAGACGCCTCCGGCAATCAAAAGGACTCTGGCCCCCTCCTTGACCTGACATAGCGGCAGATGGGCAATAGTCTCCATATCAAGGTCGCCGGTGGAAAATAGAGGTATGGCGTCCTGGAGGACATTGAGCTGTTTGCCGGTCTTCGAGATCGTGAGCTGAGCAAATGGGGTGTTCTTGTTTAAGACGATTTCCTGACCAGGGAAGCGCCAAGAGAGCGAAGTCACATCAAAAGGCCTGGCTGCCAGCATGACGATCCCCAAGAGGCACAGAATGGGCAGTACTCTATAAGAAACCATTATGGAGGCGGCAAAGAGATTCAGGAATCCAAGGACAATGAAGCTGTCCCAGTGGGGAAGCCAGTAAACAAGGACAAGGCTAAAGAGCAGCCCACCTCCAACATAACCCATGGTGTCCACGACATAGACTTTGCTGGTGGTATCTCTTCCCTGTAAAAGGGAGCCAGCCAGGGGTATCATGGCACCACCCACAAGGCAGTATGGAATGAGTATAATGGCGCTGCCGCCAATGGCTGAAGTCAGGCCCAACATCTCACCACGGACCCAAAGGAGCGGAAGTGCTCGTATGGCAGCAATCTGGGCAAAGGGTAGAACAGCAATGAGGAGATGGCCGAGAAAAAGGGTCCTTTCAGGCTTCCCCTGCTTGGCCAGTGGCACTCCCAGGGCGCTCCCAAGACCAGTAAAGAGGAGCCAAATGCCAAGCACGACCCCTATCACCAGTTCATTCCCGCCGAAGGAGGACATGACCTCACGGATCATGACAAGCTGGACCGATACAGAGGAAATGCCCAGGGCCAAGAGGCAAACCCAAAACCTTCTCTTCCTCATAATTCCTTTACGTTTTCGCCCTACTCACTAATGAGAAACTTTTCTGCTCGACATTGGTCGAGGCTTATGAGGTCTTTTCCTTCGTTCCGAGTCTCCCGGCGTACAAGAATCTGCTTGTCTCCACTACTGGTAAGCTAATTGAATACGTCATATTCCGGGTGGGGTGTGGTCATCCGCCGCCCGCTTTAGCGCGCTGGCTGCAAGCGGTTGGATGGACTGAAGTTGTCATAGTTCTCTTAGCCAGTCCGCTATCACGGGCAGAGATTTTAGAAACTTAATAGCTTCGGGGTCCGCTTCCGTTTGCCTGCTCCGAGAGGCGAGGACTCGTCCGTGCTATTTGTTGGCTTTTTTGAATGCCCTAATCTCACTTAGCAGTTGTTCAGCCTTTATCTTGGCCGATTCTGAAGTAACACGCCTTTTTAGTGAGATCAGTGACTTCTCCACCCTATCAATCTCGCGCATAGCTCCTATTACATCGGCTGGGACATCCAGACCAGTGAGGCTAACTGCGCGGCTCGCCTGTATGATCATGTTCTGCGCCTTATGGAAAGCCTTCTTCAATACCTTCAATTGCTGCTCCTCCCCGGAAAGGGATGAGGATGGTATCAACGAGAGTTTTCCGGTGGTGTAGTAGTTGTAGGCGACTAGGCCAGCCACCCCAATGAGGATCAGCACAACAAGTTTCTTCATAGCGTCGCTCCTTTCTGGCAATCGACTATCGAAACATGAAAAGAATATTTATTTCATCCTGGAAAACCCCGTCCTGTGGGCGGGGTCACAGTTCCTTGGCTCTGCCTGCTCAACCGTGAAGGAGTGTTGGAGTACTGGAGTATTGGAAAAGGACGTGGAATTTGGGGCGTTACTACCTTTGCTTTTTGCATCACTCCATGACTCCAATACTCCAGAGAACGATTGAATGACGGACAGGCTTTGGAGGCCCTCCTCCGGGGGCAAATCAAAGGCACGTCCTCTGGGCGTGGATTGTTTACTCTACAGTAAGCACAAAACCCCACCTCTCTTCACGAGAAATGGGGTTTTGACATTCAGTTCATGGCAACCTTTCGGTTAGGGTTGACATATCACATGGAAAAGGGACAGTTTACCGCCTTGCCCAGGGCTGTATATGGCACCCGTCTGAACAGTGGGCGACCCTCGGTAACATAAACCTTTTCATGATGCTCACCTCCTTACTATATTAAAAAATAAGCATCAATGCACTTTTTTCAAGGTATCGATTTTCGACAGGTTTGAAGCTCCCTGCAGCCCGCGAAGCACTGCCGTCAGGCAGAACCTGCAGGGAATGCGCTCGCTGTTGCAGTTCAAAGAAGAATTACCAACAAGGCGGGTTTTTTGTCAAGGATTCAGGGGGAATAACAGGCTGCCTTGAGCACAATGCAGTCAGGAATAAGCAGAAAAACCCTTGATGTGGGTTCTTTGATTCGCTATGGAGCTTTAATTTTCCCTGTCTTTGTGGTACTCAAAAGCCGGGCAGCGGAAGGTTCCTCTGTACCGGGGTGAGGGACATAAATATTCCCTGGAGCACGGGTGAAAGAAATGGTTGACGAGATAGCAGATCTGCCAGAGTGCTTTGGTCAGCTTGACACGGTTTTTCCGATTGGCGAGGAGGGAATCCGCACAAGTCCGCCCGAATGCATGAGGTGCACTCATGCCAAGTCGTGCTTGCAGGCAGCCTTGCGGAGTTCCGAAGGCCTCAGACTACAGGAAGAGAAGGTCGACCGGGCCTATGAATATGGCCTTATCGGCAAGGTCGAACGCTGGTCGCAAAAGAAGCTCATCCGCCAGCAGATAGATGCCCTGACGTCCAAGAAAAAATCAAAATAGCAGGGACGAGGAATGGCAGGTTGAGGAACCCCTCATCTGGGCTGATCGGATACGATTAATCACCGAGAACAAAAGATCAGCTTTCCATATGCTTTTTAGAGAAGCTTGTGGAGCTTCTGCAGCATGTCAGCGTATTCGTCGCCACGGAAGCAGAACCGCAGTTCGCTGAATCGTTCCCGGAGCGCCTTGACCTGATCAGTGACATTGGCGCCGTTTTTGACCACGTCATGGATCAGCCCGGCCAGGGCGCGAAAGTCGTCTTCTTCCATGCCAAAGCGCGTCATCTCCGAAACACCCATCCGCAGGGCCCCGGCAGCGGTAAACCCTTCTTCGTCCGTGTTTGCCTGGTAGTTGCAGATGATGTTGTTGGCTTCAAGCTGGCTGGCGATCTCGGGCCCGTGGCTGTAGCCCACATCAATTATCACCTGGTGGGTTTCGGTGAAGTCGATGGCAGGGTCGCCTGCTACATCCAACCCCGCGTCCCGCAATCCTCGAGCAAATGCCTTGGCATTGGCGATAACCTTGGCCTGGTATTCGTCCTTGAAGTGGTTCATCTCGTAGGTAGCCATAAGCAGCCCGACGACCGTGCCGAGGTGATGGTTGGAGACCGACCCGGGGAAGGCCCGCCGGGCTAATGCCTCCCAGAGTTCATAGCGCTCTTCTTCCTCCTGGTAATTGCTGCCAACAACGCCACGTTGCGTGCCGAAGAAAGTCTTGTGCGTCGATCCTGTGACCAGGTCGGCCCCTTCTTCAAAGGGCTGCTGGAAGTGCGGGCCGATGAGACCCAGAACGTGGGCCATGTCGTACATCAGCACGGCGTTGATGTTCTGAGCGTCAATGAACTTGCGGACCTCTGCAACCGGCTCCTTGTGCAGGACCATGCTCTTCCCAAAAATGATTAACTCTGGCCGGTACTCATCGATCAATTCCAGGGTGGCCGGCACATCGATCTTGTGACGGTTATTTGCCAGTACTGGGAAATTTACAACGGCCGGGCGCTCAGTGCGCGGGTTCCGGGCTACATAGTCTTTCAGTGCACCCATGGGTTGGGCGCTCAGGTGACCACCTTTGCCAATATGGTTATTCATGACCTGGCGAATTCGTCGCGGTTCAGCCTTGCGGTCAGCGCGATTGATATAGTCGACCATGGCGCTGAAAACGGCCGTGTTGGCCATCTGGCCGCTGATGAGGCGTAACTCCACGTTCTCGCAGCCGAGGAATTTTTTCATTTCCTCTTCCAGCATCAGCTCGACTTCGTCAATAAATTCAGTACCCTGGTAATAGAAAATTTCGGCGTCATAGAATGCCTTGGACTTCTTGTGCTCGGCATAGCGGAATGCCGGGTCCATGACCGACAGCAGCCGGGCCATGGGTGAGATCGTCATCTCCGAGGGGATGAGGTTGATGCACTCATACTGTCGCCACAGCGTGTTCTCCACGGTCTTTTCCAGCAGTCTGCGGGCTTTTGCCGGGGTATCGCCTGTGGGCAGTTCCGTGGGGGGCAGTTCGTGATCAAAGATGATCGGACGCATATACGGTGGGGCATCGCCTCTCATATGGTACGGGACCACCACCGCATCAACCGCCTTTCCGCGAATTTCCACGGTGAGCTTCTCATCCTCAATAATATCACTGTCAATGTATCCTATGCTTATTGACCGCAGTTGATGTTCGTCGGTCTGAGCTGACTCCAAACCTATACCCTCGACGCTCCACATGGGGACCATCGTGCCGCTGGTGACGTAGCCGACATGTTTGTCGCCCTTGAATACCTTTGTCCCCTCACGGGCGATCCCTCTCCCTGCCACGGCGATCGGCATGCTCACCCTGGGAAGGTCGTGGATGAGCGAATAATCGCGGTAGACGATTTTCTTGAAGGCCTCGTGCTGCTTGGCTAGCTTTGCTCGACCCAAGAAATCCCCTTTCAGAGGTGAAAAGCTCACAGCGAACTTAGCTAAGGGACACGCAAATATAGGAATTTCTTCGCCGTCGGGGTCTTCTCCCAATTCATGGCCATAAAGCGGCAAGGCAGCTTCCAGCCGGAGCGTGTCTCGCGCGCCGAGCCCGATGGGCGTCACTCCTTTTGACAGGATGAGATCCCACAGCATGGGGCCGTCCTCTCGGTTGGGGAAAAGCTCATAACAGACCGGTTCGCCTGTGTAGCCGGTGCGAGCGACCTTCACCTCAACACCGGAGATCGTCACGGTGCTTACGGCGTTTCGCATGGGCTCGGGGAGTGGGCCGGACTCGACTATATCTTCCATCACCTCACGAGACTTGGGCCCCTGGAGCGAAACCATGGTGATCTCTTGGGTGCGATCAATCAGTTCAACATCGTCGAAATCTTTTAGAAATGACTGGAAGTGATTCCAATCCTTCTCTCGGTTGGCGCCGTTGACCACCAACAGATACTCCCCCTCAACGAAGCGATATAGATATGCATCGTCAACAGCTCCTCCGGTTTCGTTGGGGATGAGGGTGTATTGAGCACCCGTTTCTCTGATATCGAGAGCCTCGGCGTTGTTGGTCAAGACATGCTGAAGAAATCTGAGCGCTCCAGCACCCCGGACGATGAATCGACCCATATGGGAGACGTCAAAAAGCCCTGTCCCCTTGCGGGTGGCCAGATGCTCCTCCAGGATGCCGGTGGGGTAAAAAATAGGCATTTCCCAGCCCGCGAATTCCACGATCTTGGCGCCAAGGGCAACGTGCTGGTCATAGAAGACGGTTCGTTTAAGTTCACTCATCATTATTCTCCTTCCCTTATGAAAGAAGTACTTCGTATCAGGCTCTATGGGTTTCGTCAACCAAAGATGTGAGCCGCAAAAGCGAGTGTATTCCCCCCGACATATCGGGACTGCAGCGAGCTTCAATCAATCCATTGGCAATCTGGAATGTCGTATTTGCATTCATATGTGGTATGTGATAGTTGAAATCTTTTCCCGGGCTGGAAATATCTATCAACACAAAAATAAGAAACGAAATATTAAGGTCTTGTAGGAAAAGGAGGAATGATAATGAAAGAGATCAATGAATTGAATTTGCCTGATGATCTGCGATATGCGGATGACCATGAATGGGCCAGGGTTGAGGGGGATAAGGTCAGGGTCGGCCTTGATGACTATGCCCAAGACCAGCTGGGAGATATTGTTTTCGTGGAATTACCGCAGGTGGGTGACACCTTTAAACAGGGGGAAGAGTTTGCAACCGTGGAATCGGTTAAAGCCGTTGTCGAGTGTTACTTGCCGGTCGGGGGGGAGATTATTGCTGTAAACTCGGAGCTTGAAGAGTCGCCCGAATTGATAAAC
>SDBU01007090.1_pt1 | contig 12998 bp, 13 predicted proteins | sample 2277071 | NCBI WGS metagenome assembly SDBU01 (sample SAMN10397929, study PRJNA504765) | marine sediment metagenome | isolation source: marine sediment core GS08_GC12, 126 cmbsf | place: Arctic Ocean: Gakkel Ridge, Loki's castle | collected 2008 | reverse complement strand
ACTCAATCAAGTTGTACGCCATCTCTGCCCCCTTCAATCGCTAACTCTATCTTACCAATACCTCTTAATTTTTGGAAGGGGTTTGTGCAACAGGCTCTAGTTAGCCTTATTAATCCTTAATCGCCAAGACCTCAGCGTGTGTTGGAAGCCCTGGAATCACGACATGAGGCTTTCTGCATTTAGGCACACACAGCACTTCTCTCGCATTTATAGTCTCCATACATGTGTCCCAGGTGTAATTCAGGGATGATGGAGCATCCGAGAACAGTTCTTTGGCTTAGGAGGACTGACAGAAGGAGCAGCATTGTAGAGGTTGGGGAATTGCCCTGTGCGCGTGGCTTTAGACAGGGCACTCAGTCACCTTTGAAGACAGCAAGAAGCATCACAGGGCGCTGCTGGCATAGCTTGAGAGGGCCCGAGAATGCATCAACACACACAGTCAGGAGCCCAAGAATCAAAACCTCAGCCAGCCGACAATATAGCCAATAGTCATTACCCAAGCGCCTGTCCACAGAGCAGCCCCGATGATTCTGCTTGCCATCTTGACGATAACCTCGTCTCTGTGGCGACCATTGACAATCTGAGGCTCCCGGGTGGCTTCGCTAGGCCGGCGGTCTATATTGCAATTGACTGTATTCATCTATTCCTTTCCGGTTTTGTTGCCAACTACGCTGAACCTCTTGATTTGCCCCCTGAAGCCCAGGCTGCTGTTCAACCTCGCCTTCAAGTACTCTACCAACTCGTCTTTACTCAGGTGGCTGGCCCAGTTCTCATCCAGATTGAGCGTCATCTTAAACGTAATTTGGCCGTTGCTCATCATACACCCCTCCTCATGAATGTTGCTGCAAGACGAGTCACCGCTAGCAGCCTGCTTGGGCGTGTCTACGGTATGCCGCCAGCCATTTGCCTTGACAGTGCTTGCTGCACCATCTTATCTTTAGTCCTAGCCCTTCCTGACGCTTGACTGTGCCTGCTTTTCTGGAGAAGTGTGCGCCGCACCATTCGCAAGTAAAATCCTGGCGATGAGCTTTCCTTCTTCTTTCCTTCTCCGCTAGCCAACAGTCATAGCAATATCTCTGATAGTAGGCGGTCTGTGTTACCCCGTCGTCAAGCAATCGAATCTGCTTCCCACACATATTGCAGGATCTGGAATTGCGTCTATGGCCATTGGCTACCTGCCTGATCCTCTCCCTTGATACTCCCAGCAGCCTCCCTATTTCAGCGTAGCTCAGGAGAGGATTCACCTGGAGAATTCTCGTTGCACTGTCCTTGATCAGAGTATTGGGCATTTGGCGATCCCCCTATCAGCCACGTGCTGTCCACCTTATATCATGGACTTGCGGACTGACAAATCTATTATTGTGAACGTTATCAAGCTCTCTAGTCCGTTACATAAAAGAAAGGACTATGGACTTTTAACACTTTTTTTGGGGGTTGTCAAGTCTGTATAGCAGGTTGATTGCGGTATTATGCCGTGATGTGTATACTACCGTATAAAATCTATAGCGAGGCATTGTTGCAGTCAGTGCCTGGATGGAGCAGGATTATGAAAATTAGAACATTATTATTGGTATTAATGCTGATATTTGCGCTGACCCTTGTGGGTGCGGCTTGCGGAGGCGAAGGGGAACAGGCAGACCTGGATTCAGATGGCGATGGCTGGACGGATTATCAGGAACAGAGCGCTGGAACAGACCCCTCCCGCGTGGATACGGATGGCGACGGATACTGGGACCCGCAGGACCCTAATCCGCTTGATTCGAATATACCAGCGGCTGAGTCCACGCCAGCGCCTGCGTTGACTCCTACCCCGATTTTGCCACCAACGGCCACGCCGGGGCCGACACCCACCTACGGACCAACGCAGGCAGGACCTGTAGAGATGATTCCCGACGAGATTCTGCAGGAGTTGGCCTGGCAGTTTCTGACGGAGAATGAGCAGGTGATAGGAACGACTGTGTATCAGTCTACAGACGCCAAGACCATCTTCTTGCCCTTTTCAGTCCACTGGGAAACACCGATTACAGATATCAAGCTACTGGCAGAGGAGTTTATTAGATTGGTGAAGTCCGGGGTAGACACCCCGCCAGGTATCGAGATGGGTTCGGGTAAGTACAACTACGTGGCCTATGTCAATGAAGTGGGGGGGCTGCTGATAATTCAGGGCAGCAAGTGTGCGGAATGCGATACCATTACCTGGCTGTGAATGCAATGTCTGTGTTGGCACATTAAGATGGGCAGCCTTTGGTCTTCTATTCTATATCGCTTCGTATCTTTCCCGCTACCCTTCTTTTTCGAGCTTTAATAGCCAGCCCTTTAACATGGCCCGGTCGCTCAGTATCTCTCTGGCTGTGGTATAGGGGTCGATCTCGCCCCTTCCCACCTTCTCCAATAGCGCAACCAGGTTCCGGTCCCTTTCCATAAGCCGCGAGAGCTGTTTGCTTACCCCCTGCTCGATTGCCCTGACCAGTTCCTTCTTCAGTTGCTCCTGGCGATGCAGAGACAGTTGCCCTGAGGACTCAAGAACGCTGCGATGCCTTTCGATCTCCTGATAAAGCTCCTCGATGCCCACATTGTTTAGTGCCTGCGTGGTCAAGACTGGCACCTGCCAGTAGGAGTCCTTTGGGTTTAGCGATAGCATTGCCTCGATTTGGGTGACCACCTGGTCGGCTCCCTGGCGGTCGGCTTTATTCACCACGAAGATATCTGCTATCTCCATCAAGCCGGCCTTCATGGTCTGGATTGCATCGCCGCCTCCGGGGTACAGGACTACCAGCGTTGTGTCCGCAGCTTCTACAATATCCAGCTCAGTCTGCCCCACCCCCACGGTTTCCAGTATGACGATATCTTTGCCGAAGGCATCCAGGAGCTTCGCGACCCTTCGAGCCGTGCTGGGGAGCCCTCCCAGACTACCCCGGGTCGCCATGCTGCGAATGAAAACCTCACTGTCAAGATAGTGCTGTTGCATGCGAATGCGGTCGCCGAGCACTGCTCCCCCGGAGAAGGGACTGGTGGGGTCAACTGCTATGATGCCTACTGACAATCCCTTGCCCCTTGCTATGGTGGTCAGCTTGTCTACCAGCGTACTCTTACCGCTGCCCGGAGGGCCGGTAACGCCAAGGTAGTGTGCCCTGCCTGTTTGGGCGCAGATCTCTCTCATTATTTGAGCGACTTCTTGGGAGTCCCGTTCCACCAGGGTGATCAGGCGCGAAAGAGATCGTTCGTCGCCCCCCAGCATCTTTTCAACTAATTCCATCTCTAAGCCTTATCCTTGCACGCCATCGCCTTGAACCCAGGTTAATATTATCATCCTTTGACGTTTGAACGCAATGGTATAGGCTGCGGCCTGTTATCGAAAACACCCCTGTGAGACAACACGAGGTAAGCACTCGCTGCCGCATTAGCAGCCGATGCTTACCTCGCATCTCTGTCTTTATTCAATTCAGCCTGAGTGGGCGAAACACTTAGGCTGGTACCTGGGGTAGTTGCTTGAGTGCTTCCTCTACCTTCTCCTTGGGGTACTCGTAGTCCTCTAGCTCGCCAGAGAGGTATTTCTCGTAGGCACCCAGGTCGAAGTGCCCATGCCCGCTCAGCGCAAGAAGTATGTTCTTCTTTTCGCCAGACTCTTTGCACTTGAGGGCTTCGTCGATCACTACCTTTATGGCGTGTGCTGGCTCCGGCGCTGGTATGATTCCCTCGGTGCGGGCGAACTGGATTGCTGCCTCGAAAGTGGGGATCTGGTACACGGCACGCGCCTCGACGAATCCTAACTTGTGCAGGTGGCAGATGATGGGCGCCATGCCGTGGTAGCGAAGGCCACCGGCATGGACCGGGGGAGGCACGAAGGAATGCCCCAGGGTGTTCATCAGGCAAATTGGCGCCATTCCTGCTGCGTCGCCGTAGTCCCAGGTGTAGGGTCCCTTGGTGACGGTGGGGCAGGCCTGAGGCTCGACGTTTATGATCTGCAGGTTCGGCTTCTTCCCTGAGATCTTATCTTTGACAAATGGCAGGTACACGCCGGCGAAGTTCGAGCCCCCGCCGATGCAGCCTATGATGATGTCTGGGTAAGCATCGGCTTTCTCCAGTTGCTTCATAGCCTCCTGCCCGGCGACAGTCTGGTGAAGGAGAACATGATTTACCACGCTGCCGAGAGAGTAGTGGGTGTCGTCACGTGAGAAGGCGTCCTCTATTGCCTCGCTGATGGCCATCCCAAGGCTTCCCGTGCACTCGGGGTCCTCCTTGAGGATCTTCCTTCCTATCTCAGTGTCCTCGCTCGGGCTGGCCACACAATTGGCTCCCCAGGTCTCCATCATAATGCGACGGTATGGTTTCTGCTCGTAACTGATCTTGACCATATAGACCTTTAACTCCAGCCCGAAGAACTGGCAGCCCAGTGCCAGGGCGCTGCCCCACTGCCCCGCACCGGTCTCAGTGGCCAGACGCTTAATCCCTTCCTTCTTGTTGTAGTATGCCTGAGCTGTGGCGGTGTTGAGCTTGTGGCTGCCTGCCGGGCTCACACCTTCATACTTGTAGTAGATGTTGGCGGGGGTGTCGAGCGCCTTCTCCAGACGATAGGCCCTGTAGAGCGGAGAAGGTCTCCACAGTTTATAGATCTCCTGAACTTCCTCAGGGATGTCGATGTACCTTTCCGTGCTGAATTCCTGAGTATTGAGCTCGTCAGCGAATAGTGGGGGTGGCAGCCGCGTCGGCTCCTTGGTGCCGGGGTGAAGCAGGGGTGGCATCGGCTCCGGCAGGTCGGCCTGGATGTTGTACCAGGCAGTAGGCATCTCCTTTTCGGTCAGGATAATCTTTGTGTCCATTTCCTCTCCTTTCATTTTATGGACTTACAATTTCCGGTTGGGTGGCCTGCTACATAAAAAAACCTCCTTCCCTTAATTCAGCTCCGTGGTGATTCTTCGACTTGGTTGGAAAGAGCATCCCTAAGGCTCTTGACAAAAGAGCGCACCTTGGGCGCGGGGTCGTTTTCTTCAAGCAATTGTATGAGACGGCTGCCCACAATTACTCCGTCTGCCACCTTTGCCACCCGGCGTGCCTCGTCCGGGGTGGATATACCGAAGCCGACACAGAGCGGCTGGCGGGCTCTACGCCGCACCCTCAGCACGAAGTCCTCCAGTTCCTGCGGGAGGCTATCTCTGGCCCCCGTAACTCCGGTCAGTGAGACAAGATAGATGAAACCTCTCGCTCTCGCTGCTACTATGTCAATGCGTTCGTCTGTGCTCGTGGGAGCGAGCAGGTAGATGAGGTCAAGGCCGTGACTTTGGGAAATTTCCTCCAGTTCTGTTGCCTCCTCAGGTGGCAGGTCGGGAACGATCAGACCGCTGATACCGGCTCGGGCGCAATCGCGGCAGAAAGCATCCAGGCCGTATCTATGCACTGGATTGAAATATGTCATGAATGCGAGGGGTATGTCGATCTCTGCCCTCAGCTTGTGGGCTACGTCGAGACAGATCTCCGGGGTGGTTCCCTGTTTCAGCGCGTGATAACTGGCTCTCTGAATCGTGGTACCATCGGCCAGAGGGTCTGAGAAGGGTATCCCCAGCTCTACGAGGTCGCATCCCGAAGAGGCTATTAGCGGAACCATCTCCAGCGTGGTCTCCACGTTGGGGTAACCCACAGTGAGGTAGGTGATCAGTGCCTTGTATCCCTTCTTGCCAAAGGCGTTTTCTATTTTACTCATAGGCTCATTCCCAGCACTTCGGCCACAATGTAGATATCTTTGTCGCCTCGACCGGAAAGATTAACCACTAGAAGTTTATCCTTGCCCAGATCGGGTGCTATTTGGGCAGCATGGTATATTGCATGGGATGGTTCGAGGGCAGGGATTATACCCTCGGTGGTGGCAAGGAGCTGAAATCCCTCCAGTGCCTGGTTGTCGGTGACTGCGACGTAACTTATCCGCCCTGTGTCCTTGTAGTAGCTGTGCTCGGGGCCGGTACCTGGATAGTCAAGGCCGGGAGCGATGCTGCGGGTATCTTTCACCTGGCCGTGTGCGTCCTGCAACAAATATGATTTGGCACCGTGGAGCACACCTGGGCTGCCAGCTACCAGCGGGGCGGCATGGTTCCCATTCTCCAGGCCGAGTCCCGCTGCCTCCACTCCGATGAGCTTTACGCTTGGTTCATCGACAAAGGGGTGGAAGATTCCGATGGCGTTACTCCCTCCGCCCACACAGGCAACTATGCAGTCGGGAAACCTCCCGTAAGCTGTCATTATCTGTTCTCTGGTCTCTCGCCCGATTATGGACTGGAAATCGCGCACTATCATAGGATAGGGATGCGGGCCAACAACGGAGCCGAGCAGGTAGTGAGTGGTGCGCACATTGGTCACCCAATCACGGATAGCTTCATTTATGGCATCCTTGAGGGTTCGGCTCCCTGAGGAAACCGGGCGTACTTCAGCGTCGAGCAGTTTCATCCTGAAGACGTTTAAAGACTGGCGCTGGATGTCCTCCTCACCCATGTAAACAACGCATTCCAGCTCCAACATGGCGCAAATGGTGGCTACTGCCACACCATGCTGCCCGGCACCGGTCTCCGCAATAACCCGCCGTTTACCCATTCGAAGGGCTAGCAATCCCTGGCCCAGAGTGTTGTTGATCTTATGGGCGCCGGTGTGGGCCAGGTCCTCGCGCTTGAACAGGATTTGTGCCCCGCCGAGCTTTTGGGACAGTTTCCGGGCGTGGTAAAGGGGTGTGGGGCGGCCGACGTAATCGCGGCACAGCGCGTTGAACTGCTCCCAAAACTTGGGATCAGCGCAGGCCTGGCTGTAGGCCAACTCGAGTTCGCTCAAGGCGGGCATGAGGGTCTCGGGCACGAATTTGCCGCCATAGGGCCCGTAGTGGCCTTGTTCATCCGGCAGTTTCAATTTATTCTCCGTTATTTCATTTCCTGAGCGAGATTCCTGGGATTATCCTCGTCCTCTTCCCATTTGGCGGGATTATCTATGATGTATTGCCAATTTGATATAATCGTTGGTGGTCATTGTTTTGAACCACTGAACGATTCTTCCCAGTGTAGGGGCAATCCGATGTGATTGCCCAATCCCGTGAGATTGCCCGAGGTGTTCGATGAAAATTATACCGTGTATGTGGTTAGGCATAATGACGAATTGGTCGGTTCGAACATCGGGAAATTTTTCGGGCAAGACATCCCACCATTTTTGAGTCATTGATCTTATCTCGATATTATCCAGGAGCAGGTCGTGTTTCTGGGTGCATGCCGTTATGAAATATGCACCTTCCTGTGAATAATCGTATTCTCTCAGCCGGATGGAACGACGGTGGTGTCGATCAGGATCGTATTTTATCATTGTTACTCCGTATTACCGTAGGGGCAATCCAATGTGATTGCCCGTTATCGGGGCAGACCAGCGTGTCTGCCCCTACGTGTGAATTTGTCCAATCCTTGTCGCTGCAATGAAAGAGCGCAGTTTTCCATGGTCCTTCTTCCCTGGCTCTGACTCCACCCCGCTGGAGACATCCACGGCGTAGGGACGGGCTGTCTCAATTGCTTGCCCCACACTTTCAGGGGTCAGCCCTCCGGCTAGTATCACCGGCCCATAATCCCTGATCTCACGGGCGAGCTCCCAGAGTCGGCTTTGCTCCGTATCACCTGCTGTCGATCCCTTGTCTCTATCGAGCATGTATGCTGCAACCTGGTAGTGCGTCAACTCCTGATAGGCCGGTAAGTTATCGGTGGTGAACACCTTGATCGCTTTGGGAAAAAGAGTAGCGCAATAGCCGGGGCTTTCATCACCATGGAGTTGAGCCAAATCCAGATTGCACAGTGACATGGTCTCTTGTACCTCCGCGAGCTCGCTGTTTGCGAAGACTCCTACCTTGAAGATAAACGGCGGGAGCTGGCCTACAATGTCCTTAACTGCTGAGGTGGTTACCTGCCGCGGGCTTGGTGCAAAGACAAACCCCAGAGCGTCAGCCCCACACTCTATCGCCGCCAGAGCATCATCCAGGTTGGTTATGCCACAGATCTTGACCTTTGTCATTGCATTCACCCCTTGCCGTGCTTGCCTCGTCCCAGAAGCTCATTGATCTTGGCTGCCGGGTCAGGGCTGGTGACCAGGGCCTCGCCGACCAGAATGGCATCGACGCCTGCCTTTTGCAGGGTGAGCACATCATCACGGGTATGGATGCCGCTCTCGCTTACTACCACGACCTCCTGGGGGATCAGCGGACGGAGACTAAGCGTTGTCTCCAGATCAATACTGAAGTTAGCGAGATTCCGGTTATTTATGCCGATGATTCCAGGAGATAGCTTCAGGGCCTTAGCCAGTTCATCCCGATTGTGCACCTCGACTATTGCTGTCATGCCTAGTGAGTGGGTGGTTTCCAACAGGGCCCTCAGCTCAAGTTTAGTGAGGATGGCAGCAATGAGCAGCACTGCGTCCGCGCCGTGAGCCCGGGCCTTGTATATTTGATAGCGATCGATAATAAAGTCCTTGCACAGCAGGGGTAGTTTCACCTCCGTGCGTGCTGTTTCAAGATCAGCGAAGCTCCCCCAGAAATAGTCAGGCTCTGTCAGCACTGATATGGCAGCGGCACCGCTTTGACTGTAGATGCGCGCTAGTGAAGATGCGGACAAATCCGGGCAGAGGACGCCTTTTGATGGTGATGCCCGTTTCACCTCAGCGATCAGGCTGATGTTCTGTCCGTTCAAGGCGTTAGCGAAGTCACGTAGTGGGTCTTGATAACGTATAACCCTCTTCAAGCTGGCCAGGGGGGTTTGGGCCTTGTGCTGTGCCAGCGATTTTCTGGTCGACTCTACAATTTGATTCAGGATCACGTTTCGTTCCTTCTAACTAAAGCTTTGGCTGAACTCGATAAGCTGCTCTAACTTGCTCAGGGCATTCCCGCTATCGATCGCTTTTGCTGCCAGCACCAGCCCCTCGTCGAAGCTGGCTACCATGCCCCCGGCTATGAATACAGCAGCGGCGTTGAGTAGGACGATGTCCCTCTTCGGTCCTCTCTCACCTTTAAGCAGTGCCTTTGTTATGGCAGCGTTGTCCTCGATAGTGCCACCAGCGAGGTCGCCGAGCTCGGCTCGCGGCAGTCCTAACTCCTGCGGGTCGAGGTGGTAGGTTTCGATTTGGCCGTCACGAACCCGGGAGATCTTGTTAGGCCCGGTGACTGACAATTCATCGAGACCGTCGGCACCGTGAACCACAAGGGCGTGCTCAGCACCCAGGGTACGAAGCACCTCAGCCATTAACTCGGTGAGACTGCTGTCATAGACACCCAGGAGCTGTCTTCTGGCTGAGGCAGGGTTGCTCAGGGGGCCCAGGATGTTGAAGATGGTGCGCAGCCCGATCTCCTGACGCGGCCCCAGGGCGTGTTTCATCGCTGGGTGCAGCATTGGCGCGAATAGGAACCCGATACCTACCTCGTCGATGCAGTCGGCGACATGTTCCGCACTGATTTCCAGGTTGACACCGAGCGCTTGCAACAGATCAGCGCTGCCACAGCGGCTGGACACCGAGCGATTCCCATGTTTGGCGACGGCGAGTCCGGCCCCTGCGGCGACGAAGGCTACAGTGGTCGAGATATTGAACGTGCCGCTGCCATCGCCCCCTGTGCCGCAGGTATCTACAAGTAGGTTCTGCTTGGGCTTCACCTCGATAGCGCTTTCCCTCATCGCCTGGGCGCAACCGGCGATCTCGTCGGCGGTCTCCCCTTTCATCCTCAGGGCGGTGAGAAAGGCGCCGATCTGTGCCTGGGTGGCTTGCCCGTGCATGATCTCTCTCATTACCTCCCTGGCCTCGGCTATAGTGAGGTCGTCGCCGGAGACGATTTTGGTCAGTGCTTCCTTTATCATCTTGGCCCGCTTCCCTTGTACTCGGCGCTCAAAGCCAAATCAGAGCGATGCTCTTCCTCTTCCGCTATTTCAACCGCACGCTCCAGTGCCTTAAGCTTATTCAGCGTCTCATGGTATTCCCGCGTCGGGTCGGAATCGTACACTATGCCAGCACCGGCCTGCAGATAAACAGTGTTCCCTATCATAACGATGGTGCGAATTGTGATGCAGGTATCCATATTTCCTGTGAAGCTGAAGTAACCCACAGCTCCTCCGTACGGTCCGCGCCTCAAATCTTCAAGCTCGGTTATGATCTCCATGGCCCTGATCTTGGGAGCACCGGTCAGCGTACCTGCGGGGAAGGCAGCTCGCAGCAGACTGAAGGCATTCTCGCCATCCTTCAGCTTCCCTTCAACAGTTGATACAATGTGCATCACGTGGGAATACTTCTCTACGGACATCGACATGGGCACCCTCACCGTGCCGTACTGGCAGACCCTTCCCAGGTCGTTTCTGGCGAGGTCAACCAGCATCGCATGTTCGGCTAGCTCCTTAGGGTCGCTGAGAAGCTCGGCTGTCAAGGCCTCATCTTCCTCTTCGTTCGCCCCCCGTGGCCTGGTGCCGGCTATAGGGCAGGTCTCGGCAAGGCCGTCCTCGACTTTCACCAGCATCTCAGGGCTGGAGCCTATGAGCTGGAAATCTCCCAGATCAAGGTAGAACAGATAGGGTGAGGGATTGAGCATGCGCAGTGCTCTGTAAATGGCGAACGGCTGTGCGCTGGTCTTGCACTGCAGGCGTTGCGACAATACTATCTGAAAAGCATCGCCCGCGGTAATGTACTCCTTGCAGGCTCTCACCTTGGCTTCAAACTCTTCCTGGGTGAAATTAGACTCGAATTCTCTGTCTTGAGGCAGGATTGTTGCCCCATTTGCTCCAACGGATTCCGGTTGTAATGGTCTGGCCAGTCTGGCAACGATGGACTCGATCTTGGATATCGCCTGCTCATAGGCGCATTCAGCTGGGCCATCGACAAAGGTGTTGGCTACTATCTTCATCTTGTGCTGCACGTGATCGAAAATGATCATGGTGTCGGTGAAAACGAAAACGGATTCGGGCAGGCCGAGTTCATCGCGGGAGCATTCAGGCAGCTTTTCGAATGACCGCACCGCGTCATAGGACAGGTAACCGACCGCGCCTCCGAAGAAACGGGGCAGCCCGGGGATTGTAACCACCTGGCGCTGGGCCAGAAGTTCCTGTACCACATGCAGGAAGTCACGGCCTTCGAGATCCAGCTTTTGCCTCTCGCCATTCCGATGGATGATCGCTTTGTTGCCTGATGACTTGAGCACCACGTTGTGCCCTATGCCCAGGAAGGAATAGCGGCCTAGCTTCTCACCGCCCTCAACGCTCTCAAGAAGAAATGTAGGAGCTTCCTGCCTTAGCTTGAGGAACACTGAGACAGGTGTATCCAGGTCGGCCGGGAGTTCTCGGAAAACCGGAACCAGGTTTCCCTCTTTTGCCAGCCCCCGGAATTTCTCCATACTGGGGAAATACTCAACTGCCATTGTTTTACCCTCGAAAAAGCAAATTAAAAACCCCGCCCAAGGGACGGGGTTTACTCCGCGGTGCCACCCTAGTTAGCCGCCACTTCACAGAGAAGATGACAACTCACTTTTTTCGGGTACAGCCCCTACGAACTGAGACGATACCCTAGGTTCTGATAACGGTACCCCTCCGGCAAAGCCTACTCCCCTGGAGATCAGGGTTTCGGTTTGCAGCTCCCAAGTCCATTCCGCCCCTGCGCCGGCATCGGCTCACACCTAACCCGACTCTCTGAGCCTCGCTTGAAGCGTACTACTCTTGTTCTCAGCCGATCACTTATTCAATTAGCAGGAATCTAACATACAATACTGCCTTTGTCAAATTTGTATCCTTACAAAAAACAGCGATTAACTTCAGGGGTCAAGGTTCGTATCATGTATCATTGCGAGGCACAAAGTGCCGAAGCAATCTCAGGGCGGGGGCGCTGGAAATGACTTCGAGGTTGCTTCGCGGAGTTTATCCTGAGCAGGATTCTTTGGTCGCTCTGCTCCCTCAGAATGACATAAGGCGAAGGGCTCGCAATGACATATAGATACAGATATGACAACACCAACCTGATTTTCAATCGCTATTTTGGGGTCCCCACGATAGCATTTTGTTATCAGTTCTGGTACTTCAGCCCAAAGTCGACAGGGTGGAGTTCAAGGTGGTAGAATTCTAGATACAGGAAGATGTATGACGTTGTAGTTATCGGTGCCGGACACGCGGGTTGCGAGGCAGCCCTGGCGGCAGCCAGGATGGGGTGCCGCACTCTTCTGCTAACCATGAATCTGGATAATGTGGCGCTTATGCCCTGCAACCCCTCCATCGGGGGGCCGGCCAAAGGCCACGTGGTCAGGGAGATCGATGCCCTCGGTGGGGAGATGGCGCATAACATCGACAAGACTTTCATCCAGATCAGGATGCTGAACACAGGCAAGGGACCAGCCGTTCGGGCATTGCGCGCTCAGGCGGATAAGAGGCTTTACAGCCTCTCCATGAAGCATACCCTGGAAAAGCAGCCTAACCTCGATCTCAAGCAGGCGCTGGTTGAGGAGCTAAAGCCAGCGGGCGACTCCGGGGCAGCTCTGAGTGTGAAGACCAACACAGGCTGGATGTATGAGGGTAAGACCGTGGTTTTGACCACGGGGACCTCGCTGGCGGGCAGGGTGATTGTGGGGGAGACCGCTTATCCTGCGGGAAGGGCAGGGGAATTTGCTGCCTATGGACTGTCTCAAAGCCTGAGAAATCTCGGTTTTACCCTGGGGCGATTGAAGACGGGCACCCCTCCCCGTCTCAATGCCAGGACCATCGATTTCAGCAAGACAATCCCTCAGCCGGGGAGCGAAGTGCCCCTTTATTTTAGCTTTATCCCACCCAACGAGCCTTTATACTTTTCCCCACCCAATCCTGTGTACCCCCAGGACAAGCCGATTCGGTGGAGACAGCAGATTCCCTGCTACCTGGTCTACACTAACGAAAAGACTCATCAGATAATCCGCTCCAATCTTCACCGTGCTCCGTTGTTCACTGGCCTCATCAATGGGGTTGGGCCTCGTTATTGTCCTTCGATAGAGGATAAGATAGTTC
>SDBU01007089.1_pt1 | contig 12998 bp, 10 predicted proteins | sample 2277071 | NCBI WGS metagenome assembly SDBU01 (sample SAMN10397929, study PRJNA504765) | marine sediment metagenome | isolation source: marine sediment core GS08_GC12, 126 cmbsf | place: Arctic Ocean: Gakkel Ridge, Loki's castle | collected 2008 | reverse complement strand
GGCCGTTAACTTCAGTCTGTTTTACTGAAGGTTCCTGGGTGGTTCCATAGTAAATACCATATTTCTCAACATCAACTTCGGAATTGACTGTCCAGTGCAGAGTTACCTGTCCATCACCTGCTGTTGCTGACAAATCAGTCGGTGCATCCGGATAAGGTGTTGTAGACAAACTGTTTTCATAGGCGCCTAGATCGGGGTTTCCACCACCAGAGCCGGGACGGGTATTGCCTAAAATATCAGTTGCCGGTATCAGATCATGGCCGGGAGCAGCGGCTGAATTAGCCGGGGTACCGACACCCAACAAGGGACTGGCATCGCTCAACGTATAATCCCTGTTAGCCTGATCGGTGAATAATGGATCACCGGTTATATTATTACTCCCGCCAAAAGCCTGCTGCAGACCGGAATAATTCAGTTGAATTGCAGGATTGTTCGATTGAGCAATCATAGCTTCACTTTGAGTGGTCGTAGAATAAGTATTATTCCATAGAATCGAGTTCAATATCGTTGCGCTGGTTGTATTGCCGTCAATGTGCAACGCGCTTCCATCACCTGCCCAATCTTGTACTGCGTAAGCATCATTACCGGTAATCGTAGTCTGGATGAAATAAGCTGTAACGCCGCCTGAAACATTCGCTCCGGCGCCTCGTGATACAAAACCAAAACCATTTTGGGTAAGACTATTACCGGCAATCAACGAATTAATAACTCGGTACTCAACGGTTGATACCCACCCATGAAAAGACAGCCCTGCACCATAAATATGCTCATTGTTAGTAGAAATCTGGTTACCACGGATAATGCAATTCCGAATCGTGACCACCTCAGTGTTTTCTGCGAGGGAATACAGGCCTCCACCAGTACCATCGCCGCTAAAATATCCACTACCAACATTGATCTGGTTCCCTTTTATAACCGTTCCAAAGACTTTGGTTGAGGAATTAACTAGGGCTATACCAGCACCCACTCCAGCTTTATTACCGGGACCAATCACGCAATTTTCAACCTGTAATTCTCCTGCATCTACAAGAAGAATGGCGCCACCATAACCGGCGTAATCATCGTAATCAGGGGCGAAACCATTAATAATGGTCAAACCCTTGATCTTAGCAGTGTCGGTGTAGGCCTGCCACAGCATCTTAAAACCGCGGCGGCGATTGCCGGCTGATCCCTGAATATCGATGGTCACTGAATCGGCGCCACCATGGCCCATTACTACCAGATTCTTCTCATTGAAATTGATATCGTAATTTCCCCAGCCTGAATAAGTACCTGGTTTAATTTTTACAGTATCACCGGAAGCGGCCAGATTTATGCCATGTTGAATTGTGTTAAAGGGATAATCACTGCTGCCATCACCAGTATTATTGTTCCCATTGGTAGCCACCCACCAGGTAGGACCGAGATAATTGGGAACCGCATCTTCAACGTCAGTTTGGTTACTAAGCGAACCATCGATTCCCCGGGAACGTAAGGCAAAGAAATAGGTATAGTTATTAGTCAAACCTGTAATGACCTTTGAGGTGGAGGAGGCGTCGTTGGTACTATCCACCAATGTTAACGCACCGGCCGTGAAGCCCTGGTAGATCAGGGTTCTGGCAACGCCACTACCCGTAGCAGCAGCCCAGCTTAATGCTACCTGCCGGGAGCCCGCTAACACAACCAAATCCCTGGGTGCTGCCACCCGTGGTACTGCCGATTCGATATTTGAGTATGAGCTATATTCATTACTCGTATTCTTCGCTTTTACAGCATACCAATAGGTGACTCCATTGGTAAGACCTGTGTCAGAATAAGTTGTGGTACCGGTCACCACAAAGCCGATCGAATCAAGGGTAGCTTCAGTGCTGCCACGGTAAATTATGTAGCGGCTCAGGTTTCCGGAAATTGAGGCATCCCAGGACAGGGCGACCTGTTGGTAAGACGGCGTCAATTCCAGGTCACTTGGCGCTAATACTGCCGGCATTGTATACACTACCCGCAATCTGGCTACCTTGTCATCCGGGGCACTACTCATAAAATTGTTAAAAGGATATGACCCGGCGTCGGAATCACTCCAGCCGCGACGTCCGCGATCGGGTCCGACCTGGCGCAGGTAGATTCCACCTCCGGAAGTATAGAAGGCGTTATCATGACTGAATTCTACCACTAAGTTATCGCTCCCGTCCCAGATAATCGGAGTGATGGGAAATTGCACCCAGGTATTCATAAGAAAATCGGCGGGGTAATGATATTCAGGACCATAGCCAACCGTCGTGGTTACGAAGGAATCAGCCAGACCGGAAACGGTTGTCCAGGCGGTTGCTACGCGAAAATCCTGGAGGTCCTGGTTTGGGGGTTGTGATGGAAACAGTTCGACAGCGGAAATAGTAGCACCGGGACTTAAACCGGCGTTAGATAAATCGGCACTGTAATACAAAGACTGATGTTTCACGTCGTGCCAATAGGCATTCAGAGGGTAGCCTTGATCTTCAGCGGAAGTAGAACTGGCTCCAGTTAGGAGTTCCACCACGATCTTGTCAGTGGGGGTCGCTTCGGCTACATTGGAATAGTCGCTCTCATTCCCGGCACTGTCAACCGCCACAACACGGTAGTAATAGGTTGTGTCATTTTCGACATTGGTATCAATATAAAACGTGTCCGGTGGAGAGGATGCCAGCACGCTGTCAATAATCGTCCATGGTGGTGAATACTGGTTGCGATAGATGCGGTATTTAGCCAGATCGGCATCATCTACAGTATCCCAGCTAAGGGTGACCTTACCATCCTCTGGTTCAGCCGTGAGGTTTTCAGGGGTTAAAGGAGCCGGATCCCAGCCGCCGGCCTCAAATAAAGTTTGGATTTCAGATATCGTCAAAGCCCGGTCGTAGATGCGGAATTCATCTATGCTCCCGTAAAACCATTCGCCAGCATTCGTGAAACCAGCGCCAATGGCAAGTTGATCATTTACAATGACCTGACCCGATATTGCTCGCTCGAAATCCAGAACTCCATCCACGTATCCTTTTACGATCCCGCTATCATAAGTCAAACCGAGTTGATACCACTGATCGGGATTCAAATGATGAGTGCCATCACCATCGGTAAACCCTCCATTACTAGTATTGAAATGATATCGTAATATGTCATCACCCGCAGCTACGGATACCCCAACCTGGATGTTACCGGGGACGTTACCAAATATCCACCGCCACTGATCGGCGTTTGTGTATTTGAACCAGGTCTCAACAGTCAGATCAGTAAGACCATTAATAATGTTGGGAATCGCCACATAATCACCATTTCCATCAAAATAATATGCTTTCCCCCAGTCCCCGAAGTGATCGTAAGTAAGGGTGGCGTCGTTATTGGTGCCGTCGTTCCCTTCGCCGCTGCCGTCCAGGGTGTTGCCGTTAAAATTATAAATGGCGACCAGTCTATCGGACATGATGGTGGGCATAACATGCACAGTATCGGAGTTACCGCTCACCTGTCCGGCGCTGTCCATTGCCGTTATGTAATAATAGTATAAAGTGTCGTTATCCACTACGTTATCGGTATAAATAGTGTCTGGAGGTGAAGTTGTTGCTACAACACTGTCTAAAAGATTGATATTCCACTGCGTTGTCCCCCGGTAAATCTTGTACATGGCCAGGTCCGCATCAGGTACCGGGTCCCAATCAAAGTATAGCTGGTCATCACCGGTTGTGGCGTAAAGGTTTTGGGGGGTGGCGGGGGGAATTGTGGATAAAACGAAGGAAGGTCCGCTAAGTGTTGCGTCGTGCCCCTTTGGCGAGGAATCGAATGCTGTACTGCCACTGGACTCATCGAAACGCCAGTAGCCCACCAAGCCGCTTTCATTTCCGGCCAGTCTCGTTTGTAAGGCATTTTGGATTTCAGTTTGGGTTCGGGCCAAATTCCAGATACGCACTTCATCAAGGTCACCATAAACAGCATACGCTGAATACTTTCCGATCCAGATCTGTTGGAGGTCTACCACACTGGTGTTGGTCCAGGAGGTATCCTGTATGCCGTTCATATAAACGCGAACCACACCGGAACCATTACGCGTTACGGCTACATGACCCCAGCTGCCCCAGGTTAGGGCGCTGTTGGTGGGTGGTACCCAGCTCCCGCCCACTTCCACCTGAACCTTCCGGTTATTGTCAATTCCCACCGACAGATGGGTATTCGTCGTTCCCCAATTCAGAACATATTGGGAGGTACCCGTTGAAAGAGGCTTGACCCAGAACTCAAGCGTAAATTCCCCAGTACCGAAGACAAAATCACTGTCAGCTGCTACGAAAGCGTAGTCATTGGATCCGTTAAATGTAAGCGCATTCCCCCAGCCCGCCACTAAGCTGGAGGTGCTGAGAATGAGAAAAAGGAAAAATGTAACCCAACCCTTTGAGGTATTGCTCCGGAAGGTTCCTGTAATTCTATTAAACATTTTATTGTTATTATTTCTTAGCGTTTTACGCATAAAATCATCTCCATTGTTGAAATTTATACCTTTTGATATGTCCGTTAACTATCAATTTTGTCCCTAAGATATTCGAATTTTCTTCCTGATCCGTGTCATAACGTTGATTGCTTCTTTTGCCTCTTCCTTTGTTGCGGCTTCTCCAGGATATCGAACTTCAACAGCATAAACCGATAGTAATTTTAAATCATCCCGATAAACTTCCCAAAGCGGTTGACTCGGCAGAACTAAATCCAATAAGACATTTAAATCATGAGTTTTAGGGAAATAGATTTGAGCCTTCTGAAGAAAGCCCTTAAAATATTTTTCAATACATTGTTGCGAATGGAAACAAGCCGAATCATAATTGGGATATTTCCGGGCACGATAATCACGCCTGGCGGTGTGATAATCCCCTTCTGCTTTTTCTATCCATTCAAGATGAATTGCGGTCATATAGCACTACGCCTTTTTCAATAACATCCCTGAAAAAAAAGTCACCATCTTTTATTCTTTCTGAGATTTGATTTGCCGAACGAACTAACAAATCCAATGCAAAATGATAATCAATCGTTTTAAGGATCATTGCTGCCTGTTGGCGGGCAGTCCCTTTAAAATTCATGATAACTAATAAATCAGTATCGCTTTCCCGGTTAGGTTTACCATAAGCATGTGACCCAAATAAAATGATTTTATCCGGGTCGAACTTTTCCTCTATTTGGTAAATCAAATTTTGTAGGTTTTTATTCATCTATCTACCCTGGATTATTCGCCACAGAGAACACAGAGGAACACAAAATATAGAATATTAAGCAGTTACAGCATCTTTCTGTAGTAATATTATAAAAAGTATTTTTCATGACCAATTCCTGTAACCTTAATAATATTCGTGTTTATTCGTGTGCATTCGCCTGCCCTGTGTAGTTCAACGAAGGAGAATATTTTACTGGGGTGGCTGGTGAATTAATGAGACTACAATAAACTGAAGCAATCTTCAAGGTTTTCCCTAAGGGACGCCTTTGACGGAGAACTTTTGAGGTTGTACCAGCGCGTCGCACAGACCATTTACTACGGTAACGCCGGTGGATCTGGCAAGGCTGGCACTTCTTCTTCAGCACCTAATAATACATAGGCTGCTCCACCACCGCCGACCACAATTAATCCGGTCCAGAATAACCAGCCCAGGCCGCCTTTTTCTTTGGCGGGCGCTGCCACCGCAACCGGCTGTACTCCAGCTCTTTGCGCGGCCAGCAGTTCCTCCGGCGGATTGAGGCTCATAATTTCCCAGGCCAGGATTTCAATCTCATTCAACAGTCCGTCGATCTCACCCTTGTAAGTGGTGCTGACGGTCTTTTCGGTCTTTCCGCTTTCCACCGAGAACATCTTGGCGTCAATCGTATAACTGTTTCCCAGCTTGCCGAAAGATCCGGCAATCATATGCTGGACACCCAGCAGGGCGCCGACTTCGGCGGCACATTCGGCGCTGGTACATCCGGATTGTTGAAAACCTTGCTCATCAAGAATTTCATTCATCTGGTTGCGTTCAACCAGAATCATGGCGTTGGTGGAAGCCAGCTCGGATGTAAAACGATCGGTCAGGGTCTGGGCTTCCATCTGGGCGATTCCCCGTCCCTCAAAATCAAGAATAGCCACCGTCTCTTTATCCTGGCCGGATGCTATTACAGGCAGGGTGACTTGTAAAATTAATACGCTCAGAAACAGGCGCATTCCTGTGGCAAAAATGGATCTATTCATAGCTCTCTCTCTTTTCCCCGACTGGGGAAGCTGTTTCACAGATGGCTTTTAGACGGAAGCGGGCTTCAGCCCTCATTAGCTTCCGCTAGTAATTCTTCAAATATTTGGGATAATTCCCCTTCAAAATCTTCGCCTTCATGAAAGCCTTGTTTTATCAAGCGGATTGTCTGATATTTATCGATTACAAACAAGCGCGGCAGGGTTGCCACCCCGTATTTTTCTTTCACAACGCCTCGATTATCATTTAAGACCTGGATTGTTATTCCTTTATCTGCAAGAAACGGGCCGGATTTGGGCGAGTCCTCGAAACCAGGCGAGTTGCGTGTCGCTTCGGTTATATCAATGAGGAAAAATTTAATCTTCTCACTACCGTATTTCCGGTAAAGATTTTCCAGGAGCGGCAGTTCTTTCATGCAGGGTTTACACCAGGTGGCAAAGAAGCTCATCACCACTATATGCCGGTCGGGCTGTGTTTTAAAACGCCGTAAACGGCGATCTTTTTCAATCGTCCAGTTCTTTAAAAATTCAAACTTTGCCGGGGCATACGTCAAGGCCCAACTGGGAGCGCTATCGCCTATTTTCAGTAATGATTCATCTACCGGTTCTTCACCAGCGGGAACGCTTACTTCCTCCTGAGCCCAACTTAGACTCAAGAATGCAATAAAGAACAATATTAATATTCGTCTTATCATTATAATGCTGTCTTTCGTGTTTTTATAATTCGGGAAAACGGTCAATCGAGTAAGAATAATACCCGGCAATCTCGCAGTACATTGTTGGCGGAGTTGGCCTGGTTGATTTTCATTACATCGGCGTTGGCGATAACTACATCAGTCCGGTTGGCGCCGCTTACACTGACGGCTTTAACAACCAATGGACTGCCCTTAACACGCATATCTTCCCGGGCGTTCTCCAGGTTTTTGGAATAACCGGCCACGCCATTCGTAACGGCATATTCGCGGGTATAGTTACCTGGTCCATAAACGGCACCCATGTTTTGATCCATAATTTTGGGCGCCATCGCGGGACGAATTCCCAATCCCCGGGCATCGATGATTATACCAGTCACGGCGGCGGCGGTCGGTTCTACAGCCGTTGTAGAAAGCACTGGTGTTGCTGCTTCACCAACGGGTATGGGTTCGGCGAATCCGACGGACGGCATAATAACTTCTGATATTCCACTCATGGAAACAGCCATTGTCAATTCCACCGATGTGTCGCTTAAATAGCGCGTCTCACCCACTTGGTAAGCACCGCGAATCACACCGGAAACGCTTTCCTTGACGACTTCATCGGCCATCCGGTTGCGCATGGTGGTCTCACTGGTGAGGGTAATTCCATTGACCATTTCAACCAATTGGCGGCGGGCATCCACTTTCGCGGCGCGAATAGCCATCGCCCGGGCCTGGCCGGCGTTGACCGCATATTCCGGAATCGCCCCGATACCATTGGCTGTAATAATTCCCTGGGAATAATTTATGGCTCCATTATCTGTTTCTTCGATCACAGCACCGGGAACTACCCCGTAGCCATACTGGGCCAGACCTAAAGAACAACATGTTAACAGGATGATAAAAAGTTTCTTCATTGCTGCCTCCATCTTATTGAACGATCTCAGCGGTGATTCGATTGCCGCTCAGACCGGTAATTTTAAAGCTGAATCCATCGGGCGAGGTGCGGACCAGAACCATTGCCAGATCCTGGGCTTTGCCTTCAAATTCGATTTCATATTCAGCAACACCGTCATTCAGGCTCTTGGCATAGGCGTTTCGGATACCCGGAACAGTCTGCGCCTTCAGAAATGATTCAAACAACATGTATGAACCGAAATCGGCATTACTGACTACCATATAAATCTTGACAAAATTTGCTTGCTGAGTACTCCATTTGCGAATCAATTGCTTAATTATTTGCCGACCCAAATCCTCAGCCGCCTGATTAGTGGCATTCACCCCAGCCGTAGATTCGGAAATATGTGGCTTTTTTCCGCGTGCCTGGGGAACTACCGCCAGAATTTCTCCAGTATCCGCTCGAATAATCTTAGCATTCATATCGGCCTGCCCTGAATACATATTATATATTTTCCCGCCTGAGCTGATCTTGATCGTTCCCACTACGATCACTTCCGCACCCAGCATAGCGGCTATCTTGGCTGCTGCAGAAACATTTCCTTCCAGGGCCTGGGCATAATCAGGTTCTCCTTGCAAGGCGGCTACCAGTTGACGATCGACCACATCAAATCCTTTTTCATAAAACATAGCCAGTAATTTTGTTTCGGCAAAATCGGTGGGAATTTTATCAATTAAATTTACTTCCTTCACCATAAACATAATCTTGGGCCGATTCATACTGTTCAAAAGCACCTGCAGAGCGGTTTCATCCTGAAGTATCTGGTCCAGAATCTGGGTCACTTCAGCCTCAATCGTGACCTCCCATAGACCGTCCGGCCCCTGGCTCTCACTGAGTACTTGAAAGGTTTTCACAAATCCCTGGGCTTTGGAATAGATATTATCGGAAAAAACCATGGCATTCTTTACCACGGTTTCGGATGACATGATAGCACCAAGCCCATTTTCCACTGCATTACGTTTGGCCTGCTCGATGGCCGCATCACGATTTAATGCCATTCCTTCTCCGGTAACTTTCTGTGTCTGAGACCAGACAGTAACAATCAATGCAACGATTAAAATTAAAATTCGATTTGGTTTTATCATATTCCCTCTATGAAGTATTCACTCATTATCTAATATATCGATTTAAATTATTCATATCACGTACCGAATGCAATGACATTCCCGGGCATTGTGATGTTAATCAATAACAGGCTATTGTGATTTACCTCAATTTCTTTGCTGAGATATTTCATTTCCGCTGATTTCCTGTTATATTCGGTGCACCTTATGTAAACACAACAGGGGAATCAAACATGAAAAATGTCCTCAGAATAATCATATCCTTAAGCTTGATCGTATTATTTTTCAACTGTTCTCAAAAACCGCAGAGTGCGATGGATACACCCGAATACCATTTTAAAGCCGGTATGCGGGCGGTCAATAGCGAAAATTTATCCGGCGCGCGGACTTCCTTCCAGCGCTCAATCGACCTGGACCGGAAATTCGCTCCCGGTTATGTCGGTCTGGGTTTGGTAAGTGCTCTTGAGAATAATGCCAAAGAAGCAAAACTCAATGTAAACAAGGCGGTAATGTATGCTGCCAAAGATCCTGAAGTCCTGGCCCTGGCTGGCCGGGTGTGGATTGAACTGCGTGATCTGGACCGTACCTGGTTCAATAAGGCTGAAGACTATTTAACCAAAGCCTTGCGCCAGGATAAAAATCATGAAGCAGCACTCTATTATCTCGGGCTGGCAAATCTGTATCAATACAATTTCCGCAATGCCGAGGGCTTCTTTAAACGCGTCGTGGATGGTAAGGGGGAGTACGCTGCCAAGGCTGATGCGAAATGGGAATTGACTCAGAAGGTCGTACGGGCCGTCCCGGGCACGATGGCCGGTAAAAAAATAGCCCTTCAGGAGAAGATCAGCCGGGCCGATCTGGCGGTGCTCTTAGCCGAAGAATTGAAAGTCGGTGAATTGATCTCCAAGCTGCCGCCACCTCCGCTCGGGTTCCAAACTCCCGGCCAGATGGCTGCCAATCAAGCCGAGCTTAAACCGGCCGACACCCAGGGTCACTGGGCCGAAGGCTGGATCAGTGAAGCGATGGAATATGGCATTCTTGATTTGAGTCCCGACGGTAATTTCTATCCCGATGAATACATCTCAAGGGCTAACTACGCTATGGCGGTCCAAAGACTGCTGGTAATTGCCACTCGTGACAACAGCTTGGAAACACGCTATTTCGGTGAAAGTCCCTCCCGCTTTTCCGACGTGCCAAGCTCGCATTTTGCCTATAATGCCATGGCCCTGTGCACCGAACGGGGAATCATGAAATCGGATGTAATCACTTCCCGCTTCGATGCTGGTGGAAATGTCAGTGGCGCCGATGCCTTGTTGATCATTCGTACATTGCAGAATTCGTTGCGGCAAACGTTTTAAACTGACGAGCAACAGCAATTCGATATTACAGAGGCGATCCACTAACGGGGATCGCCTCTGTTTTTAGCAGTGGAATCTGTTTCTAATTTGACAGGCATGTTACACATTAAAACAAGCAGCTTTTTAATCATATTATTGCTTACCAGCACAGCGGCTGAAAAACCACAGAGCAATCGCCAGATGGAGATCCTGGCTGCTAAAAAGCTGGAACATTATCCGAACGCACCAGCGGTGCTGGGTTTCAGTGTCTATTCCGATCGTGCCGGAAAAAACTGCCGGCTCGATGTACTAACAAACCGGAATCGTGTTAAAGAACATTTAATAATGACTTTTTACGCTTTGGCCGAAATCACCCCAAATATTAAAATACCTCTCAAAGATTATATTGTATGCCTGCACTTCAACCAGCATGGCCGTCTGCCGGAATTCTGGATTAGTGAGGCCGAAAAAGTCCGGGATTGTTTTATTCATCAAACCCTGGATCTAAAAACCTGGCTGGATCAGCATCTGTACCAAATCCAACTTTAATTGTCATAGTTAATTCACTTGGGACTAATGGATTAATGAATTAATCTGCCATCATTGTTAATTTCCGGCATCCGTTTAACGGATTTACAAATACCGAGTACTACAATGGATTTATTATCAAAAATACGGACTGAGTTTATTGGCCTGGATACTACCTACAAGCTGGCTACTGGCGAAAGCAATCGTAGGATATATCTGGATTCCACCGCCAGCACTCTGATGATGAAAGCTGCCCATAACGCCATTGAGAAATTTTATCAACATTATGCTAATACTCACAGCCTGTTGCACTTTTCAGCTAAGATCTCCACCCAGCAATATAATTGGGCGCACGAGCGAATTCTCAGTTTTTTGGCCGCCGATCCTGAACACTATACCTGTTTTTTCACCGGTAGCGGCTCCACGGCCGGCATCAACCGGATTGCCCGGGTATTCAGAGATTATCGACCGGACCGCGGTACTGCTTTCGTATCGCTGATGGAGCATCATTCCAATGATTTGCCCCACCGCAAACACGCCCGTAAAGTAGTTCATATTCCCTTTGAGATGAACTCCGGGAATCCCGGTTGCATCGATCTAAAAACCCTGGAAGAAGAACTGGGACGCCACAAATCTAGCGCCAGTTATGTAGCCATTACCGGCGTAAGTAATGTAACCGGTATCATCAATCCGGTTTACGATATTGCCGAGCTGGCCCATCAATACGGCGCTTTCATCCTGGTCGATGGCGCCCAGATGGCTGCCCACCTGCCGGTGCAGATCAGTGGTCATAAAAACCCGGCCCGCAATATCGATGCATTTGTTTTTTCCGGTCATAAAACCTACGTTCCCGGTTCACCGGGCGTCGTGATCTGCCGAAAAGATATCCTCAGCGCGCTCGAACCGGAGGAAGTGGGGGGCGGCATGGTGGACCAGGTTTTTGTGGAACGCTACACCATTTCCCCCAATTTTCCGGATCGTGAAGAAGCAGGCACGCCCAATATACCCGGTGCCATCGGACTGGCAGCCGCTATCGAGATTATGGATACGATTGGCATGCAGACCATCTACAAAGATGAAGATGAGTTAATTCGCTATGCCTTAGATAAAATCCTGGCGATCACTGGTGTTGTCGTTTATGGCGATACCGATTTTGCCCGTTGTCCCCGGGCTGCATCGATTTCATTCAACCTTCTTGGAATGGACCACGGACTGGTAGCAGCAATATTGAACGATTATTTCGGCATTGCCGTCCGTAATGAATGTTTCTGTGCTCATCCTTATGTTAAAGAAATGATCCGGGATTACCTTTTGTCACGCATTGGCCAGGATTATTTCGATGACTTCAATATTAATTTGAAAATCAAGGCCGGTATGGTACGAGCATCTTTCGGGCTGTATAACACCAAAGAGGATATTGATCTACTGGTGACAGCCCTTAAGGATATTCAAACTAACCAGGCCAAGTACACGCCCCTATATCATATTGACAATCATGCTAATTATGTTCATAACCAATTTGATATGACCGCTGCCAATCCCTTTTCGGTGCGTGATCATTTATTTAAGGAATTGGAACCCTGATTTATCGTCTATTAATCTACGGCTTTATCCTCAGTAATCTTACGCTGGCACAGTCGGTTGTAACCATCGCGGCCGATTCAACCCTGAAAATCCCACGAGTTTTTCATCATCCCAAAAACGTCTTTCTCCAGGGCTACCCCCAGTATATCGATCTGATTGTGGACTATCCCGCCGATTCAATTCAGTCGGTACTGCTGTTTATCCGTTTCAATGACTCTTCGGTATATAATGAAATTCCCATGCGATTTGACCGTGAGCGCTACCGCTATCGTTTTATTCCCGCCGAAACACCGGCTGACAGTATTGAATATTATTTTCTGGTAACCTTATTGGGATCATCATTGCATGCTGCGCCATTAGATGAGAACGGCAATCTGACTCCGGTGAAACGTATTTTGATCGATCCGAAAACCTATTACCAAAACCGTAATTTATTTAAGTAATGTCTGACATTCGCCGGCAAATCGCGAATCTGCGACATCAGATAGATGAACATAATTACCGCTATTATGTGCTGGATGACCCGGTCATCTCCGATAGCGAATATGATTTGCTGCTACGCGAGTTAGAAAACCTGGAAAAAGCCCGACCGGAATTAATCACACCTGATTCCCCCACCCAGCGCGTCGGTGCAACACCTTTGACCGAATTTGGTACTGT
>SDBU01007088.1_pt1 | contig 13000 bp, 12 predicted proteins | sample 2277071 | NCBI WGS metagenome assembly SDBU01 (sample SAMN10397929, study PRJNA504765) | marine sediment metagenome | isolation source: marine sediment core GS08_GC12, 126 cmbsf | place: Arctic Ocean: Gakkel Ridge, Loki's castle | collected 2008 | reverse complement strand
ACACCAGCGTCGCTACGCTCCGACTAAGGGGCCGCAATAGCCCGGAACAGGGGGCCGGAATACTCCGGAATCACATGGCGATTTCATCGGAATAGGCATCCTAGGTCAAGAATTCTTGCATTATAGCCTGTTTTAAGGCGTAATCGTTCAATATAGTACCTGAATCTTGCACCGATAGGCGAAGAAATTGAGAGAAACCATCTGGGCTTCCTGCTATTATTGGGTTTGAGAAACCACAAACCAATAATGAGGAGGTACCCAGATGGTAAAACACAGGAAACGAAATACCAAGAAAAAGTGTAATGGTAAAGACTTTAATGGAAATGGCGTTGAAGCCAGAAAAATCAATGCTTCAACGGCGTACGAGACGTGTCGTGAACAGTTAAGCCCATTTGGCGGGCTTTTGGCGCTGATAAAGTTTTTTGATTTAACAGGATTCAAAGAAATTTTTGACTCTTCCTATCTTAGACCTCAGCGTGATCCTAAGCTGGGCCACTATTTTATGGTAGTGGGCATCTTAATGCTACTATTTATAGGATTCAATCGGCTTTGGCATTTTACCTATGTCCGATTGGATGCCATGCTTTGCGGATTTTTCCGGCTCACGCGTTTACCGGTGGCCAGCACATTTTGGCGCTATGTGGACAGCTTAGGAATCAACCAGGGCAATTCATTTTTAGAAATCATGAGCATCCTACGGGAGCTGGTTTGGCAAATAAGCGTATATGCTCGACATTCCCAACACTGGATAAAACAATTTTTACCCTGATGAAACATTGTTGATCTTGGACAGAGTAAATAATAATCTCTCAACGTATGTACAATCGGTATCTTTTTGTGTTTTGCACCAAAGTCGCCGGCAACATAGCGAACACTGCCCGGGAGAATCCTTGAAGGGCTCAGATTCCTGCCGATGACAGTTATTTGCCTTTCCCGCAGAATTAATTTTTTTACAATCTGGGAACCTATAAAACCGGTCCCTCCGATAATGCAGCAATGCCTCATTTAATTGATCCCATTAATTTGTCCGGATTGCCGGCAATCTTGGTAGCTCGACAAATTCATGAAAAATAATATTGTGCATTGAGCGCATCGCTCAACCTGTTTTCCCGGAGGAGTAAAGAGCAGCATCGGTGGATTTAAAGATCGCCTGTTTATATCCTGAAATCGCATTTGTGTTTTTATATTTAAAGCTTCGTAACAGCGTTCGCATTGCAAGACTGAAGATCTTGACGGCAAAGGATAACCTTTGTTCTGCTTTATTTTTTGATAATTTATTACACAGCAAGAAATGGCAACGATTTATATGATACTCATAAAACAATGAATTAAATTGTGATGAAATATTTCCCTTGTGATATATATAAGCTTTGTCAACGATACCGATCCGAAATCCTTTTTGAACAGCTCTGAAACAGAACTCAACGTCTTCGCCATACATAAAAAAAGATGCGTCAAGCAGGCCTATATCCTTAAAGACCTTACGATGAATCAATATACAACAACCACTGAGGTAGAATATAGTTCCTGGAATAAAGGAGATGTCGCGTTGGGTAATAAGACCAATAAACCGATTATAAAAATATCCTTTGGCCCATACCTTATGTTTTTCCGGATAGCAGTATATAATTGGCGATGCCATATCAAAACCGTTGTCCATTAGGCCCTTTGCCAGGTGTTTTACTGTGTTAGGCGGGACTAAAGTATCGTTATTCAGTAGTAAAAACGCATCAAAACCAGAGTCTAATACAGAATTTACAGCAAGATTACACCCCCCCGAGAATCCTAAATTCTGCGAAGGTTCCAGAATTTCAACCTGCCCGTCATTTTTAAAGATGTCTTTTAATATGCTGAGTTCGGTGCTGTTTGCAGAGTTTTCAACAATTATTATTTTTTCATTTTGATTCACCAGTGCCTGAACACATGTAATGGTGTCTTCATGGCCAAAGTAATTAAGTACAATACCGCAGATCTTCATGGATTACACTTTTAAACCTTTACACGCGATAAGTCGAATTTCGAATCCTAATTCTTTAAGTAAAATAAGTTCATTTTGTCTTTGAGCATTTTCTTATAGGGTCTGCAACTTTCTTACGAACGGGCCGGTTGATCCGACAAAGTAGATCATGACGCAAAATTCGGACTTATTTTGCAGATTAATCAGCAAATTTCTGATAGAGTTGGAATATTCTCCTCATGATCTTTTGAGGCATATAATGAAAAAACAGGCTGGACAGCCAGAAACGAACAACCGCCGGCCAGGGAATACCCTGAAAAGCAGGATAGGTAAAAAGCTTTTTAAGGGGCATGAAATATAACTGTGGGTGTTTGTGGCGGATGTAATGAATCGTATCCACTCTGTATTTGGCCATCTTGGGAATCATGCTATACGAGGATTTTCTATAATAAAATAATGGTTCGCTGACGCATGTAAACCTGTACCCTGAAAGACAAACTCGGATCCAGAAATCCCAGTCTTCGTGACCGGTGTAGGGCATATTTTTGTCAAAACCACCGATGTTTTGTAATATGTCCTTTGAGAATAGACATGTTACAGGGATCAGATTTCTCTGCAACAGCCAGAACAGGCGAATGTTGGAGGGGGGAATGAACAAGTCACGACGCGCTCCGAAGTGTCTTGTCCAGCAGTATGTAACACCTGGCTCATTGCTGTTGTGCAAAACTGCCGTGGTCTTCTCCAAAAATTCTAAATGGAGATAATCGTCTGCATCCAAACAGAGTAAAAAGTGCCCGGAAGCATTTTCAATTCCGGTGTTTCGTGCTGTTGCAAGCCCCCTATTGCTCTGGTGGATAACAGAACCCCGTTTTCTAAGAAGATTGTGGCATAAGTAATCAATTAGGTCAGGATTGTCCGAACCATCGTCCACAACAATGCATTCCCAGTCCCGAAAGGTCTGGTTTGCTACACTTTCAAGGCATTGACAAAGGTACTTTTCCTGTTTGTATACGGGTACGATAACTGAGACAGATGGGCTGTAGGGCATAAACTGATATCTTTTTGTTATTAGTTTCCCGTGGCTTAATGCCGCCCGCCGAGAAAGGATTTGTTTCAGGTACCGGTTAATTTTTCTGAAAGACCGGCGGATGGTTTTGATTGCACAATCCGCTTGTGGCGGATCATTCTTTATTAATATTGTCTAAATAGGCCGTAAATTTTCGTTCCCATCCCAGTTCTTTTGAAAAAGAAGATGGAACATATTCTGAACGGATTGGGCTTCAGCTTTGTAATCCAGTGGAGCATCAGTTGTCCTTTTTCGATTATAGAACATGGGTCTTTGAAAATATTAGAAAAAACATGCGTTGCTATTTCGATCTTAATGCCATCCGAAATAGCTTTGTTCCTATAATTAAACCTTTGGCAGAAACAGTCTAAAAGTTCTTCTGTGGCGCGGTATAATCTATCGATATCCTCAAGACTCAGGCCTTTGGTCATACTTGTGTAGAGCCCCCTGAGACATTCAAAATGGGCTTGATCAGGATGCTCACCTATCACGTAACCCATGTTCCGTTTTGCTGTCTGTATTATAGCTTCCTCCTGTTTTTTGGCCTGAACTGCAGATATGCCTTCTTTCCAGAAACGCCACTCGACCAGTACAGCCGGGATATTGGCCACATCCCAATGGATACTTATTCTTGACCAGAGGTCATAATCCTGAGCGCACCTCATTTTCTCCGAATATCCCCCAACACCGAGTGCCGCATCCTTTCTGAACATAACAGCAGAATGCGCAAAAGTATTTGTAAACAGCAGCCGCCACCTCAGAAGATACGGTACAATAGGGAAATTGACCGTTTTTGTTTTTTGTCCATTTTCATCAATCACTTCGACCCAACATCCAACCATGGCAATGTTCTGATTCTTGTCAAGAAATGCTTCTTGACGTTGCAAGCGTTCAGACAAGGATATGTCGTCCGCATCCATTCTTGCCACGTATTCGCCCCTTGCCAGTCCCAGTCCTTTGTTGAGAGCTCTCGTGAGCCCCATATTCACACTGTTTTTAATAAGCCTGATCCTGGGGTCCTGAAAGCTTTTTAAAATATCCCATGTATTATCCGTTGAGCAGTCGTCAAGGATGAGAAATTCAAAATCGGAAAAAGTCTGCGTCAGGACACTGCCCACGGCTTTTTTCAAAAAACGTTCTCCATTGAATACTGACATCAGAACTGTTACTTTAGCGTTTGTCATGATCTTTACAAAAAGGAGTCGTTCGCAGGAAAAAGCAATCTGTTTTTCGCTGTTTAACGGGTTCTGAGGGAAACTGCGAAATCAAGGGTCTTTTTTGCGCAATGAAGAATTTCAGGGAATAATTTTCGGTAATATACGTGGTAATAGGGTTTGTCGCCGTAATATTTCTTCACATTTTCCCTGTATCCGACAGGGTAAAGAATATGGTTTTCATCTTCATACTCGTACAGACCGTGTTTTCTGAGATAGTCATACAACTCGCTGCCGGGAATGCCCGTAAAGATGTTGTTTCCCACATGATCGGGCTGAATCGTCCTCACAAGATCTTCCGTCATTGCCCTATCTGTCTCGGTCTCCTCAGGAAAACCTACGATAAAGCTTGCGTAGGTCTTAATACCCACCTTTTTAGCAACTTCAAAGGCCCTGATGAACTGCTCTCTTGTTTCCCCCTTGTTATAAAACTCCAGCATGTTAGGGCTACCGGACTCAACGCCGATATAAAAAACTCTACAACCGGCATCTTTCATCAATTTTTGATACTCAAAATCAGAAAGTTCATCAACTCTCGTCTCACAAATCCAATCAATTTTTATATTTTTTTTTAAGAGCAACTGGCAAAATTCAATAGTCCTCTTTTTTTTCAAAGTGAAGTGGTCTTCTCTAAAATAGATACCCTTCGCGCCGTAATTTTTAATCATATGCTGGATATCATCGATAATCCTCCCTGCGCTCATATATCGGTAAGTCTTACCCCAGATAGACTTGACAGAACAGAATTTGCAGCTGAAAGGGCACCCCCTGCTAGTGTTCATGGTGTACAACGGGTAAATTTTATGCCAGTGGTGTGTCCAGTCGTAGGGCCTATAGATAAACTCTTCCCAGGCTGGCATGGGCAGGGAGTCCAGATCTTCGACCCTTTCACCGTAAACAACCCTGTCTTCTATTTCGGAGTTTATTATCTTAGGTAGTGAAATTTCTCCTTCGCCGATCACGATATGATCAACGAATTCCGGTATCTCTTTCCATCCTACTGAAGTGTGGGGACCTCCTACGAGAATTTTTCCCTCCCACTCCTTTTTATTCCGTTTTTTTTGCAGTTTCCTGAACAACTCAAGGGTTGACTGATAACAGATGGTGCTTGAATAGATACCGACAAAGTCAATTTTTCGTTTTTTTAGGAAATCGGTATCGAGAATGTTAGTTCGCTGAAGATATTCATCACTGAAAAAGACTTTATGCCCCTGGCGTTTCAATACTGCCATTAATGTCCCTAGCCCGAGAGGAGGACGTTTTTCAGCTGTTGAAAAACCGGCTTTCTTAGGAGCGGCAGAGGTTAAGAACAGTATGTTCATATTATTTTACGTCAATAAAAAGCCCGCTGTTTATAATGGTGATAGTTTCATAAAAAGACAGTAATTGATCAATCAGACGACAGCTATAAACATATATTTAAATAAAATTCTGTGCAAATTGACTGGAAATATCTTTCGGATGTCTATCCGGTAAATATTTTATAGCTTTTTTCGCTTTTCCCGGCATAGCCAGGATCTGGTGATCAAGTTACATTTTTATCCAATTTTTGGGGATTAAATCGATATTATTGAAAGCCGGATCATTATACCATTTTTGAGGAGCCATAACAATTTTATTAGGATTAGAGCTAAGCCATGCTCCCCACCAAGAGAAAGAGCTGTTTGCGATAATATGGTGTTTGCACTGACTCATTAATCGCAAATCTTCGAAGTTTTTCTCTGGTCCGTTATGATCAACATAGGTGGTTGGAAATGAAAGTTTTAGGTTCTCCCTTACCCAACGTGGGTCATCGCTGAAAATAACAAAATGGGGAGAAATGATACTATCAGCCAAATGCGCAACGCAACGATCATAATATTCAAGATGACATGTTCCATGTACTTTGTTTGTTATTGGATTAGTAACATAATCGTTACGACGGATATGAATATTTATAGAATTGCATTCGACAATCATTTTGGTCAATTTATAATCTTTCCCTTTTTGGGGGACCTTAACAGAAAATTCTTGATGTATTATTGGAGCAATATCTACAAAATACTTTTCACTCTGCCAAGAGCCGTCTAAGTAAATATTGTCAGGCATAGATAATATTTTGTAGTTATAACATAACTTCTTTTCTTTAATATAGGTTGGCGAATGCCACAAGTTTTTCTTAGTAAAATATCGCATCCATTTTTTCAAAAAAGGACTTTTTCGAAAGATCAAATCATTGATCTCATTTTGCGACGCAAATTTTTCCTGAATATTAAAAGCCCCAAGTGAATATTTTTGCAATTTGTAAGTTTCGAAACTAGAAATGTCGAGTTTGAGATCTGTTTTATGAATTTCAGCCAGATGCCTGCCTAAAGCATATTGAAACATTTGGTTGCCGAGACCACCTATGAGTTTAATAACTACCATTACCCCTCTTTCTGAAACCAAAAACATCCACAGCCATATTCTTGTGTGTCTGCCATAGCTTTTGAGGCATTTTTAATCAGACTACCGTCATTCGGCTGATTTGGAACCAAGGCAAATTCGACCAGTTTCAGTCCTTTTGAAATATTCAAGGACTTGATCATAACTATAGATACGGTGTGCATTGAACATAATTTTCGGTTGCTCTATCGGCACCACGAAGAGCAGGTTTCCTCCCACTGCCAGTATACGGTTGAGTTCAGCGATTGCTTTTAATTCACCATCGAAATCGGGTGGAGGTGTTCCATAATGAAATTCTATTTTTCCACGATACCATGATAGATATTTCTCAATTTCACCCCTCCAGAAAACTTTTTCTTCAATATATTTATCATTGGCTTTATTAAACAAAACCAATAGCCCACTTAAATTACTAATACTTTTTCTAATCAATGTTTTATTCAACATTTACCTGTTTAAAAGTTTTAAGTCTGAATTCCAAAATAACTCCCCATTGCCTTTGAAGAGCGAGAACGACTCGCTCAAAATGACATTTTATGTCATAAGACTCAGCATCCGAAAAGTTTTTTTCAAAAAAATTGTTCCTTATTTTTAATAATCCGAGGTGATTGAAAAGTCTGCTTTTTTTTGTGGAGTAGTTATTCGCCATCTCGGAAATGCATCGAAACTCTTGAGCAATGTACTCAAAACAATTAAGGTTAAAAAAACCTGCTCAATCTCCCTAAAAAACTCTTAACCGATTTACTCCAGTCGTTACTTATAGCAATCGGCAACCTTGATAACATTACAAGAAATACAAGGAGCTTGTACGGAGTAGTGTGAACAGCCCTGTAATTTCTACAAATATAGCTGATACTTTCTTTAAGAGGGAAAATATGCCTTTGCGGATTTCTAATTGTTATTTCGCTAACAGAGTCCACCCTATCACTTTCTCTAACAACCCGTTTCTTAAATAGGACACGCCTGTCAATAAATATTCCTTTCTGGGCTATGGCAGCCAAAACAAAACACATATCCGACCCCCATTCTGAATTAAGGGGGCTATGCTTCCACGCAGACTCACACACTTCAAGATGAAAGACGCTATATATCAAGTTTGCTTTACCTAAAATCTCTGGCTCTTTCACATAGCGATAAATTGTTTTAACATCTGCCTGTCCAGACAAAAAAGGTAGCGATGGATACTCTCGAATCACTCTTCCAAAAGAGTCTGTATTGACGATATTGGAAAAAACCATTCCAGACCCATTGCCTCTGGTTATATTCCTAATACAAATCTCTATAAACTCGGATTCCCACTCATCATCGGCTCCTGCCCACATAAAAAATTTTGAGTCCGCCCTACCCAAGAGGAATTTAAAATTATTTGCTGCCCCAATATTTTCAGAATGTCTATGATAATAAATCCTATAATCAATACTCGCATACTTTTTACATATTTCTCCCGTCTGATCAGTTGAACAATTATCTGAAATTAGCAATTTCCAGTCTTGGAATGTTTGCAAACGCAGCGAATCAATGGCACTTGAAATAAACTTTGCGCCATTATAAACAGGCATTCCTATAAATAATCTGGGCATGATCAAAAAAGTTTAGCTTTCCTTCGTGTAATAAAATATATGAAATGTTTTATAATATTGGCTTTAGCCTTTAGCTTAATGGCTTGTTTGATCGTTTTATCTATGTTCAACATATCGATGATATCGGTGATATCTTTCAGTGCCAGTCTGTGATTTTTTAAGATACAAGGCAAGCGTTTATAATATCCAATACCTTTAGCATTCGGGAGCCTTCCTCCCTCCATTTCCCATCTTGCCTGAGCATATGTAGTTTCACTTGTCCTTTTATAAAACCCGACTTCAGGTAACACCCTCCATTGCCCTTTAACTAAAGCAAATAAAAAGAGAGGGATTTCGTTCAAAGAAACCTGATTTAACAAAGAAAAAAACGAAACTGATTCATCAAACAACGCTTCTCTTCTGAAAAGACTGTAAAAAAGATTGCCATAGTTGTAATCCAGCATATAAGCGAGTCGCTCATAGATATTTCTAATATTTGATTCGTAAAAGGGAGCGCCCTCTGGAAAAAACTCAAATTTTCCATCGCCTGAAAAATATTGCGCTTCGGTTGTTACTGCAACAAATTCGTTTCCAAGTTGAAGCAACTTATTAAGACAACGCTCAATAAATTGTTCCTCCCACTCATCGTCATCTGCCGCCCACATAAAATACTCGCCTGTAGAATTTTCAAGCACGCATCTTAAGTTAAAGACTGGCCCCATATTTTCCTCTTGGCGGGAGTATCGGATTCTTCTGTCGCTTCTCATGAACTTTTCTACAACCTTTTGAGTCTCCTTTTCAGGTGAGCAGTTATCAGAGACAATAATCTCCAGGTTTTTGTATGTTTGCATCGTAATACATTCCAACGTGCTGTGTAACCCGGCGGGACGGTTATAGGTCGGGATGCCAACAGAAACTATGGGTAGTTTTGAATTAGAAATCATTTTACTCTCAAAATATAAATTGCAGTATCAGATAATATGCTTTCAAAACGGAGCCAATGCTCAGTACAAGCAAAACACCCTGACCGAGGAGGTTGTTACACAACATTGTTGAAAAGGCGTGACATCGCCATTTAAATGAGAGACCTTTGCATAACTCCTGATAAATTGCTCATCAGATAGTTACTTTCCCTTTTCATACTGTAGAAACCCCCAAAAACAACCACTTGGGAGGAAAACATGGGCTTCAAAAAGATTGATCGAAAAATCGGCTTTGCTGAGTTGGTCTTAATCCAGCAGTTGACAGGATTAACAGGATATCCAGGATATTCCAGTTGCCGCGGGACAATCACATTCCAGGCCACAACTCTTTAGAAACGTCATCGATGCGATGTGCAGACAGGCTGCATTCAACATTACTCGGGGAGCAAAACTGCTTGGATTTACATAGTCTCATAGGAGGAGTGCGCCCAGATCTCAGAAAACGGGCAAATCAATGAAAATACAACCCGACGCAGACAAAAAAGAGGCCTCCTTTGTGATATCTTGATCGGTTTCAACATGACTTATTAAGCTCCAAGCTGATATTTCCCTCCAAAATTTGACTTAAACCCTAAAATCACAGGTGTGTAACATTAATTCAAAGGTCTCAATGACAATCAAGATTTCACCCTTTTGCATTACCGCACCCGTTTCAAATACCCATCCGGTCCGACGGTTATCAGCAGCTTGTTTTCGATGTCTCTGTCCACAACAAAACGATCATTGTTTTTCAGAAACTCCCGGACTGCGGTTTTGGGGTTGTTTCCCTTACCCCAGGGGCGGTCGGGAAAAAAATCATCGGGCATGTCTTCAATAACTGTATCAAAAACAACAAGGTAGCTTCCTTTTGTTACCAATGGGGAATAAAGTTGCAGTTCTTTGAGTACATGGTCATGGGTATGCATGGAATCGAGAAAAATCATAACCCGTTTTTTATCCTTTGCAAAAACATGAACCTGTTTGGCAATATCTTCATCAATGGATGAGCCCTGAATCATGTCAATCCGTTTGAACATGGGATGCTTTTCGATCTCCAGACGGTTATGCTCCCGGATATCAATGTCGATTCCAAGCACCCGGCCATCTCCACCCAGAAGTTCCAGCATGGAGGCTGAAAAAATCAAAGACCCGCCATGGGCAATTCCGGTTTCAATAATCAGATCCGGTTTTACCCGCCAGATAATCTCCTGCATGGCGATCATGTCTTGGGGATACTGGATAATTGGGCGGCCGAGCCAGGTGAAGTTGTATGAGTATTTAGGCAGGGTAGATTCTCGCACAAAAGTTCTGGCGGCATTTACGAGCTTGTCATTTTTTCCGTTTAGTTTTGTACGTTCAAGGCACTCTTGTCTAAATTGTTCAACCAGCCTCATTGAATTGCTCCAAGGGAATAAAGGTTAAATCGTGTTCCTTTTATCTCTTTTTGGATTTCTTGGTAGTAATTATCATTCATCACAAGTATGCCCCCCCCCGCAAAGTCAGTCAGTTGCGCAGGGCTTATGATACTATGACCGGTTTTGGCAATATATCGCCCCTGCTTTTCAGGGTTAATATCAACAAGGGAAGAAATATAGTCTCTATTGGGATCGGTCAGGCTCACAAAGGTTGCACCCTTTGCACCAGCACCCCACACCAACATCCCTGGATGACTTTGAACAAACTCCCTGTAAAACAGCAGCGATTCAGCCATTTTGGAGACTTTAGAATCATGAAGTGTTTCCTTTGCAGGCACAGCCTGTTCCAACAGGTTCCCTAAATCAGATAGGAGATACATATACTGGTTGTTGAATAACAAACCCTGCTCTGATTCCCGGAAAAGACTGCCTATGCTCTCAAGGGTGAAATAGTTGCAGTGTTCGTAGAAAATATCCCAAAACGCTCTTTCCTCAACTATCCATTCAAACCTGGGAACCTCAACAAATATCTTGGCGTTGTAGTTGACAGCGCGTGCTATGCCGTGCAAAAACTTCAGAGGGTCATCAATATGTTCCAAGGTATGGCGCAAAACAATTAAATCGGCGTTCAAGTGTGAATATTGATGTGAATAGTAATCCTTTATTATATATGGATTGTTCCCTTCGTGTGCAGGATCAAAACCAGTAACATCAAAACCGTTTTTACGAAGCATTTCCAGAAAATATCCTTTGCCGCATCCGATTTCAATGATCTTCTTTCCGTAAAATTTCTTTCCTGCTAATAATTCAATAAGTTCTTGAAGATATTTTTGAAAATAGGGGGAATGTGCCTGTTCGTTTTGATATTGAGCATCATAATCCATAGCTTTTCTGTCAAAAGCTGCATTGAATACAAAACCGCAGTTTGAACACATATCTAAGTCCACATTTCCAGTTATTATGTTTTGCGCTTCGGCTACAGTTGCATAGACCTTATTTTGAAAAACCGGGACATTTGGCACCGTATATATTGTCGAAAGGTTATCGTTTTGACACAAACTGCATTTCATACGCTATCTTCCAAAGCCATGTTCATTTTTTTATCATCTCCCCAAAAGGCCATCGGCTCATAATCAGGATATGGATAATATCCCAAATTCAGATAAATGCCTTTTTTCTTCTTTTCCAAGTAATCCTCCACAAGGTTCCTAATAGAAATGGGGGTTCCACTGCAACAGTTAATAATTCCCGTCACCTGATTTTGCATTGCAACTTTCACGATATATTCAGCAACTGCTTCAACCGGCAGATAATCCCGCAACTGTTCACCTCCCGACATGTTGAAATCGGACTCTCCTTTCTCCAATGCGCTATCCAGTTGGGAAAGGATGGAATTAGGGTTCTGACCTTTTCCATACATGTAAAACAGGCGCACCCATTTTAGCTCGAAATCAATCTTTTTTTGTAGTTGTTCTAGCAATTTTCTCAAAGTATCCTTTGCCAGACCATAAGGATTATCGGGTTTTGCCTCCATGTCTTCGCTTAAAGCCCCGCATTGCATCCCATATTCAAAGCATGTACCTGTCACGACCAGGTGTTTTAATCCATGTTCAAGCATATTTTCGAGAAATCGGTAATTGGAAAACAGGTTCTTTTCCAGATGAAACAAGTCTTTGTAATTCGGCAAGCCTTCCCAAGCTAAATGAATTAGTAGCTCCGGCTGCTGAAAAAATTGAAAGAAGTTTTTCTGCACCACATTCAGATCACATGGAATGTATTGTACTTTAGAAAACCATCCGAATTTTTCAGCCTTATCCTGATCTCTGGAAGTCGCGATAACAGTATAACCATGCATTAATAGCTCAGCGACAATATAATTTCCAATAAAACCACTAGCGCCGGTGACTAATACTTTCATATCATCGCCTTCATTAATCAAAATATATTGATTTCTGGAATGGGTACAACAAACCTCCCGCCCCATTTTCGGATATAGCTTAGCTGATCAATAATTTCATCTTTGATATTCCATGGCAGGATAATCACAAAATCAGGCAGTGTTTCTTTAATGCTCCCTTCACTGACAACGGGGATATGGCTTGCGGGCAAAAACATACCCTGTTTGTGCGGAGAAGCATCGACAACAAATCTGATTAAATCCTTCTTGATCCCGCAGTAATTGAGAAGGGTATTCCCCTTGGCTGCGGCCCCATAACCCACAACTTTTGTGCCGCTTTGTTTTTGCTCCAACAAGAAGGAAAGAAGCGAATATTTCACGCTGTCAGCCTTGTTCTGAAAATTCCGATAATAAGACAGATCGTTCATTCCCGCAGCAAACTCGCACTCCTGGAGCGCATTTACATTGGATGAGGTTGCCTCAGTGCTATCTTCTTGATGCCTGGC
>SDBU01007087.1_pt1 | contig 13001 bp, 10 predicted proteins | sample 2277071 | NCBI WGS metagenome assembly SDBU01 (sample SAMN10397929, study PRJNA504765) | marine sediment metagenome | isolation source: marine sediment core GS08_GC12, 126 cmbsf | place: Arctic Ocean: Gakkel Ridge, Loki's castle | collected 2008 | reverse complement strand
GCGTCCATGCCCGGGGCCTCCTGTGTCCGAGTTCCACTCGAACCTCCCATCGGCAGGACGCCTGACGTTACTTGAGCATTCTTAGCGTTGTAGTACTAACACCCTGCGAGAAAAGGACGTTGACTCGGATTACCAGGGGTCTGCCGCAACTCCGTGCTCTGCGGGACATCATGAATGAGGTCTATCGTCTGTTCGATCGCCGTTGCCGAACGGAGACGGCATTGGAGAAACTGGCGAAACTGCGGAGACGAGTCCGTCGCTTCAAGAAGATCGGACAGACCCTCAAGAAGCTCTTCGTTCCCAACTTGGAGAAGGCTTTGACCTTCTTGGATGATTCGCTTCTGCCCTCAACCTCCAACGCTGTAGAGCGCGGTTATCGCCGTCATCGCAAAATGCAAAAGACTGTCTATCGCGTGCGATCCCAGGAACGCATCATCGAAAGAGTAGCACTCGATATGGAACGCGACGCGCGAACGGGGGGGCGAGAGCAAACGACATCGACGCTCTGTCTCGCCAGAACCTGCTAATCACTCTGTAATGATTATACACTCTCGGAAACTGCGGGGATTAGCGACACCGTGCGACGTGATGGGAGTGCATGCGATAAAGCCACCGGACGGACTCGAACCGTCGACCTGCGGTTTACAAAACCGCTGCTCTGCCAACTGAGCTACGGTGGCATCACTGTGGCACTCACTCGCACGGTGTCGCACAGGTTCGCTAGACTCTGCAATCATAGGGGTCTTCCGCTTGCTTGCAAGTGTCCCTCCCGGTGTCCCGTCGTCGCACGGCGTCGCACGCGGTCGCTTGCTTTCGCGCTCCAACTGTTGGGGATATAGGCGGGGGCTAGTTGTGGCTTCGGCGCGGGCATCATCCGTTCCCGTGGCTCGCATTCGTTCCCGCTCGGGCGCGCCGCTGCCCGCGCCGGGCAGGCACTCGAGCGCGCCCGCCAGATCGTGGATGCCGAGTTTGCTGTAGATGTTCATCGTCAGCTTCGGGTCACTGTGCCGGGCCAGCTCTTGGGCAACTTTCACCGAAGCGCCGCCCTTGACCAGCAGCGTGATGTACGTCGTCCGCAGGGCGTGAAAATCCACCAGCCTGCCGGCATCGTCGACCACTGCCAAGAAGTCCGATCGGCGCCGTTCCCGGCGTTCCCCGCGGTCAGCCGTGCCCCTGATCCAGCGGGCCTTGGCACGCCGCAGGTCGGCGCGGATCATCAGGGCTGTCTTTTCAGGCATGTTGGCGAATACCGGCCGGCCGGGAGGCTTGTCGGCCAGCCACGGCCGCACCAGCTCGGCCAAGTCGGGGCGAATCGGCTGCATATCGTCGCGGCGTCTCTTCGAGTGCGCCGCTTGCAGTGCTACAGTCGGTGGGTCCGCGTCCAGGTGGAAACTAACTGGCAACAGGCTACGCAGCTCAGCTGCCCTGTAACCGGTTCCCACAGCAGCGCGATACAGCATCGCCCGGTCGGCGCCGGACATGCCGCGCCACGGGGGGCCGTCCTCGGCCGTGTCAATCAGCAGTCGTACTTCATCGGCGTTCAATGGTCGCCGTTCGTATCGGTGGTCGGTCGATGCGTTGTAGCCGGTCAGGTGGGCGAGCACGTCATCAGGCGCGCGGCCGTCGCGTCTCAGCCAACGTGAGAACTGCTTGATTGCCCGCAGATAGTGCTGGCAGGTTTGCAGGCTCTTTCCGCCGTCACGCAATTCTCCGATCGCGTTTTGGATTGCCGATGCTGACAGGTCACCCAAACGCTCGGCCTTGACCGCGACCAACAGCGCTTCAACCCGTGTCAGGAGCAACGCTACTTGCTTTTGGGTGACGCTCTGGGCGCTTAAGGATGCTTTCCAATCCGCAACGTGTTCTGCCAGCGGGCGACGATCGGCGGCCGTGTAGCGATCGGTCCGTGCATCCACTACTCCGGCCTTCCGCAGTGCCGCATCGCCCACGTACTTGGCCAAGATGCGTTCGGCCGCCGCCCGGTCGGTCGTGCGCGCCGATGCTTCTTTCCGCTTGCCAGTGCAGTCAAACCAGCGCGCGATCCACGGACCCCGCCCTTCGCGGCGGAACAAGGTCCCTTGCCCGCGCGATCGTTGTCGCTTGCGTGCCATCGGTCCACCTATCCTTTCCTCGGTCGGAGTTCCAGCCGGAGCGTTCGACACAGTTTCTCAGCCGTAACTACGTTGATCGCCGTCCGCTCGCCTGTCGCGAAGCGATGCACCGTGCTGTAGGGCAGCTCGGCATCCTTGGCGATCGCATACAGGGTCCGCCGGTCCCGTTGGATTGCCTTGCGAATCGTCGCTATCAGGTCCTGCATGAGTTACCTCTAAGCATAGTATACGCCACGATCGATATCATGTCAACTGCGGCATATGTCCGAACCGTTCAGCAGCCGGGCCGCCTGCCGCAGCTCACCAGCGCGGGCCGGGTTCAGCGCTTCGCAACGCCCGGCCAAGTATAACAGCCAATCACGCCAAGCCCCCGGCATCCACCCGTGGTTGGGCCGGGCCAGGTCCACTACGCCCGCCGGCAACAGCTCACTGGGCTCGCCCGTATACCACCGAGCGAGGTCCGTGGCCACCGGTTCGGCCTGGAGCCAGCGTCCCTTCGCGGTGTAGGCAGGCGCAGTCCTGTCGCCACCGGCCAGGATGGCCAACAGCTCGGACTTGTGGGCCTTCATCCGCGTACCCAGCTCCGGCGTCATCGCGGACGGGGGGCGAAACCGCAGCCGGCCGGCGTGGGCCCGTAGCTCAATCCCTCGGCGGGTCAGCTCGACCAGCAGCGCGGTTGCGGGATCGGCATCCAGCGCTAGATCTCCTCCCAATCGTCGTATCCGGCAGCCTCGGACTCAGCCTGCGCCTCGATCTCCATGATCGCCCGCCGCTCCTCAGCATCGTCGTCAATCCCGTCGTCGTCCTCGGGGGCCCCCTCATCGACCACCCGCCCGCCGGGCAGACCCGGCCACTCGGAGCCGTTGTTCGGGACCGTGCCGGGGTCCTCGGCAAACTCGTCGTTAGAGTCGTCTGACACTTCTGACACTGACAAAACCCTGGCTGAGGGTTCAGGAACGGGGGTTGTGTCAGTGTCAGTAGTGTCAGAGGCCAGGACGAAACACTTTGCGGAGGGCCGACCGGCCCCCGTCTGCCGGGGAACACGCCACATCCCGTAACCAGCCTTGACCAGTTCGCCCAACTCGGCCTCGGCATCACCAGCGGTCTTGTGTGACCGCCCCCGCTGCCAGTCCCGAATACTCAGTGATCCGCCTTTGCGCTGGATCAGTTCAACGAGCCGCCGTTGCCCGCGATTCTCCTCGGACTCACCCAGGACCGCGTAGACCCGCCGGGCCTCTTGCCCGAACCACCGTGACAGCGTGACACCGGTCCCGATGCTGCCTTCGTCCACGGCCTCATCGTCCGCCCGCAGGGCCGGATCGGTCGCCGCCCTTTTCACACAGTGAACCACCAAGGCCAGCCTGGCCGCGTAGCCCTCCAACTTCGACCACGCGGCCGCTAGGTCGCCCGTTAGCTGTACGTGTTCTCCTCCGTGTTCGTTGACGAATGAGCCCCACGCCCGCTTGCCCCTTGGCGTCAACGGAACGGCGACCGGACGGGGGTCGCCGTTGTGATCGTTACCGGGTTTCAGCTCGTAGAGCCGGGCGAAGATCGTCGCGATCTCAGCTTCAACCCTCTCGGGGATTTCGGCCTCGCTCCACCTCTTGCGCCGTCGCGGGGGCATGGCCAAGAGTATCCGAGCCAACAAACCGGATTCACGATGTGCATAGCCGAGCACTCGATTCAGGACACCCGGTTGTACGCCACCGGTAATCCCCACCGATGCCGATGGCACGCAGATGGTCCTAACGGGTCCGGTCTTGCGATCGACTACGAGGGCCTCGCCGTTGTGCATGGACAGCCAGTGCGCCGCGTCGGCGCCGCCACCGCCACCCTTGCCCCCAGCGTAGCGATCAAAGGATCCGATCCAGCCGGCCAGCTCATCCCTTGCCAGTAGCACTCCGCGCGGGTTCGCCAAGAGAATCGGTGCCAGCGCCTCGACCGTCGTATCACTCACAACATACCGCTCGGCCTGCGGTGGTTCGGGTTTCTCGGGTGGTTCGTCATAGCCGCCTTTGCTATGCTTCCACTTTCCCAGTTCTTTTTCGTACTCTAGTTTTCGAGTCTCGTATTGTGCGACAGCCTCGGCATGCCGCTTCAGAGCTTCGTTTTGGCGGTCGCGAATCGGTTGCATAACAGCCTTGAAGGCCGGCGTCTTCAACGTGCCGGATTCGCCAACGATGGCGGTCCAAAGGATCGCCGGCTCCGGCCATCCGCGCTTGAGCTGAATGCGGCGAGTATTCCCGATCGCCGCTGCCAGGGCCGATAGCATCGGCAATGCGACATAACTTGGATCGCAGCCGATCGCCCGCGCCGCTTGACCCACAAATGACCCGATCGGCTCGGGCAGGGCGCTAACAGGAAAGGGCTTAAACACCCCGACCTTCGGCGTGGGGCGTTGCAGCTCAATCGGCGCGGCTGCATCGACCAGGGCCTCGACTTCGGCGCGGATCGCGGCGTTACCTGACCCGGCCGCGCGTCGCGCTGCAATGTATTCCACCATGTCACCTCCAAGAGGAAGGTCCGGCAGTGTCACTACCTTTATCCAGGGGGATGGCGACAGTTCCCCTAGGATCGCCGTCACGTCGTCGGCGTAGCCTTTCCCGGCATCGTCGTTGTCGGGCAATATCACACATTCCTTGCCGGCCAGGGGCGACCAGTCAGCCGTACCGGGGCTGTTGCTACCGTGGGGGCTTGTGGTGGCGGTCAGCCCGAGCGACCGCACGGCGTCGCACGCCTTCTCGCCCTCGACGACGAAGACACGCTTCGCTTTGGCCAGCGCGGGCAAGCAATACAGTGGCTTCGGGGTGGGCATCCCCCCAATGATCCAACCGTTTGAGGCTCGGCTTACCGGGCGAATGTCCTTCCCGGCGCCGGGCCGATCCCACCGGACGATAACACCGACCGGCTCGCCCTTGGCATCGCGATAAGTCCACATTGCGGAGCGTTTGCCGTGCCGTCGTTCCAGCTCGGCAACGGCTGCGCGCGCGGTTGGGTACGTCTTTGGGGCGGGTTTTCGACCGCGCCGCGCCGCGGGCTTGGACCCATCTTCATGCTCGGGCATCAGGTCGCGCATCGACATACCCAGCGCCGACACGACCGCCTCGGTAGTGCAACCCGCGTGACACCGCACCAATACCCGTCCGTCGTCGCCCTTGGCAATCGACAGGCTCGGTCGGCGGTCATCGTGCGCCGGGCAGCGGGCCTGCCAGCCTTGGCTATTTCGCTTCACATCCGGCAGCTTCGACAGCAACAGCTCGATCGGGGTCATCGCTGGGCCCCCTTTCTCGCTTGCTCAGCCAGCCAATCGCGCAGCAGATCGACGGGATACACAACCGCCTTGCCGATGCGGACGTGGGGAATCTCGCCGGCGTTCGTCTTGCTCCAAAGCAGCCGTTCGCCGATCCCCAGCGCCTGCGCTGCTTCCTTCGGGCGCAGTGCGAGTCGGGGCGTGGGAGCCTTGAGGTCGACGTTCGGGGTCGCGGTGACGCTTGCCTTAGACATCTCCGCCCCCTTTCGGTTTGCGGGCACGCTCGATCAACGCCCGTTCAACCGCTTCTGGGTCGAACAGCAGCCGCCGGCCGGCTCTGAAGCAGGGTAGTCGCCCGGCCTCGGCTTCCGCTCTCAGCCAGGCCATAGAGAGCCCGTGCCGCTTGAAGCGTTGGGCCAACATCCGAAGTGTGTGCAGTTCGTTGTCGTTCATACCCGAAGCATGCCGGGTATGGCGGGATCGAAGTGGGGCGCAAAAGCGGATTATTTGCGGATCACGAGAATTCGGGCGGAACCAGGCGATAGCTGCCCTTGGAATCCTGTTGGATCATTGTTCCCCAGGCGAGATGCTGCTCGTAACCACCACCGTGTTTCCGTTTGCGGAAGGTCTTGGCCAGGTCGAATCGGTCGGCCGCGGAGTCGATTCGCTTGCCGATAGTCTCCTGCGTCAGGCTATGCCTGCCAGGTTCCCACGCTTCCCACAGCACACGCACGGCTTGGGCCTGGTTGCCTTTGGTGAAGGAGTGCCGTGTGCCGAACCAGTCTACCGATGTGAAGTCCGCCGAGTGCGTCGGACTCCCAGGCGAATCTCTCCGCTTTGGCGTAGGTGCCTGCGTTCGGGCCCAGCCAAGGAATTCCTGCACCCAGCGCTCAATGGCCTGCTCTGCGGCCTCCTCGATTCGGTCAGCCCAATATTCTAGTTCTTCATCCACCGCCTTGGTTGCGTCATGCAGCAGATGCTCCGTTGCCCGATCGGCATACCACTCTCCCATCTTGCGGATTTCCGTCTCCGTCTTCGCAACATCGGCGATGTCGATCGGCCGGTCGAGATTCCGAATCACGTGCATGTGAACGGTGTTGTCGGCAACAAGGATCTCTCGACCCCAGTTCACACACCTCGTACCGATCTCCGCGGTCGACATTCGGGTGTACTCGCACTCCTTCAGAGGCTCAGCCAGGCGCGGCTCGATCTCGCACATCTTCAGCACGGTCGAAAGACGCTCATCGTCCGTGAGAATGCTCAACCGGGGCTTCGGTGGGAAACGGGCGGGAAACACCCGACAGTGACGTGGCAGGAAGCGCCGGTACGGACTCTTCATGGTGCACCAAGCAACCGCCGGCCACCGGCGCGGCCTTGGTGCCAACCACGCCGGCAGCCAGCTTTTTCGATCGATCAGCCCCAGAATACCTCGGCACCGTGCCAGTACAATACTAGGCTGAGATATCACAGCTTTCGCGCCGAGGAACCGGCCAGCCTGGAGGGACGCGCCGGTCCGGGGCCGCCAACGTGCTTCCCGGATAGTCCGGGGCTTGCCTCCGGTTCGCCTGTACTGCATGATGTTCGTTACCGGGCGATCCGCGGGCGTAGTCCGTGGTGATGGGTCGGCACCTCGACCGCGACAGACGGGAGCTGGGCACGATGGCGAGACGTGCGGCCAAGAAGACGACGAAGCGGAAAGGGGCTGCCAAGAAGCCCATCGAGTCCTACGACCACCAGGACAAGAAGCGGGCCAACAACCCGCCCGTGGGGCTGGTCACGCCGGACACCGACCCGGACGCCGGCCGCAAGAAGACCTACGAGTTCGATCCGCACCTCGACCCCCAGCTTGTCTGGGCGGGCAAGGCTGAGCACACCAGCTTCGAGGTGCCCACCGTCTCGCTCCACGTCCATGAGCGGATCGACCCGCGCACGATCATCGAAGCCACGCGCAAGCGCAACGGTAAGCCCAAGACGGGCCTCGGGCACGATCCAGAAAAGGGGGCGTCCGGACGGCAGGTCCCCCTTTTCGAGCAGCCGGACGAGAACCCGCCGCTGCGCGAGGCCATCGAGTTCTACAAGCACGCCAAGGGCTGGACCAACCGCCTGATCGCGGGCGACTCGCTGCTGGTCATGAACTCCCTGCTGGAAAAGGAAGGCATGGCCGGCAAGGTGCAGATGGTCTACATCGACCCGCCCTACGGCATCCGCTACGGCAGCAACTTCCAGCCCTTCGTCAACAAGCGCGATGTCAAAGACGGCAAGGACGACGACCTTACCCAAGAGCCGGAGATGATCCGCGCCTTCCGCGACACCTGGGAACTTGAAATCCACTCGTACCTGACCTACCTGCGCGATCGCCTGCTTCTTGCGCGGGAACTGCTACCCGAAAGCGGGTCATGCTTTGTGCAGATCAGCGACGAGAATGTCCATCGCGTGCGTGACTTGCTTGAAGAAGTGTTCGGCGTTCAGAACTTTGTTTCCCAGATAGCCTTCCAGACGACTCCGTATGCGACAAGCACCTTTCTCGCGCCTGTCTACGACACTCTGATTTGGTTTGCAAAGGATGTAAAGCGGCTCAAGTATCGACAGCTCTTCCTTCCCAAAGAAGCACTCAAGGGAATTTCCGCGTACCACTATCTCGACTCGCCTGACGGAGATTCAGTCAGAACAATGACAGCCGACCAAATCGCAAGCCCGGAGACGATCCCGGCTGGATGGACACGATTTCAATCGACTTCGCTTATTTCGCAGGGGGCAACCGCGTCTGAGCAGGATTTTGACTTCGAGGACAAGATCTGGCGACCGCCAGCGAACAGCCATTGGAAAACAACGGTTGATGGACTAAGCCGGGTGCGAATGGCGCGGAGAATATTCTCCACGGAAAACTCGCTCCGACTCAAGAGCTACCTGACTGATTTCCCGATCTCGATCATCCACAATATCTGGGATGACATGATTACTGGTAGCTTTACTGAGGCAAAGCGTTTCGTAGTGCAGACTAACCCGCGCGTAATTGCAAGATGCTTGTTGATGTCCACAGACCCCGGCGATCTTGTCTTCGATCCTACTTGCGGGTCTGGAACGACGGCCTATGTCGCCGAGCAATGGGGACGCCGCTGGATCACCTGTGACACCTCGCGCGTAGCGACAACTCTAGCCAAGCAGCGGTTGCTGACACCTGTGTTTGACTACTACGACTTGGCCCATCCCGACGAGGGTGTGGGCAGCGGGTTCAAATACAAGACCGTGCCGCACATCACGCTCAAGTCCATCGCCAACAACCCGGAGATCAAGGAAGGCATGAGCCGCAAGGCGATCGACGCGGCCATCGCCAAGTACGCCGATCAGGAGACGCTCTACGATCAGCCGACGGTGGACAAGTCCAAGGCCCGCGTGTCGGGGCCGTTCACGGTCGAGGCGGTGCCGGCGCCGGCGGTCCGGTCGCTTGCGGAAGTCGGTAGGGTGGGCACTGCCCACCAAGAAGACCCCGCTGAGACAGGGGTGGTGGGCGATGCCCACCCTACGGCCGACGCATCCGTGGGTCGGTCCGGCGAGACGCTACGCCAGGACGAATGGCGGGGTGAGCTTCTCAAGTGCGGCATACGAGGAAAAAGCGGGCAGCGCGTCGAGTTCTCGCGCGTCGAGCCGTTTCCCGGCACGCGCTGGCTGCACGCCGACGCCGAGACGAAAGACGACGCGCGCCTGCGCGTGGTCGTTTCGTTCGGGCCGGAGCACGCCCCGCTGGAGCAGCGGCAGGTAGCGGTTGCACTTGAGGAGGCCCAGCTTCTTGTGCCCAAGCCGAAGATGGTCGTGTTCGCCTCGTTCCAATTCGACCCGGAAGCGGCCAAAGACATCGACGAGACCAACTGGCCGGGGATCACACTGCTCAAGGTGCAGATGAACACCGACCTGCTAACCGACGACCTGAAGAAGAAGCGCTCGAGCAACGAGTCGTTCTGGATGATCGGCCAGCCGGATGTTCAGGTTCGCAAGGTCAAGGATGGTGACGACAAGGGCAAGATTCGCATCGAGGTCTGCGGGTTCGATTACTACAACCCGATCGAAGGCAAGATCGAGAGCGGCGACACGAGCAAGATCGCCATGTGGATGCTGGACACCGATTACGACGGTCGCAGCCTGTACCCCCGCCAGGTGTTCTTCCCGATGGCCGGGCCGAAGGATGCCTGGGCGCGGCTGGCCAGGAACCTCAAGGCCGAGATCGACGAGGAGCTGATCGAAGCGTACCGAGGCACGGTCTCACTCCCCTTCGATCCGGGCGACCACAAGCGCGTGGCCGTCAAGATCATCGACGACCGGGGCATCGAGAGTTTGAAAATTGTGGAGGTAGGGTGATGATTTTCTCTCGGATCAAGCTGAAGAATTGGCGTAATTTCCGAGATGTTGATACCCCTCTTGGCGATCGCGTTTTTCTCGTAGGGGCTAATGCGTCCGGAAAGTCAAACTTCTTGGATGCTTTTCGGTTCCTGCGCGACATCGCTAAGCCTGGAGGTGGATTGCAGAGGGCGGTCGTTGATCGGGGAGGCCTGTCGAAGATACGGTGCCTGGCAGCACGAAAGTACCCGGATGTAGAGATCGATGTTGCCCTAAGCCTCTCAGCGGAGAACGGGCCTCAGTGGCGTTACGCCATCGGTCTCAAACAGCAACCACGCGGCGCCCGTAAACCCTACTTGGCATACGAAAGAGTATGGGAGGATGGGAAGGTAATTCTCGACCGTCCGGACAAGGCTGACGACAGCGATGTAGAGCGCTTAACGCAAACTCACCTTGAGCAGATCAGCGCGAATGTCATGTTTCGAGAAGTGCCGCGTTTCTTGGAATCTGTTCTATACCTACATGTTGTTCCTCAACTCATTCGTCATCCCAAAGCATTCACCGGGCCGGGGCTGCCCGGCGATCCGTTCGGTCGTAGTCTGCTGGAACGCATCGGGAAGACAACGCGAAAAACGAGAGAATCCCGCCTCCATAAGATCGAAGCTGCACTGAAGGTCGCCGTTCCCCAACTCAAAGAGCTGGCATATGTAGTGGACTCTGCGGAAGGCGGAATCCCTCACTTAGAGGCCGTGTATGATCATTGGCGCCCGCGGGGAGCGAAGCAACGGGAGAGCGAGTTTTCCGATGGGACGCTCCGGTTGGTGGGGTTGCTGTGGTCGTTGCTGGAGCGCGAAGCACCGCTTCTACTGGAAGAACCGGAGCTTTCGCTGAACACCGCAATCGTCCGAAAGCTGCCGGCGCTGATTCACCGGATGACGCGCAAGAACAAGCGGCAGGTCTTAATCAGTACGCACAGCGCTGACCTCTTATCAGATAAGGGAATCGGTGACGAGGAGGTGTTGCTGCTCAACCCCGATCCCGAGGGCACGCGTGTGCAGCGAGCGCGCGAGAATGGGCAGATACGGGCCTTGTTGGACGGAGGACTGTCGATCGGAGAAGCAGCCATGCCATACATCGATCCCCAGAATCCGCAACAACTAATGCTACCGTTTGATTCATGACTCTCATCCCCATCAATCTGGTTGTGGAGGATGAGCTGAGCGAGGCAGTGGCTCGTAAGCTGCTGGGGACAGGGATTCAATCGTATGCGGTCAGCGTCGTCTACAACCGAGGTGGATACGGGTACATTAAGAAGAGGATTTGCGGCTTCAATAACGCTGCGAAGGGGACGCCATATCTTGTTGTGACGGATTTGGACACCGAGGATTGCGCGCCTGTGCTCATTGACAAATGGCTCAACAAACGGACTCTTCAGCCGAATCTTCTCTTCCGCGTTGCGGTCAAGGAAGTGGAAGCGTGGCTCTTGGCTCATCGAAGTGCCTTTGCCGAGTTTGTCGGTGTACGCGAGGGGTTGGTGCCACGAGATGTCGAGCAAATCTGCGATCCGAAGAGGGAGTTGATCAATATAGTAAGAAAGTCACGGCGTAAGAGAATCCGTGAAGACATCGTTCCTCCAAGGCGCAGCACGCGCGAACAGGGACCGGACTACAACGGACGTTTGGTCAGATTCGTCGAAGATCACTGGGATCCACGAGGTTGTGCGAAAGCGTGCCGCAGCTTGGAGAAGGCGATTCATCGCATCGATTCGTTTGTGCCCAGTTGGATGTCACCGGACGAGGACAAGTAGGAGATCGTTCGGGCACCTGCCCGCCCTTAGTCGACAGGATCATGGCCAAGCGCAAATTCCAGATCGACCAGCTCATTATCAACTCCCCCTACGAGGAGCCGTCGACATATTGGAGCTACGACCGGGAAGTGCGGATGTTCGAGCGCAAGGACGGGCGGCGTCCGGCTGGATATATCGTAGCGACGCCCGGCTCCAAGGCGTTCGACGACCCCGGCATGTTCGTCGAGCTTCCGCTGGTCAACCAGATTCGCCCGCGCATCGCGGCGTGGCGAGAGGCCGGGTACGCAGGTGTCACCGGGATCACCAAGCGACTGCTCGAACATTGGCGCGAGCCGGAAGAGCGGCGCGATCGGCGGTTCTTCTTTTGCCAGCTTGAAGCCATCGAGACGCTGATCTGGCTGGCCGAGGCGTCGCCTGCCGAGCGTCAGGGGATCGACATTCCCAGCGATGGTGGGCCGTTTCGCCGCCTATGTTCCAAGATGGCCACCGGATCGGGCAAGACCATCGTGATGGCCATGCTGATCGCGTGGCAAGTCTTGAACAAGGTAACCTACCCGCAGGACAAGCGGTATAGCAAGAACATCTTTGTCGTCGCGCCGGGTCTGACGGTGCGGAGCAGGTTGCAGGTATTGCTGCCGGATAACCCCGGCAACTACTACGACGAATTCAACATCCTCCCGGCAGGGCTGGTCGAGAAGCTCCGGCAGGGGAACATTCTGGTTCGCAACTGGCATGTATTGAATTGGGAAACTGACGAGCAGATCGCCAAGAAGCGGAGCGTGGACAAGCGCGGAGCCAAGAGCGACGAGGCGTATGTGCGCGAAGTGTTGGGCGAGATGGCTGGCGCACGCAACATGGTCGTCATCAACGACGAGGCGCATCACGCCTGGCGCGTTCCCGCCGAATCCAAGGTCGCGGGGGTGAGCAAGGCCGACATCGACGAAGCGACCAAGTGGGTCGGCGGGCTGGACCGGATTCACAAGGCGCGTGGCATCCTGACCAGCTTCGACTTCTCGGCCACGCCGTTCGCACCATCGGGCAAGAAGGCATACGAGGAAGCCCTGTTCGGCTGGATCGTCAGCGACTTCGGCTTGAACGATGCCATCGAGGCGGGCCTGGTGAAGACACCGCGCGTTGTCGTCCGTGACGACGGCAGATACACCAAGGAGTACAAGTCCCGCCTGTACCACATCTACATGGACGACGAGGTTAAGGGCGACCTGAGCCGCAAGGCCGAGGAGCATGAACCGCTGCCCGATCTTGTCATCAACGGGTACACCCTGCTCGGCAAGGACTGGCTGGAGGCTGCGAAGCAGTGGCGGGAGATGGGCCACAAGGTGCCGCCCGTTTTGATTAGCGTGGCGAACCGGACGGAGACCGCGGCCCGGATCAAGTATGCCTTCGACCACGGCAAGATTCGCATCGACGAGTTGGCCAAGCCGGAGCTTACACTACACATTGACTCGAAGGTGCTGGAGACCGCCGAGGCTCAGGAAGAAGC
>SDBU01007086.1_pt1 | contig 13002 bp, 12 predicted proteins | sample 2277071 | NCBI WGS metagenome assembly SDBU01 (sample SAMN10397929, study PRJNA504765) | marine sediment metagenome | isolation source: marine sediment core GS08_GC12, 126 cmbsf | place: Arctic Ocean: Gakkel Ridge, Loki's castle | collected 2008 | reverse complement strand
AAGAATACAGCATTGAAGCTACTAAAAAAAAAGAGGTTTATACTGCCAACGGAATTATTAAAGTTCCAGTCTATAAAGGTCTGTTTCGATATGAAGGCAATTCAATTGAACTAGAATTTATAAGTACTGAAATTACTGGAGATTTCACTTTTCATGCCTTACTTGGAAAAAATTTCATAGATAAATTTAATATTCTTCTTTTAGGCAGAGAAAAATTACTTGGCATTCAAATGATTTAATATGTACTTTTTCATATGGCTTTAAGCTAAATATTTTTTAACTGCGATTCTGTATTATTTTATAGAGTGGAATAATAAAAATTCTAGCTATTGATTTGACGAATAATTATACAAACACTAAGGAATGGCTGAGTTTAGCCTTTAAAAATATAGAAAGAGTAATCAGAAATTATGAAATTAGTGATTATTCCGAATGTGTTTTTAAAATTCAATTGTCTATAGAACAACTACAAAAAGCCTTAATTTTTCTATTAGGGTTTCAATTCCACAAAATTCATGATCCTTCAAGAATATTAGAGTCAATTGAAAACAATGTTAATATTAAAATTGAAAAAGAAATTATTGATAGAATAAAAAAAGTGGCATCTTTAGCTAAAGACATTGAAGGAGAAGGAACTGCTACGCGATATGGAATAATCGAAGAGGGTAAGTTAATTACTCCAGAAGATAAATATAAAAAATCAGAAGCGGATAAATACTCACGAGATTTAAAAGAAATTTTACTTAATTTGAAAGAAATTTTCCAAGAAAATCCAAATCTGGAGGAAGAAAATAAGTCATTATCAAAATTTATCGAACAATGTGAGGATCTGATTTCGAATGAATCAAGTTGAGGATATAGATTTATCTTTTACAAAATTAGATTATTTTCAAAAGGAACTTAGAAAATACTTTCAATTCATTTTTAAATTGAGTTTGAATATAAGATCAATTTTACTTTTTGGTTCTGTTGCAACGGGGAAGGCTCAAAATAATGCGGAGCATTTAAGTGATATTGATTTATTTATTATCTCTGATGATATTACTATAGATTTCCTCAAGAGGAGCCAATGGGTGGTTAGTTTAACTAGACCTGTGTGCTCAGGTATTCAAGCACTCTGGAGAACATCCAAGGAAATGGAGAGCTATGTAGATTCAAAATACTATTTAATTTTAGACGCATTTGATGAAGGTCGGATTCTTTATGATCCCGATAATTTTCTTCATAAATTAAAGGAAAGAACTTTTAAAGAATTACAGGAAAAAGGTGTTATTAAAACCGAGCTTTATTGGCAATGGCCTGTAAAAAAATTCGGTGATAAAATAGAATATTAATAGTTTTCTATGTTCGAAAAGATTTAATTATTTAGACACTTACTTTTGAAACATGGATGTTGAAAACTCTGTTTTTTATAATTTTGTTATAGTAGGTGCCGGACCCGCTGGATTAACAGCAGGAATTACAGCAGCAAGACTAGGTTTCACATCAATGATTTTAGAAAAGGGAGGAGTTGCTGGGCCAAAACCACGCGGTGAAGGAATGGCTCATATGTCAATTGTTGATGAGATATTGGGAGAAGGATTTTTACCTTCTATAGGCTTTAAATCGAATGGTGGGAGGGTGTGGCATTCACCTAATGATTTACAGACTACTACTACATATCGTAAGGAAAATCATTATTTCTTTGAATGGAGAAAATTTATTGATCGATTTACTGAAGTTGCTAATGATTTAGGTGTGAAAATGTTGTTTAATTCCACTGTTATTGAACCAATTGAGAAGAATGGAATCACGATCGGCGTGAAGTATAAAAGTATGGACGGTCAAATTCAAGAAGTACTTGGTAATGCTGTATTAGATTGTAGTGGGTTTGAAGGAGTTATTGGTAAAAGATACGGAGTTGATTATGCAAAAATGAACTGTCCGATAATTAAATGTCTCATTAGTAATGCAAATTTTGATATTAAAGAAAATCCTGACTTAGAATTCTTTTTATTAGGAAATGGAGATCTAAGTTACTCATGTAACTTTCCTCCTTGTGTGGCATACTTCTTTCCTCTAGAAAATAAAAGAGCCGAAGTAGGGTTAATGTTAAGAATGGCACAAGTTCCCAATATGAAAACTGTTATGATACCCGATAATGAGGAGATCTTGAGAGTTTGGAATGAAATAAAAGAAAATTATCCGGGATTTAGCGTGTTTTTTAAGAATTGTGTTATCGATTATGAAGAGATTACTTCTTTACCTAATGCAAAAATAACTGAAAAGTTCGTTCCTAATCCAGGTGTAGTAATATTAGGAGATAGTGCCGGATTTGTAAACCCATTTGGTTCTTCTGGACTCTATTATTCTATGGAAATGGCGAAATTTTGGGTCGACATGGTTTCTCAAGATTTAGAAACTTTAATAAAACTTAATGAACCAGGAATAGAGATCAATGAAAGATTATGGACCTTCAAAAAAATTGAGTATTATACGAATAAATTTAAAGAACAGCGGGTCTATAAGGAAGTAATAAATATGTATAACCTAATTGGTGCTTTTGAATACAAAATTTTTAATAGATTACGTACATCTGAAAAAATAAATAAGAAATGGGAATATATCACTTCCCTCTTAAAACAAGCTTAGTCTCAAAACAAAAACATGGATATGAAAAAAGAATTTCTTACTAAGCTTGGTGATTATAAGGTAATTTCAATCATTGGTCTCGCTAAAAATGTCAGTAAAACCACTACGCTAAATTACATAATAAAGAACTTAAAAGGTCATAAACTCGGTTTAACATCTATAGGGAGAGATGGAGAAAAGTATGATGTGATTACACAATTACCTAAACCCAGAATATATATCAAAAGGGGTACAATTGTAGCAACAGCTAGAGAAAGTTATGAAGCTAGTGAAGTCAAAATGGAAATCTTAAAGAAAACCGAATATAACACTCCATTAGGAGAAATTTTAATATTAAAAGCAACTAATGAAGGTTTTATTGAATTAGCAGGCCCCTCAATAAACACACATCTACAAGAAATATGTATAGAATTAAAAAAGTTAGGGTGTGATTTGATACTAATCGATGGTGCTTTTGATAGGAGATCATATGCAACTCCTATTATTTCTGATGCAACAATCCTTTCTACAGGAGCCTCTGTGTCCAGAAACATGGAGAGGGTTATTGATCTAACTTCCCATATTTATGATATATTTAGCTTAGAGATAGTTAAGGACGATAAAATCAGGAAAATCAGCAAAGATATCTTACTCACTGCTCAAGTAGGAATTATAAATGATGATTATTCTTCTAATAAATTAGAAAATTCTACGGCTTTAGGATCGTCTAAAGCAATTTTTGACCAATTAACAAAAGACGCTCAATATTTAGTAATAAAGGGGGCGATAACTGACAGTTTTTTAGATGAATATGGAATCAATAAAAAAGTTAAGGATGTAACTATAATCAGCACAGATCCTACTAAATTATTTATTAGCAAGCAAGTTTTTTATAAGTTTATAAAAAAAGGGGGTCGTTTAAAGGTGTTAGATCGAATTAATTTAATTGCAATTACTGTTAATCCAACATCACCATTAGGTTATGAATTTGAAAATAACCAGTTCATGAGGTTATTACAAGAGAGAATTAACATACCTATATTCAATCTTGGTCCTTGTGACAACTTATAATTTAAATTTTAAATTAGTACAATTATCTTTTGAGATGAAACTCACATGAATAAATTAAATTTGGATTTTTCTTTAGTAGAAAGTGCGAGGAAAATAGCGAGAAACATTGCAAATGATACTCAAAAGTTTATTGATAATCACACCACTACTTCAACTGAAAGAACTATATGTAGATTATTAGGTATAGATGGAACTGATGAATTTGGAGTTCCATTACCAAATGTAGTAGTAAACCATATTCAAAAAACGGATCTAATCAATAATGGCATTGCATTATACCTTGGGAATACTATTTTACATACTAATTTATCTCCTCAAAATATTGCTGAAAAAATCTCTCAAGAACAATTAAACATGACAGAGTTTCCTTTAAGGAACATATCTGAGATAAGAGAAGTATTAACTTCTATAATACAGAAAAATTTGAATATAATTAAACGAAATAAGCAACGTAGAGAAGAATTAATTAATAGATATGGGGAAAAAACGGAACCACTAATATATTTAATTGTTGCTACAGGAAATATTTTTGAGGATATTGTTCAAGCACAAGCGGCAGCAAGACAAGGTGCCGATGTTATAGCGGTAATACGCTCTACTGGGCAAAGTCTATTGGATTATGTCCCTTATGGTGTCACATCTGAAGGTTTTGGAGGCACCTATGCAACGCAAGAAAATTTCCGTATCATGAGGTCAGCTTTAGATAAGGTTAGTGAGGAAGTAGGTAGATATATTCGACTTACAAACTACTGCTCCGGACTTTGTATGCCAGAAATTGCTGTAATGGGAGCATTTGAAAGATTAGATATGATGCTAAATGATGCATTATATGGAATTTTATTTAGGGATATAAACATGCAAAGAACGATAATTGATCAATATTTTTCAAGGATGATAAATGCTTATGCCGGAGTAATCATCAATACGGGGGAGGACAATTATCTTACTACTGATGACGCTTATAATGCAGCTCATACAGTGCTAGCATCACAATTCATTAATGAACAATTTGCAAAATTAGCCGGTTTACGTGAAGAACAAATGGGTTTAGGACATGCGTTTGAAATGAACCCTGAGATGGAAAATGGATTCGTTTACGAACTTGCTCAAGCACAAATGGCACGAGAGATCTTTCCAAATGCTCCTTTGAAGTACATGCCCCCTACTAAATACATGACTGGAAATATTTTTAAAGGTCACGTTCAAGATACATTGTTTAACATTATTACAATTCTTACAAATCAAAGAATACACTTACTAGGAATGTTAACGGAAGCAATCCACACACCATTCATGTCAGATCGGGCTTTATCCATTGAAAATGCACGATATATTTTTAAAAGTATGAAAGATTTAGGAGACGAAGTCATGTTTAAAGAAGGGGGGATAATGCAACGACGCGCAAATGAAGTATTAAATAAAGCTCTTGAACTTCTATCTGAGATTGAAAAAGAAGGTTTATTCAAGACAATTGAAAAAGGGATATTCGCGCAGATAAAAAGGCCTATTGATGGTGGAAAGGGATTGGACGGCGTAATTCCAAAAAGTAAAGATTATTTTAATCCCTTCTTGGAAATCATGTCAAAAGAATTACAATTGGGGGGAGAAAAATAATGGGTGGTGGACTTTATTCAACAGAAAAGAAAGACTTTGACAAGAATTTAGATCTAACTAAAATCAAACCTTATGGAGATACAATGAATGATGGAAAAATACAAGTTAGTTTTACTCTTCCTGTAGATGATGGAGAAAAAGCTATATTTGCAGCATTAGAACTAGGTAAAAAGATGGGGATTGAAAAACCTTCAGTAGCATATCATGTATCTTTAGATAAGGGATACACATATTTCGTATTATATGGAAGTCTTAAACATTCTATTGATTATACCCGAATAAAAGTGGAATCTGTAGAAATTGAGGTGATGACGATGGAAGAAATAAATGATTTCATTAAAACAAAAATAAAGCGAAAATTGATAATTATTGGCGCTACAACTGGAACTGATGCTCATACAGTAGGTATCGATGCGATAATGAACATGAAGGGTTTCGCTGGGCATCACGGTTTAGAAAGATACGAAATGATTGAAGCTTATAATCTTGGCAGTCAAATATCAAACGAAACATTCGTAAAAAGAGCTATAGAATTGAAATCTGATGTTCTTCTTGTTTCCCAAACAGTAACGCAGAGAGATATCCATATGAGAAATTTAACCAGTCTAGTAGATCTACTAGAAGCTGAAGAAATAAGAGATAAAATTATTTTAATCTGTGGTGGAGCCCGAATAAGTAATGAATTGGCAAAAGAATTAGGGTATGATGCTGGCTTTGGACCAGGCTCTAATGCTGAGATTGTAGCTTCCTTTGCTATTAAAGAATATGTAAAAAGGAATTTATTGAAGTAAGTATATCATGTTAAAATAATCAATTTTTATTTATAATAAGAAGAGAACCATGTTAGAAAATCTAAACGAAATATAAAAAAAAAATCAAAAAGTTATTAGAGTTTAACCTGAAATAGTAAAACCTTCAAACGCCATTGAGGGCACTTTTCCCCTATATGTTAATTCAGTTTCCTTACCGATCCCAATAATTTGATCAAAAGCTTTATAAAAATTTCCAGCAATCGTTATTGGTTCTATTGGATTTGTAATTTCACCTTTTTCTATTTTATTACAAATTGGTGCGACAATAGAAAAATCTCCAGAGATAACATCCGAATGTCCCACTCCCATTAAAAAACCAGATACGAAGATCCCTGTTTCTATTTCAGAAGCTAGTCCCTCAAGATCCTTTGTACCTGGAATAACAGAAATAGTTGTAGGTCTTATAGAAGGTAATGACTCATAAGTTTGAGGACCTCTTCTGGAAGCATTACCCGTATTCTCTGCTGAATATATTTGACTGTAATATTGATCAAAAATGAAAGATCTTAACACTCCCTTTTCAATAATTAAGGTAGTTTTACGTGGAAATCCTTCATCATCAATAGCAACCATATTAGGATCTTCAGGAATTTGGCCATCATCATAAATAGTCAAAATTGGTGAGCCAATTCGGGTTTTAAGTTTATCAGCAAAAGCACTTCTCCCTTCAACAACACTCTGACCATTTACACTATTTGTTAATCCTTCATAGATCAATTGAGAAGCTGTGAGATTATTAAAAACTATTTTCATTTGACTTGTTTGATTAAGAGGAGAGGATTTTAAGAATTTTACTGCTTTTTCAGCCCCAATTATTCCAAATCCTACAAATTCTGGTACTCCCCGTCCTATCGCAATATTTACTCCCACTTTGTTTTTATTATTTTCAGAAGCTAAAAAAGAAGCATCAATTATTCCAAATGTAGTTTTGCTAGATTTTGACAAACCCTCTGTATTTCCTACTGCAAATGCGCCATACCCCACTTTTATCGTACCATCTATGGATAAAATCCGTGGATCATAATTTTTAGCTTCCTTAAATATCAAATTAGCCCCATTTACAATTTCTTCACTACCTATTTCTAAAATTTCTTTATCAATCTGTCCTTCTTTTCCTTTCTTAGTTGTTTGTACAAAACTTTTCCAACGTTCATCTTTAATAGTTAATGTTTTGGAGTTTTTTAAGGCAGATTTAATAGCAAAGTTTACTGCAGAGTCTGAAATTCCCGAAGCAGATGAAAATCCCACTTTTTTACTGATAAAACACCTACAACCTACACCAGTATTACCTCCCTGTGTTGCATCAATCATTCCAGTTTTTATTTTAACATCTAATGATCTTGAGTTTGTAATATAGAGTTCAAGAGCATCAGCCCCTAATGAGGTCCCAAAATTTAAGCCACGTTCTACACGAGAAAGGAGATCTGATTCCCACTCATCAAAATCTGCATTCATCTTGATTTTTCACCTCCAAATCGAACATCATCAATTAATAATTTTGGTCCCCCTATTCCAACGGGCAATGGGGATTGTCCATCTTTTCCACATCCACCGAAATAGCTAGAAGAAATTGCTAAATCTCTTGTGGCACCCTCAATATTTTGGAGTAATTGAAGAATATTACCAGTCAAGGTAACATCTTTTAAAGGATATTGTTTCTCGCCATTTTCAACCCAATAACCTCTAACCGCTTTGAAGAAAAATGATCCGTCCATCTCCACTTGCCCACCCAAAGTATGAATTGCATAAATTCCTGTCCCTAACTGTTCTAAAGCTTCTTCTTCTGTGAGATCTCCTGGAGTAAAATAGGTGTTTTTCATCCTTGGAATAGACGCAAATGTGAAATTTACAGCTCTTGCATTTCCTGTTGGTTTAACATTTAGTAATTTGGATGTTGCTCGCGAATGTAGAAATTCCTTCAACACTCCTTTTTCTATAAGAACATTATGCCCTGTTTTTACACCTTAATCATCAAAGGGTAGCCAAAGACTGCAAATATTTTCTCCTTTAGGAACAATTCCTTCATCAATAATAGTTACATGCTCAGAACCTAACTTTTCTCCTAATTTATTATGGAGTGGGCTACCCTTTGAGACTACAAAATCTCCTTCTGTAAGGTGTCCAAAGCTTTCATGAGCTAAAACACCAGCTAGAGAATTTTCACAAAGTGCCCGAAATTTGCCTGCTGGAGCCGTTTTTGAAGTTAATTTTTCCTTCGCCCATAATGCTGCATTTTTTCCCAAATCTTCAGGTGTATGATTTTTCATTTTTAAGTGTTCTAAACCTATAGAACCTGTTCTAAAATCTCTGGCAGTCATTAAATCTCCTTGTGGAGTTTTGCTAGTTACTTCACATCGCAAAGCTAAAGTAAAAGGGTGCCAATGAATTTCTGTCCCTTCCGAATTAGTAAATATCTTTTCTCCGGATAGTTCACCGTAGAATACTCTTAAAGATGAGATACTTTCACCATTTTCTTTCGCAGAATTTTCCATTCGACTCAGTAATTCCATTTTTTCATCACCTTCTACTAACCATGCTGGTTCACGGATTTCTGGTTTGAGATGTACATTTTTTATAGGATCTAATGGTTCTATTTCAGATTTAATACTAATTGCGGGAGCACATGCTTTAGCTATTCCTAAAGCACTTATAGCAGATTGTTCTAATGAAGCAATAGATAGATTTGCTGAAAATGCATAGCCGGTAGCGCCTTTATAATACACATTAAAACCTACTCCTGCTCGCTTAATTGTTTTATATTTTTCAATTCTTTCATTCTCTTTGATGATTGTTCGTAACAAAAGCTCATCATAACGAGCATCAACAAATTCCGCTCCCTTTGATTCTACCATGGAGATTACCGCTTGTAATTTGTCAAACATCTTATCACCTTTTATAATAGAGATTTTAATTGATAATTTGTAATAAATTTATATAATCAGCTTTATTTTAAAATAAAATTAAATATACTATATTTTACCAAATCCCATTTTCTTCCCAGACTCAAAAGGAGAACATCTAAATTTTTAATATATCTGTTCATATAATTAAATAGTATTATAAATAAAGAAAGAAATGTGAAATTAAATGCCAACTTCAAAAGAATTTATTGATATAGATAATAAATATTGTGCTCATAATTATCACCCCATTCCAGTTGTAATCTCGCGTGCTAAAGGGGTTTGGGTTTACGATCCAGAAGGTAATAAATATTTAGATTGTTTATCAGCCTATTCAAGTCAAAACGCTGGTCACTGTCATCCTGAAATCGTCGCTACATTGAGAGAACAAGCAAGTATCGTTACATTAACTTCCCGCGCTTTTCATAATGATATAATGGGACCATTTCTCAAAATGTTAGCAGATGTTGTTGGGCCACACATTAATGATCCTACAAACTCCGGAATAATGTCTCTTCCTATGAATACTGGGACAGAAGCAGTGTCAACGGGGTTAAAAATAGCACGAGCATGGGGATATATAAAAAAGAAAATTCCTAAAAATGAAGCTAAAATAATAGTTTGTAGAGATAATTTCCATGGGAGAACCATTACAATCGCAGGTTTTAGTTCTGATATTTCAGCAGTTCGCTATTTTGGTAATTTTGGCCCATTTACACCTGGTTTTATCACTATACCCTATGGAGATGCTGAAGAATTAGAAAATATTATATTAGAAACAGGTCCTGAAAAAATAGCTGCTTTTCTATTTGAACCAATTCAAGGAGAAGCTGGAGTAAAAATTCCTCCGGAAGGATATTTAAAAAAAGTTAGAGACATATGTACGAAATATAATGTTTTAATGGTTCTTGATGAGATTCAGACAGGTTTCTGTAGAACTGGCGAATTTTTTGCTTGTGATCATGAAAAAGTGAAACCTGATATGTTATTACTAGGAAAAGCTTTAGGAGGAGGAGTATATCCTGTTTCCGCTTGTGTATCAACCCAAGATATTCTAGGTCCAGATGTTATAACTCCAGGGACGCACGGGAGTACATTTGGTGGGAACCCTTTAGGAGCTGCTATTGCAATGAAATCGATCGAAATACATTTACGTGAAAATCTTGCCGAAAGAGCAAAGGAAATGGGAGATTATTTTATGAAAAGACTTAACGAAATTGCGGAAAAGAAAACAAAAATCCCTATCAAAGAAATCAGGGGTAAAGGGCTATTGATTGCTATCGAATTTAAAGAAGATGCGAGACATATTGTGGAAGAATTAAAAAATAATGGAATTTTAGCAAAAGATACTCACTCAACGACTATTCGTTTTGCTCCACCATTAATAATTACTAAAGATGAGATAGATTGGGCTATTGAAATTATTAATAAAATTCTAATAAATCAATAAGAACAAAATTCTTTTTTCTTATTATAATAGATTAAACTTATAGATCATTTATTCTATAATTTAGAGGATTAACAAAAAATGAGTTTACAAGAATGTTTAGCAAGTCGTAAAGATTGTTCAGGTAAGGGACGACCTTTAATGATGAGAGAAGTTTTAGATATATGCAATTCAACACATCAAGCGGCACCATCAAGAAATTTGTTTATAATTTTACCTGATGGGGAGGACTACACAGGTGGCATATACCGCTATGATAAAAAGGAGTTGAATTTAATTACTGACAAAACTAAATCAGAATTTACAATGGAAGTTTATCCAGAACTAATATGGAGAGAAACCATTAACACAAAAGAATTGATTCGTGTAGGTCTTACCTGGCAATACCTTTCATTAAAAGTGGGAAGCATGGGACTTGGAGTATCCCAACGAGCAAGAGTTCCTAAAAAACAAAATAAATCTCTTAATAGCAGTACAAATCAAAAGTATGTTTTTTTATATTCGTTAGCTGTTCGAGAACGTGATCATGATATTCGTATTGAGGATTCATTAAATCCTCCTCGAAAAGAGATAGACGAGGGAATTTATCTATTAGATACTCCCGCGTGTTATAAAGATCGCGCTTTATATGAGAATACCTATCAAGGGGTTCCTTTAGATAATGCAATTTTTGAAACTGTCGAAAAAAGAAAACCGGATTATAGCAGTTTAAATCAGCTCTCTCAATTATTATGGGCTTGTGAAGGAGAAAACGATCATGCAACACATGGTAATCGTGATGCATTAGAAAAAAATGGTTTTGGTCGTGTCCACGCTTCTGGTTGCGCAGGGTATGCTGTATATCCAATTGTGATAGTAGAAAATCTTGTTGATCTCCAAAAAGGGGCATATATTTATAACCCTGTCGGATTTTCAGCATTAAATAGATGGATACTGGTCGATAATAATTTAAAATATGACCACTTCATTCAAAAATATACCTCTGGTGAGTTTAAGACTGAAATAGAAGAATTATTTGACATTAATTTCACAGATTATGTAATTTTATTATGTATAGACAGAGAAAAACCATGTTCCGGTTTTATGCATAGCAAAATTGGAAAAATATTTATGAACTCCGAATATTGGGCCGATGTGGAAGCTGGAATGGCACTAGCAGGATTACAATTACAAGCAAATGCTTTAGGCTTACAGTGGGAGAAAAAAATATTATCAAATTCAGATGATCCTAAATACAGAGAGTTATTTAATCTCGACTTGGCTGAACAAACTATTAATGAAATGGCATTAAATCTAGTGAACCTTCCCAAGAATGAGAAATTATCTCTTAAAGGGAATTTAACACCAATTGTACTATTTTCACCCAAATAATAAATGTAAAATTTAAAGCCATGAGTTTAATTCCTTTATTACTAGCTACAATATTATATTTGGTTAACATGATTTTATCATTCTCAATATCAATTATAATTATTGATAAACTCTACATTTCTAAGAAATTTTCTAAAGAAAAGAATTTTCACTTCTATAATGATTTATTCTCATGGGAAATGTTCTTTATCTTTATTGGAATTGAAAATGTACTTAAAATTCTTTCACTTTTTATATCAACTAATAATGGAATTTTGAATTTATTTATTAGAATAAGAATCTTAATCCTTTTTTTTCCCTTCTGGAATAAAATAATTCATTTAGAGAAAGTTATGAATAAAATTACATATGAGAGACATTATTTTGCCGGAATAATTCCTTTTTTTATAGTATTGGTGTTAGGTTTTACAAGTTTAACAAATTTTTCTCTAATTATTATTTTCGCATGTTCGACTTTCATCCCCTTCCTGTTTTTCTTTACATTTCTGAAAAATACTGGAACATCTAGAAATCTGGTCATAAAAATAATTTCTGGAGCAATATCCATCGTTATCGGTTTCATACTTAGACCAGAAATGATAAAAGAACTTGTTGGATATCTTAATACATCGCTAGATTATATGAATATCGTAGCACCAATCTTAACGATAATGGGTATTTTGCTTATATTTGATAGTTTCCGAAAAGAAATTTTCAATTAAAGGTTTTGAAAATCTTAAACTGTTTGATTCCTTTTACATATTAGGCGATTAATATTGAGTTTAGAAAAATATAAGCAAGTAATTAATGAAGATTTTACTAAGGATGTAGATTTCATGAGTAACACAATAAGTAAGTTGAATTTAGATAATAAATCTATGATACTAGATATTGGTACAGGGATTGGAGCAATGTCGATTTTACTTGCACTAAAGGGTTTTACCGTTTTAACAGGAGAACCAGAGGTGAATCCTGAAAAAGATGAAGTTGGTCATCATTCTCATGAAGAACATCAAGAATACCATGGTGAAGGACGTCATGAACATATTAACGGAGTTTGGAATGATTGGAGAGAATCTGCTAAAGAGGTAGGGGTTTATAATAAAATAAAATATCAGCACTTTGATGCTGAAAACTTACCATTTTCGAAGAAGACCTTCGATGGAATTTTCATGTATGATTCACTCCAGCATATTAT
>SDBU01007085.1_pt1 | contig 13003 bp, 19 predicted proteins | sample 2277071 | NCBI WGS metagenome assembly SDBU01 (sample SAMN10397929, study PRJNA504765) | marine sediment metagenome | isolation source: marine sediment core GS08_GC12, 126 cmbsf | place: Arctic Ocean: Gakkel Ridge, Loki's castle | collected 2008 | reverse complement strand
TTGTTATATTATCATTTGAATTATTAATTATTAAACCCCCGAGATAAGAAGTTCCTGTTACATTTAAAGTAGTTGCAGTTATCCAATCCCAATTAGTAGTATTAAATCCATTTCCTTTTTCATTTCCTTGCCAAAATGTGCTTCCATCTTTATGTATTGAATCAGGATCTATTTCTTCTCCAGATGGTGTTCCAAATCCTTTTACTATTGTTACCCAATCAAAATTATGTAAATGTGTTCTTGGAGGGACTCCTTCATCTTGAAAAAATCTAACTTGAACAACACCTAAATCATCAATATGTTCATCAGAATCAAAGACACCAAATTCAACAATACTATAAGTATTACTTTCTGGTAAATCTCCATAATCTTCCCATCCATCTTCATTTAGCTTATAAATCTGAACTCGTAATCTATGTGGTTCATCTTCTTCTCCAGATTTATATCTAACTATTAAATCATTAAAATCTGTTATTCCTGTAAAATTAACTCTAAAATCAATGTCACTTGCATCTTCTGAAACATTATAAGCAATATTATTGTAAGATTGTAAATCTGTTATTGCTCCTTGAGGTGTTCCTATAACTACTTGTATTGTTGAAGCATTAAAAAATTGTGTTGATAGTTTTGATTCATTAAATAATAAGATAGAACCATCAAACAAATTCCAATCATCTCCTGAAGTCCAATTAAATCTTCCATTAAACCATCCAGAAATATTTAAATTACCTTGATTAGAATAATCCATCCAAGAAACTTTTGTACAAATAATTGAATCTCCTAATTGAGTAAGTGCATAACCATCTGAACAAGCAACTGGATAACCATATAAATCAGTCCATGTTATATCTCCTGATAAATTAGAACCTGTTATTGGGCCTGTACAATTAACTACCCCATCATCTCCACCAATATAACAAGTAGTTGTAGTTTCATTTCCAAACTCAGATGGAGCACCATATTCAGAATAGGCTACTACAAATCCAACTAAGAAAATAATACAAATAAGATAAATAATATTTTTTAGGTTTTTCATATTTTTAAGACTCTTCCTTTTATTTTTAAATTTCCTGCAGCATCGATTATTGCAACTACTATCTCATCAATTGTTAAAGTATAAGTTTTTTCTGTTGCGTCATAAATCCAAGGACTTCCTGCAATATTTTTAAGCATAATATTATCCATTATCTTATCACATAATCTAATTTAATATTTAATTGGGCCTTAACTGGTTTCATTGTTGTTAATTTTGGGGACAATTCAAATTCTATTTCCTTTATTTCTTTTGGAATCAAATCTTTTATTTCCTTAGTAATCTGAATATCTTTTCCTTCCAACGTTAAATTAACGTTAATCTTAAAATTTAAATCATTAAAAATATATAATTTTCTCTTAGATTTCTGGCCTGCTTCTACAACTTCAAACTCAATCTCAGTACCGACTTCTTTTTTTCTGTCCGCATCATAGTAAATTTTAATCTCCTCCATCAAGATCACTCTCCAATTTCTTTAATAAGTTTCCTTTTCTCTTTTTTAATTCTGCATCCTTTTCTTGTAATTTTAATTTAATTTCATCATCTTGATATTTTTCTATTACTTCTTCTTCTGCTTTTAATAAATTCTCTTTTTTCTTAACTTCTTCTTCTTTTAATTCTTCCTCTTCGATAAATAATAATGTTGATCTACAATTCACATGACTAGGCGGTGATTGGCCTTCCCATCCAGAAACATTATCTTTAAAATCTTCATCAAGTTCAACCATTTGACCATCTAATCTTTGACATATTGGAGAAGTTCTATCATCCTTATGAGTAAGCCATTTCTTTTGCATCTCTATACCTGAACCCTTCATTGCAAGAATTTTCCCATTATTTTCAGCACGATTTGTTTCAGTTCGAGCTATCATCTCTGCTCTATTTTCACCAGTATCAAATACTTTCTCAACTCTCTTTTTTAATTTTGTTAATCCTTCTCCATTAATAATTCCTCTTTGTAGTTCGGCCTTTAAATCATTTGCAATTTCTTCTGTCATTGCCTTGATATTATCAAAAGTATATTCTTGTAAAAACTTTAATGCTCCTTGATTATATGAAACATTTTGATCTAACTTCTTTTCAGAATAATTCCATCCAAGATCAAACTCATTTTTAATTACAGCATCACTAATTGCATTTAATCCAAATGTAACAAAGATTGTCTTAATTATTCCAGGAATATCATCTATACCTTTAATTGTAACTAATGGTTCTTTCTTAGTTTGGGATTCTAAAACTTCAATAACTTGTTTTTTATAATCTTCTAATTTCTCGACCATTGCTTCTTCTAAAGTTTTATCATCTAGCTCCTCATTAGGTACCAACAAGGTCTCTCCAACTTGTAATTCTTTGGTACCTAACTTTGCTTTCTTTTCTTTTTTTGGCTTAACTAAAGCTGCATCTCTTTTATCTTGATTCTCACTGTTTATTCTATTGGCCTCTGTTTGTTTTGGATCATTTAAATTAATATTTGTTCCAAGCTGTGGGCTTCTTTCTCCAACATTTTTATCGCCCCACTCAACAGGATCAAGTCCTTCAGTATTTCTAACCTCATTAATTGTTTTTAAATCTGATTCTGTTTGAAGTTTATACAAGGTCCATTTCTTTGTTTCTTCCTCAACATCAAATATTTTATATTTGTATTTTATTCCTTCAAAACCAAACTCAGGGATTATTTCAGTATTAATATAATATTCTAACAATCTTAAAATAGGATAAATAATTCTCTTCTTTGCAATTGATGATTGAACAATTTGATTTGCAGATCCTTGCGCTTCTTCTGTAAATCCCATTTCAGTTGCAGTCATTCCAAAAGCTGCCCAAACTAATTTAGACCACCATTTTTGCTGCTCAATTACTTGCAATTCCTGATTACTAAATCCTAATTTCTCAAACTTAGGCATCTTATTTACTACCGCAAGTTTATGCCAAGCTTTTTTCCATTGGCCTAATTCATCAGATTTCTTTTGAGATTCAGTCCATTGTTGACTAAATGCTTTCATGTCCTCAGTATTAATTCCATCCAAACCTAAAATTCCAGGAGGGATTGAATTATCAGAAAAATATTCTAAATTATGTTCTACTGCATAAACTAATGTCTGGACAGTCTTTGCAAGGACTTCCATAGCTGACCGTCCATATAAATCATCTGTTCTAACTTTCTTTTCTACCCACACAATCTCTCTTTTCCCAAAAGGTACTGGCCTTGCTCCAGTATTAAATCCATATTGAAAATAAGCTCCTTCCTCTTTTGCTTGTTCAGAATCCATAGAATCAAATATTGATAAATAAGGATTAAAAGGATTACCTTGAAGTAACTCCTGCGCATTATCATCATAAATATTTTTCATTAAAATTATATCTGCTCTATTTGTATACATTCCATAAACATCTGGATTCTTTGTAAATGCTGAACCATTTCTTGCAACAATCTCAACCATTTCTCCAAATGCATTAAAAACTTTAACTAAAATTCCTGAATTAATTTCTAACAAATCAGGTAACATCATTCTTATAATTATATTCCAACTCTCTCCTGGATTAGTATTTGGATTCTTAAAAAACTTCTGAACAATTTCTAATTCTTTGTCTTTTCCTGGGACCTCATTACCTGCATCATCTTCTGCAACAATTTCCCAAGGAACTGAACACACCTCATCAATGATCGCAGTCTCACACATATCAACATAAACAGTTGATGCAAGAATTCTATAATAATTTAGATCTTTATATCTTGGATATCCAAAGGGTGGCTTATAGAAAAAATTAGGAATATATGCTTTTGGTTGGCCTTCTCTTGTTTCTTCAAATGCAGTTACTGCGCCATCTCCTGGCTTTCCTTTCTCTCCTAATAATCCAAAAAAGTTACTTAATTTTCTTTCCATGAATATAATTGGCGACGGTTATGAATATGGATCTAGCTTTATACATCTAATCAATAGTTATTTTAGGTGTTTTAATATTATAAACATTATTGCGAGATTTACTAAGCAAGTTTCTTTTCTTTTCTTCTTTGAATTGCAATATCTTTCATATCTTGAGCTGTTTTAATTTTATCACAGGGAATACAAAGTGTTTGAATATTATCAAGATCCCATTCATCTCCCCCTAGTGCAATTGGTTTAATATGATCTCCAATTAAACTACTTGCATTTCCTGCAATCCCAATTTCAAAAAATGTTTCAAATACTTCCAAATAAACAATATTAATAAAATCTTCCCAAGTTCTTTCTTTATAACTATAAATATCATTATCTAATCTTATTTCTTTAATAAATTGTTTACCACACTTAACACAAGCATAATTATCTCTAACAAAAGCCTTTCTTCTTAAATCAGGCCATCCTGCAGAATAAAAATCTTTATAGAAAATATCAGAACACTTTTTACTACAACATCTCCAATCTTTTCTTCTAGTCCATTTATCTTTGGATAATCCACAAGTAGGACATTTATTTTCCTTTATTCTTTTTCTTTGTTTATCAGGGATTATTATTTTATAGCCTTCTCTTTTTTTCATTTTGTACTATACTATTTGTTTTTTTTCTTTTTCTCCATCTAATTCCTGAACATTCTTTGCTGCAAGTTTTGGTTCTTGCTTTTTTTATTCCCCTTGAAAGTCTACTTCCAACACTTCCCTTAATTCTTCTTTTAAATATCCTAGGACATTCAGAACATTTTATTTCTTCAACATTATTTTTTGATATCATCTTATTCAATCAGCCTCCTATCTCCAACCATCTTAACTTTTTTTCCATCAATTTCTTCCCAATGAATTTCTTCATTTCCATAAATCTTTAATTTCTTTTTTTCTTCTTCTCTTGATTTTCCTATACCAATGAAAGCCCATGCACCTTTGTTTGGATTAATTTCAAAATACATTCTCATCATAAAAACATCTCCTGCATCTGTTGATCTGTTTAAGGCCCCTGTATCTTTTAATTCTTGTTTTGATACTACTCGAATGGTTGTGTCCTTATCTGCATCCATCTGTTTCATTACCTCTAAATCCTCAACTAATAATTCTTTAAACTCCATAGGCAATTTTCTATAAATCCCAATCATTCCAGTATTTACATGATTTGCTAATTCAAACCAACACTGAGTTCTAAGATTTTTATAATTATGAACTCCTTGATCATCTTCTGTTTCCTTTTTCTTTTTTAGTGGTGCTGCATTTGCAACAAATCCTACAATCTCTGGCATTTCTTTTTTTAATCCAAAACCAACTCCAATCTCATCAACAGCACAATGACTTCTAGGTATTTTTCTTTTTAACAATCTCTCATCTAATTCCTTTGCTGAAATATTATCTAACATCTCAACCTCAGTAACAAATAATCCATCCCAATAAGTAATCATACATCTGTCTCTTCCAAAGCCTGCTTGGTCAACAATACAATATTTTTCTCCTCGTTCCGCACTCAAAGTAAACATATCTATTATTTTATCATAATCAAAAATCTTTGTAGGATCATCATCATACTCCCAATTTCCATTAAGTAATCTTTCTCGGTTCTTTGTATCAAGTCTTTTAAGATTCTCAATATAATGATCTGAAATAAAAGGATTATCATAAACAGATGCCGGAACATATATTTTATAATCCTCTAATTCACCATCTCTATTTTTCTTATAAAATTCTCTATAAACAAAAGTCTTACATGGATTGCTGCCCATTCCGGTCTTGGGAATTAAACCAAACTCATCTAATTTAAATCTTATTCTTGATTTTATAATTTGATACGCCTGTTCAGTAATATCTCCCATCTCATCAATAAATCCATCAGTGTATTCAGTACTTCCTAATGACACAAATTCAGGGTCACTAGGATATAAAAATAAATCTTTAAGATATTCCTCAGAACCATTAGAAAATGTAATTACACCCATCTGAGAATTATACTTATAATCAACTCCTTGTCTTAATCCTAATTTTTTACAAACATCAAAGAATGTTAGAAGAGTTGATTGTTTTAGATCCTTTAGCTTAGCCCTAGCAAGGAACCCTCTAGAGCCCTCATACTGCAATCTTCTTTGTATTTGCCACAAACAACCAGTAAAACTTTTTGAGCCTCCTGCAGCCCCCCCTAAAAATATCTCTGTATGATCTTCATCATTTAGAGCTTTTAGCATCTCCACCTGCTTTGGGCTTATTGTTAAGTTTATCACGTTTGATCTCCTCCACAGATTTTTCAATAAGATTAAATGTTGCATGCGATTCTCCTGAGTGCTCAACTTCTTGTTTAGGTCCATAACCTCTTTCTTTTCCTCTTTTTCTGTTAAGTAGGGCCCACTTACTTGAATCAATATCTCCTGAAACAATATCTCTATCAATATTATTTTCAGCTACATCTATTATTTTATCTCCTTCTGCATCAAGATATTTTCTCATTTCAGGATGTTTTTTTAAATAAGCTGATACTGATTGTCTAATTATTCCTAGAGCTTTTGCTACTATTGTTTGAACTCCTCCTGATCCCTTGCATGCTTCTCTAAATTTCTTTTTAGTAATTCTTGCCATATTTTGTCTGTTTTGTCTATTTCCCCCTTAAAATTGCTTGTTTAGGGCTATTCTGGTGCATTTTTTTACTTTTTTAGTAGAATACTGCACTTATTTGATCAATTCTGCCTTCTTTTTAGTTGAATCTTCCCATCTTTCAATAATAAAACTGCAATACCAGGGATCTAACTCAATTATTCTAGCTTTTCTTTTTGTATTCTCTGCAGCAATTAAAGTTGTGCCTGTCCCTCCAAAACAATCTAATACAATATCACCTTCCTTAGTCATAAGTCTAATTGCCTTTGTTGGTACCCCTAATGGAAATGCAGCTCGATGTTCATCTGTCTGGCTCTTGTTTGTATCTATTCTCCAGTAGTTTGTTAGTGCTTTTTGGCCTGTTTTATCAAAAGCAATCTTATCAATATTTGTTCCAATAAATGAGTAGCTTAATTCTTTTTGTATACTATCTTCAGTTCCGGCCACTAATATATTTTCATACCTTCTTGTAAGTGCTCTTTGAGAATGGATTGGTAAACCATGACCTTTGTCCCACACAATATTTTCAAGAAATTTTAAGTCTGTTGTTGTAATAATCTGATGAAATATCTCTATAAATTCCCATCTGCTTTGCATATTGTAGCTCAAATTCCAAAATACATATCCTTCTAAATGCCTTATTAAATTCTTAACTGCCCCTAGGTTAAGGTTTATGTACTCTTTGCTATCTAAATTATCCTCATAATGCTCGTATAAGTCCCCTTTCATGTTATATGGAGGACTAGTAATACATAGCTTAATTTTCTCTTTATTCATTAATACATCCATTGATAAGTGATCTAATGCATTTGCACACATTACCTTATGATCTCCACACTGATAAATATCTCCTTTATTAATTTGATACTTTGCTTGTTTTGATTTTTTTCTCTCTTCGTCTCCTAGGCCTAATAACCAATCAATTTCAGCACCACTAAATCCTGTTAAATCTAAATCATAACTATCTTCTTTTAGTTCTGTTAATTCTATTTTTAATTTTTCAATATCCCAAGAAGCATACTCAGCTGATTTATTATCCATTATTCTAAATGCCTTTACTTGTTCATCATTAAGTTCATCAGCTCTAATTATTGGTACTGTTTTTAATTTTAATTTTATTGCAGCCTTTAGTCTTGTATGACCTGCAATTATTTCCATATTTTTATCTAGAATTATTGGTACTTTAAATCCAAATTCCTTAATTGATTTTGCTACTATATCTACTGCTTTTTCATTCTTCCTTGGATTCTTATCATAAGGTTTTATTTGTTCTACTGGTATTTGTTCAATTTTCATTAGTATCTCTCTATTATTTTTAATACTTCTGATGGTTTCTCTTTTGCTAATTCTTGAAATAATATTTTCATAACTTCTTTTACTTGAGCTATTGAAATTGATTGTTTCTTACCTTCTTTTAGTGTTACTGTTTGTGCTAATTTGTTTAGATTCATTTTTACCTCCTTTCTTTTTTATTTACCATATCAAAAATCTCCTGGATCTCCCGCATCTCTTACAAACTTTCTTTTCTGAAATTCCATCCTCTGCTAATATTATTTTCATCTTATGTAATCCAAACCAACAAAGGAAGTTCATTTGTATGCTCCTTTTCCATGATTATTGCAATGGCGATTTTTTTTAGCTTTTAGTTTTAATCTCCCATTCTTTTTTTTCTTCCAAGATTTTTGTTTCATATTAAGGTTTCAGAAGGCCCAAACCCAATGACGAGTCTGCCAGGCAAAAATAACCTGTGAGCCCCCTGAATATTAATCATCTAATACATCCTCCACATCTTCTACACTATTTAAATCAATATCAGGCAAATTCTCTGGCTCAAATTGTTCTTGAAACTTTCCTTTAGTCCAACCTCTTTTTTTTCTCATACTTTTTATTTGTTCTGTAGTATACCATTTTCCAAATTCATCTCCTATAACTGATCTTAATTCTCTATCTGGTTTGCTTACCCAATTTTTTTCAATAAAATCTTGAACTTCTTCAGGGAATAATTGTTTTTTTGAAGTAATAATCTTTCCTGATGTAGCCCTCTCTGGGGGTTTATTTGGCTCAATTTTATCCTTAAATTTTCTAATACAATTTTTACAATTAATATATTTCCAATCATTACTCATATTTTCAGACTTAGCATTACAACCAGGATTACAAGCATAACCACCATTACGATTTAGATGTACCCCAATTATATCTCCAATATTTTTTTCGGCAGATTCTTTTTCCTTTTTTGAGTAAACTAACTTTTCTCTTTTTAATCTATAATCGCAAATTAAATGAGATATTTTAACCTTTTCAAAATCAAATCCAAACTTCTCTTTAATCAATTCAACAATCTCTGCATTAGATTTATCTAAATTTTTCTTAATTAATTCTCTCATTTCAACGGGATATTTTCTGTGGTTTTGAGTACATCCAGTTCCCTTATTATTTTTTGCATTATTAAAATCATTTGAGCATTTACCACTGCAAAATCTTCTTTGTTGTCCTGTTAATTTTTTTGCGCACGCCTCACAATTTCGTGCAACTACATCTTTCTTTTTCTTTTCTTTGCCTACTTTCTTTTCTTTTTCTTGTGAACTAAAACATTCTTCACATAATTGTTTTCCATTATCCCATACAGACCAAACTACTTTTTTACATTTTTCGCATAAATGTGTTCTTTTTCTTCTATCACCTTTTTCTTTATCAATATCTGATATATGATTTTTAAATTTTGGGGGTTTTGTTTTTGCTATTTTTTTAATTAATTCTACTTTCTCAGTTTCTTCATCATCATCTTCAACTAAAACAGGGTACCTAATTGTATTATTATCAAATTGTTTTCCATCCCACCCCATCATATCACAAAAGTCCGATACTGCTTCAGGATCAATAGTCACTTCTAATTCTTCAAAACTTCCATCCTGATTCCACTTAACTAATTTGTATTCTTGACTTATCATTTCAAATCCTCCTCAGTAATTCCAAAGTATTTCATCATCCAAGGAATTAAAGACTTTTCATCAATATTTGCCTGGTACAAATTCATTCTATCTGACCTTCTTAAATGTTTAATCTCTTTAATTGCATTTTGTTTTAAACAAATCTCACAAATATTACTATAATCTTCTTCGATACAACAACAATCCCTCTTAGAGTTTCCTATATCCTTTAATGTTTTTGTTTCTACCATTTTTTGTTTGTGATTGAAAAAAATAAAAATAAAAATAAAAATAATTTAGAACTTCAATCTAGTTCCAATTGTATCTGTAAGACCTTTAAGCTCTTTTGAAACTTTTGCTAATTCTTCTTTTATAGCCACATGATTTGCTCTTGCTTTTTCAGCCTTATCATATTTCACTATCTCAAGCATCTTTTCTTTAAACTCTTTTAGATCTTTAGGCATTTCTCCAACTTTATCAAATTGTTTTTCTAATTCAATTAATTGCTTTTCAAATGATTTTTTTGTTTCTACAAGATTCTTATGAGCAAGTCTTATTCCTTCTTCTGTATAATCAATTTCTAAGCTTTGATTTGCAGTAGACATTAACTTCTCTTTTTCAGTAATCTTTCCATCTTTATCTTTTACTGCATCTATTTTATACTCAGTAACTTGAGATTTCTTTTGATTAAATATTTTACGCCTATCATCATAATTTAACTTAGTCACTTCATCCTTTATATCGCTTGTCATTTTTCACCTCCTTTAACATTATTATTAAGGGTTTTTATTTCTCTAGTAGCTTTTTCTTGTAAATGATTTTCATTTAATTGATGTAATAATTTTACCTGAGCTTTTCCATATTCAGTTAAGGTTATTATAATTTCTTTTCTCCCTTCTGGTTTTTGTTTTATGACTACTCCTTCTCTAGCCCATCTTGAAATTAATGTTGAAGTAACACTTAAAGTTAAATCAGCAAGTTTTGCTAATTCAGAAATATTTCTAGACCTCTTTTCAATTATAAATAAAAATTGCATATATCTTTGATTGATTATTTCTAACATATTATCTCCAAACAGTTATCCCTGCTGATTTTTTCCCTTTTTTAATTGGTAAAATAGTTATTCCTTGTTTTCTTTCTTTTGGTTTTTTACTATTATCAAAAGTACTATCAGCTATCAATGAACACCCATCTCCATTAACTGAAGCACAACAATTATTAAGATTACAATTTATAATAACCGAACTTTCCCAAGCTAATAATTTAATTAAAATAACTCTTAAAAAATTCATATTAATTTACTTCCTGCATGTTTATCTATTACTGGTTCTACTAATTCTCTAAATGTAAATGCATCTCCTAATTTCTCTTTTAATTCTTCTTTAATTTTATCAAAACATTCTTTTACATATTCAGTAGATATACTATCTGAACATCTAACTGCTCCTGGGGCATATTTATATATTTGATCACTCAAGGTTTTTTCTTTTTTACAAGTACATTCTTCTAAAGTTTTTTCACAATCTACACAACAATTATATGCAAATTCTACTTTTTCTTTAAAATAATCTTTTCTTTCAGCAATTTCTTCATGCATCATTTTTGGTAATTTTCTTGATGTGTCTACTATTTTATCCCAATGTTCTTTACAAAAATAAACTCCAAGACATAATGGATACATTGCTTCTTTATTGCAATTTTCTTTCATACAAATTTGTTTTTCTTCATAAATTTCCCAATCAGTTGCTTCAAAATCTTCTATTTTAAAATCATAACTAAATGGTTCAGGGACTATTGCTGGATTTCTTTCTGCACAAATTCCAAATTTATATGGAATATTTAATCTAAAATCTTGTGCCCAATTTGGCCTTCTAACTTTTCTTCCTTCTTTCAACCATTGAATTGCTTGTTTGAAATCTGCCATTTTAAGAAATTAATTTCACTCTCCCATCTTTGTAAATTTCAACATTCAACATATCTAATGCAAGAGTTAATGAATCAAAATCAACTCCAATTGCCTTAACAATATCTGATTTGTATACTGCATCATTTTGATCCTTTAAGAAATTCTCAACTTTTTTAAGAGTTGCAACATTAATGCTCTTCCTCTTTTTTTCTGCCATACAAAAATTATGAATATAGGGTTATATTTAAACCTATGGGTTAAAAAAATAAAATAAAAAAAATAAAAAGACTATTTATTCATCCTCTGAATCTTCTGAATCATCTGAATCTTCTTCAGCTCCATCAGCTTCATCATCAGCCTTTTCTTCTACAGCTTCTTCTTTCTTTCCTTCTATAGGGGCTTCTGTTTCTTTTGTATCTTCTGTCATTTTTACACCTCCGTTAGTTTGTTGATCAGGCTTCTCATAAATCATCCCAGGTTCAGGCACAAATGCATCTGATTTTCTTGTTGGACCACTAACTATTTTTTCTACTTTTTGTCCTTCAAAAACATTATGTAATGGTTTATATAATTTTTTCATTTGAACTCCATGTATACAATTTGTCCCCTTTTTGTACCCTTACTTGCAATTAAGATCTTAGAAAAAATATTATTTTTTAATAACCATGCACACTTTTCTTTTTCTTGTTTATCTAAATATCCATTCATCTTTGATTCAACACCAATAATTACCTTTATCCCTTCAGGGAGATGATTGTCTAGTAATCCTAAGTCTGGGATTAAATGCCATTTTCCAGTAAACGCAATAAAATCAGGAAATCCTGCACCCAACATCATTGGAATTCCCATCCCTCTAAATTTATTTTTCACTTTAACTAACACTCCATAAATAAATTTTCCATTATAACTTATTCCTGATACTTGTTTTGAATTTTCATAACCTAATTCAACATTGTTAGTCCACTTAGCAACAATCCAACCTTTTTCTTCAAGATCAGATCTAACTTTTAATTCAAATCTGTTTCCTGCAGCTCTTGCATTTCTCCTAATTATAGTTAATTCTTTTTTTCCTATTTTTTGTTTTTCTTTATCTACCATCATTTATCTCCAAATATTTACAATAATTTTTTCCATGATTTCCAGTATAACATTTTTTTTGATATAACATTTCAAATGTGATTGGTGTTTGATGATTAATACAAAAGGCCTTATCTTGTGGAACTAAAAGTTCTAATCTCCTTAATCTTTTTTGTTTTTTATTTACCATTCTTCAGCGTATTTTTTATGAGCCTCATTAGATAATACTTTAATATTTCCTGGCCTGTAAGTACCACCCTTATGTCCGGGAATTATCCGATGAATCTGTTGATAGAATGATTGAAGGAATTAACGACAAACAAGTAATAAATGATCCAGTTGAAGCATTAGAGGCACAAAACGAGGCTATATTTATTCAAAATAATGGTGATATATGAACAAATCAAACCTAAAAGAACGTAGGCAGTATGTTAAAAAAGTTGTTTGGAAAGCTAAGAATAGTACCAAAGCGGCTCGAGAAGTAGCAAAGAAATTATTTTTATCAGAGCGAACAATAT
>SDBU01007084.1_pt1 | contig 13007 bp, 8 predicted proteins | sample 2277071 | NCBI WGS metagenome assembly SDBU01 (sample SAMN10397929, study PRJNA504765) | marine sediment metagenome | isolation source: marine sediment core GS08_GC12, 126 cmbsf | place: Arctic Ocean: Gakkel Ridge, Loki's castle | collected 2008 | reverse complement strand
AATAGATTCTATGCCTCGCCAAGCTATCTATACACTCGCTAGCAGAGGAGGGGATTTAGAAAAAAAACAAGACATAGTACAAAACTATAAAGGTCAATCAAAACAAGAAATATTATCTGTGATAAGAAAACTATTTCCTCTATCTCATGATGATAAAAGACAGCCAAATATTGCAGATCAAGCAATTACAACTCTTAGAAGATTAAAATCTCTTTTTTCACATCCTTTATTTAAACCAAATAATGCTCAAAAAAAAGAAATTTTAGATATTATTGCGAGACTTAAAAAACTATAAGAGTTGCAAGGGTTAAAATAGATTTTTATTAGTAATTATCTTTGAAGTTATCTAATAACTTACAGTAGCTGTTAGATAAATTTTAGAATTTTTGTTATTCAAAACTTTTAAAATCGGATATCCCCAATCAAATCTAGCTAAAAAATTGTTACTTATCGTATATCTAATACCAGCTCCAATAGATAGTAGAGAATGTCCTTTATTGTTTATATCTTTATGATCAGCTCCATATCCAAAATCAGAAAAACCAACTAGAATCAATTCATCTTTTGCTTTCTTTAACTTGTATCTTAAAATACTATAAGGACTAGATCTAATTTCACCAGTTATTAAAATTGCGTTATCTCTTGTAACTAATCTATTTTCATATCCTCTAATAGTATCTTGACCACCAAGATCAAATTGTTCTGACGGTAAAAGATTTGCAGATGATGTTTGAGCTCTTAATATTGCATGTACCTTCCACTGTTTATAAAAAGAATATGCATAATCTAAAACCATTCTAAAATATACATATTTTACAATAGCTCCAGGATGCAGAGCATTATATCGATTGTCTGTTTGATGAGTTAACCATTTGACAGGGGAAATGTATAACTCATTTAAATTATATAAATTATGAGCAAACGAATTTAACATAACTTTATACCCAAGGATAAATTGGGTAAGATCAGCAGCATTGGAAATAGTTACTTTTGTAATCTCTTGAACTGCCGTTATATTATTATTTGAAGTTTTATAATCAAAGCCTGAAACAAATACTTGTTGCAAGGGAAGATATACCTTACCAATCGGTTTTTCAACTCTCACACTTACTTGAGAAGATTTTCCTTTAGAAGTTAAACCAACTAAATTTGGTTTGGTTTTGGAATATGCTCCGAAAACAATTAAAGAAAATTTCTGATAGTTCATTGTGTAATTGCCGGTATAAGCAATAAACTTTTTAAAATCATCAGAAGCTATATATTGAAAAGAAAACATATGATTATAACTAAATAAATTACCAAGATTAAAACCTACAAAATATCGATTTTCATCTGAAAATTTTGTGCCGCTATTATCTCCGCCCCCATATATCCTCCATGGCTTAATGTCTTCAATAAATATCTCAACATCTGTTTTGTGTTTTTTATCCGACGGTTTTAATATTGCGTTTGCATTTAAAAATGGATTTTTATTTATCAAATAAATATCTGTTAATAATGTATCGGTATTAATATAGTCTTTTGGTTCGAATCTAAGAGTGTTTAAAATTTTTCTAGATGATACATGTTTATTATTTTTGACATAAATTTTATCTATTTTGCTCTCTAATATTATTATTTGCAGAACTTTATCGGATATATTTTGCTTGGGAATCAAAACAGTAACAACAGGCCGATCATAATATTTATAATATGCGATAATTTCTTTTTTGATCGCATATATTACTTCTTTTGTTAAAGCTCTATTTAAATATACCGCTTTTAATTTTTCTTTAAGCTCATTAACATTTCCAGGAACATCAACATTATCTATTACTACGCCTTGAATATTTTCAGTATCTATTTTTAAATCTTCTAAGGATCCAATCAAAACAATACCTTTTAAAGTATCGACAAGAATTCCAGATCTGTTATCAGTTTGTTCATCTAAAGAATCATCCGTATTAGATTCTAGATCTTGCTGAGCTTCTGATTGGTTACTATCTTGATCACCTAAATCTAAAACATTATTTTTTTTTCCGAAAAATAATTTTTCATAATCATATTCATTTGTAAAACAATTACCGAGAACAAAAAAAATAAATACTGATAAAAAAAATTTAATCATTAGAGATATTAAAATGATTAGTCATACATTGGAAGCGTAACATTATATTTATTTATGAACAATGGATACTTGTAGTTTGGATAAATATTATAAATAGGGACATAAAATTCTTTTATTGGTAAGTGTTTAGATGGCACTTTAAATTCATAGAATTGTGTTTCTAAAACAGCAAATTCCTTTTCTTCTAATATTTGATTCACCTCTGCGCTGATAAAACTCAATAGATTCAAAGCATTAGGGCTTACACCATTAATTTTATAAAATATTGTAAAAGGAGAGCCCAACGCTCCAGAGTAAGAGCTAAAATAGGTATTATAAACTTGATTTTGCAGCGGATTATTTTGCGATAACTCTGCGCCATTTATTTTGCCTTGAACACTATTTTGAGAAGGTGATGCAGTAAATATGCCTACCGTTCCTCCTGAAGTATTTATATAAGAATCTCCTCCCAATAAAAATCTACCAGGACCAATACCTGGAGGAGTTGGCTGTTGTTGATCTATAACCAAAGTGACGCTTCCTGATCCAGTATTATTAATAAATGAATTGGAGAACAATTTCACATCATTTTGAGAAATAACTTCAATGTTTCCAGAAGTTGTTGTTATATAAGAAAAATTCGATGGAGTTTCTCCATTGATGGCAATATTTCTGCAAGCAACATCGATATTTCCAGCGCCGGAAATAAAACTATTTCCTCCTTCAGCACAATAAATTAAAATAGATCCTGTTACATTTAAATCTATGGCACCTAGAGTATTTATTCTTGAATCTCCTTCGCTTCCTGAAATTATGCTAAAATTGCTATTAGATGTTAATGTTGTAAGTCCTGTTCCCATATTATCTATTATTGAACGATCTAACAATATTAAATCTCCCGAGCCAGATGTTCCAGTTGTTATCGTTAGAGGTTTTATCCCTGAAGATAATATAATATGTCCATGGATATCTAATAATAAAGATTCTGTAGTTGTAATGCTTAATAGTCCTCCTGTGCTTCTAACAAATGCACCTGTAGTATCTGATGTTCCAGTAAGTGACATATTTCTACAGCTTAGAGTTGTTTGTGCTGCCCCTCTGATTGTAGCAGCGCCTTCGTCTGTAGCGGTAACTCTTAAATCTTCGACGACAATCAGGCTTAAACTAGAAGTAGCTCCTGCTGTTGTAAGAGTTACCCCACCTTCATAACCTGATTGAATAAAAGCATTGCTTCCAACATCTATTGTCACATCGCCAGTTCCAGCGTTACTTATGTCAGCACTATTCAATAGTTTTAAATCACCGTCTTGTCCAGTTCCAGGATTAATATCTATTATTAGATTGCCCGTTCCAGCAGAAATGGTAATTTTGGCGTTATGCTCCATTAAAACATCATCGGCAGCTGTAATTGTTAGATTGCCCGATGAAGCACTTATCTGAGCATTATTTGTCAAAGTAGTTCCCCCTCTTAAGATATAATGCCTAGCACCAATTACAGCTGTATCTGTAGCGGTTATTTGAGCTGCTCCATTATCTGATCCAATCAATAGTAAATTTTCACCAGCATTTACGTTTAAAGTTGAATTTGAAATTATACTAGCGCTTCCTGCTGTTCCAGCTAACAGTGATATTCTATTTCCAGAGTCAACATCAACATTTGCAACGGATTGATTTCTGATAAAGGATCCTGCCCCTATAGTTAACTCTCCCATTCCAGTAGAATTTGCATCTATAGTAACAGCTCCAGGTGCGCCTGTGCCTAAGTGATCTATAAAACTATTATCAGAAAGTTCGATGTTCGTTGATGTTGAGGAAACCGATAAAGTTCCAGATGTTGTTGTTATCGATGCATCAGGTCCAGAATTAATTCCTCTTAAAAATACATTTGTACCTGTGATTGCAGTATTGCCCCTACCTACTAATGAAGCATTTCGATTTGTATCTGTTCCAACTGGAGCGGTTATGGAAACTTGACCGGCTGTTGCTGTGAGAGTTAATGCTGATTTACTATCTATACTTGAAAATCCTCCACCGCCTTGAACAGTTATAGCTGCACTTGCAGCAGTAACGATAAGCGCCGCGCTAGGGGTAACAGCTCCGGAGCCATTCGTTATCAAATTATAAATTTGCGCACTACCTGTTTGAAGTCCAGCATCTAAAGAAAGACCGCCTCCAAGAGTTAAAGTTAAATTATCTACTTTTGCTGTTCCCACAGTAGTCAAAGGAAGAGAGGTTCCCGTTCCTGAAAAAGCTCCAATAATATTTCCATGAAAATCTGCAGCTGTAGAAATCGTATTCATTAGAACATTTCCACTATTATTTGTTGTGATTGTCATTTGATCTATTTCAATATCGCCAGATCCATTATTGGTTCCAATCACTCTAGCTCCAATGCTTGACTCAGAAGAATCGTTGGCTGAAAGAACAATATTGTTATTGCTTGTCACAGCAATATCTATAGGCGTTATAATATCTTTTATGGTAACAGTAGCAGCATTAGCAAAGGCTTTATGACCAATGCTTGCAAAACTCTCATCGAATGTTCCAGCTGTTAATTTAATATCAGCTGATGATGTACTAGTCATTGCAACCGTTACATTTCCCCTATATGTATCTGCAGTAGTAGTAGATTTTCCACCATGACCAATCATAGCATATGACTGATCAGCATCAACAGAACCTTGAAGTAAGATTTGTCCATTTATTTCTGTAACTGAGATATCGCCCCTTGCTGTTGTAATAGTAATAGCGCCTGTATCTTCTCTAATATGACCAATTTGTGCAAAACAATTAGAGCTTGTTCCTCCTAATAACTGAAGGCTATTTAGGGTATTAGCATTTCCAGATATCGTTATATCCCCAGCTCTAGTTCCTCCAGCGCCACCAGCCCTACCATCTCCATGACCGATTGCAGCATAGCAATTAGTAAAAGATCCTCCTTGAACTAAAAGATCTCCATCCACATTAATAGTAATATCTCCATCGATAGTTCCTGTTTCAAAACCGATTTGTGAAAACTCATTATTAGCATTTCCTCCAAGAACTGTTAAATCTCCTGCAATTGTTAAAGTGGTTGTTCCATTATTACAACCTAGCTGAGAGGAAGATGTCCCTGTTCCAACTATCAAATCTCCCGATGTTGTTGTAACCGAAATACCACTAGTTGAAGGTGTCGTAGTATCATCATATTTTACTAAATTTGTAATGGTAACATTATTTTTTGCTGAAATTGCGAGTGATGCCGCATCAGCTAATGTAATAGTATCTGCGATAGTAACATTGCCAGTCGTTAAACTAGCTCCTCCTGATGCATCAATAGTAAGTGTTCCTGTAGAATTAAATGTTATAGGAGCATCTATACTTATAAGACCATCATTTATATTTGAAGGGTCAATTTCCATAGTAAAATTACCTGTAGAACCTGCAGCGAATTGAATAGGCGCATTTACATCTATTGTCGGACTTACCCCTACGCTAGCAGTATCTCCCGCTGTAAACTTCAAATTACTCGTGTAAGCCGATGTCACACTTATAGCTCCATTTACTATAATATCAGCAAAAGCATTGAAAGTTAAATCATTGTTAGTAGTCCCATCTAATACGAAAACGGTTGTACCTATGGTCGTACCAACATCTGCATCAACAGTGATAGTACCAATTCCCGCAGCTGCCCCCGCTGTTGAATCTAATACAATATTGTTGGCAGGTAGAAGAATATTTAAAAGCCCCCCAATTCCCCCTCCTGTGGAGAGTAACAACACTCCAGGATCGGGATCCGCCCATACTGTATTGGTAGGACTTGCTCCATCCTCATTCATATTTGAGTTAGCTCCTCCAACATTCGAAATCGTAATGTTTGCTGGATCAAAAAGAAGAGTTCCGGTCTTTCCATTAGGCGCTAATGTTGTAACTAGACCTCTGGGTTCTAAATAACCTTTTGAAGATATTTCAACAAATCCACCATCACCAAAAGTATGTCCTCCTTCAGCTGAAATTTTTCCATAAAACACCGTTGCATTATTACTCCAAAGAATAATTTTTCCACCATTTCCATCATCTAAACAATCGGCATAAATCTTTGCATTTTTTTCTACAAATGTTTTATCGGCATTAAAAATATTTGGATTATTTCCTTTATAATCTCCTCCTAATAAAATTGTGCCTCCTCCTTTTTTACCAGATACATTAATTTCAGCATCTTCATAAACTCTAACACCCTTTCCTAAAAGAAAAACATCTCCACCTGTTTCATCTTTATTTTGAGCTGTGATCTTCCCAGTATCGAAAATATCACCTTCTTGGGCAACCAAATAAACTTTTCCATCAATCTCTTCAGTTCCTAAGGCATCGATCCAGCCTTCATTATTAATAGCAGCGGAATAAGGGTTGCCATCAGTTGATAATTTTACTTCAGCTGCTTTAATTATTCCTTTTTGATCAATTTTAGATGAGCTCTCTTCTGATATTTGAATAACTAATTTTTTTTGATTATCTGGCATTAATAATATTTTTTTAGCAGCAGAGAGATTAACCTCCCCAGTTTTAGCTGAAATCTCGCCTTCATTTATTATGCTATGAGCTAAAACAATCACATCTCCATCAAATGCATTAATTTTTCCGATATTGATAACGCTACTCTCATTTGGATTTGTAAAAACAATCTCTGATCCGGCTAAAAATTGCTTGTTGTCTAAATCAAGCGTCGAAGCTAAAAAACCCGCCACATTTATCAAGCCACCACTATCGATAAAAATTCCATTTTTGTTGATTAAATAAATAACGCCATTAGATTCTAATAAACCACTTATCTTACTAATATCTTGACCAATTACTCGATTTAAAACAGCTGCCTGAGAAGACGGCAGGCTAAATTTTGTAATTTCATTTTGATCAATAGAAAAACTATCCCAATTGATAATAGCTTTATCAGAGGCTTCTATATGGAGATGATTTGAAGATGAAGAAAAATTTATATCTCCTGAAATTACTTGAGGATTTTGAGGATTAGCGAATAATAAAATAGGTAAAATTATTAACAATTTTATATATTTCATAAAAAAATAAGATCTTCCTTCCTCTATAATTTTAAATATAACACGCGCGTTATATAGTAAAGAAAAAGCTTCGATCTTTTTTTTATATTTTAGTTAATTATATTTTTGAATAATCTTTGAAATTATTTTACGATTTTTTTCTTTTGGCTTTATTAAAGGAAGTCTAAAATAGGCTTTACATTTATTTAAAACGTTAAGAGCATACTTTACGCAGATAGGATTTGTTTGTAAAAACATGGAATCTATCAAATCTTTATGCTCATCATACAGATTTTGAGCTTTTTCAAAATCCCCATTTAAACAAAGATCATTAATTTTTTTGAACTCTTTAGGAATAACATTTGCAACAACGGAAATAACACCTTTAGCACCTAATTTTATCATATCTATTGTTAAAGGATCATCGCCAGATAAAACATCAAAACGGGTTTTACCTATCAATTCTTTTGCAATTTCCAAAGAGCCAGACGCTTCCTTAATAGCTACAATTTGATCTATTTTTTGAAGTTTTATAAATGAGTCTATCGATAGTTTTGTTCCTGTTCTACCAGGATGATGATATAAAATGATTGGAAGTTTTTCTTTTGCAATTTCTTCAAAATGTTTTATCAGACCTTCAATTGGGGGTTTGTTATAATAAGGAATTACAACCAAAACTCCATCTACACCTATTTCTTTTGCTCTTCTTGTTAAAAACTTTGATTTCTCAGTTGAATAAGTACCAGTTCCTGCAATTATTTTTGTTTTGCCTTTAGCTAATTTGAGGGCTATTTTAAAGATCCGAAATTTTTCATCATCTAAAAGAGTTGGACTCTCGCCTGTTGTACCCGAGAGTACTATAGCATCTGTTTTGGCATCTAGATGCCACTTAATTAGGTCTTTTAGAGAACTTTCATCTAAAGATCCATCTTCTTTAAAAGGCGTAACTAATGCTACCATTGAACCCTTAAACATCGAAAACATCCCCCCAATTTAGTTTTTCTATTATTTTATCTCTTTTTTTACCTTTTCTTGAAACCTTTTCATTCAAAACTTTTCCATCTTTGCAAAGAGTAAAAGAAATATCTTGTTTTGTTTTTTTTACAAATCTGAGTATTCTAGCTTTTGGATATTTTACTTTTTCTTTTGTAGCTATGACATATGAAAATTTCTCATCTTCATATCCAAGAGTTCCACCTTTTAAATATTTATGGATTTTTGATCTTTTAACTCTTACATAAAAATGACACCAATCATTTTTTGGCATTGGGCATTTTAAAGTGTTTGGGCAAGGAGCTATTAGATTACATCCTTTTTTAATTAAAAAATCTCGAATATATTTAATGTTTTTAAATCCATATTTAGTTCCAGGCTCTATAAAAACAATTACTTTTGATTTTGAAAAAACCCATCTTTTTATAATTTTATCAATTTGAAAATTTTTTAACTCATTTGCAACATATGAGAGCATTAGAAGATCAAAATCATAATTTTTTACTCTTAATATATCGTTTTTCCCGAAAGTTACTTTCTTCGATATTCCTTTCACATTTTTTAATAGCTCTTTTGCATAAAAAATCATTTTTTCATCTTTTTCAACTAAGAATGTTCTTGGAAAATCTGTTTTTAATTTTCCGTTTTCTGAAGTAAAAATAGAAAGTAAAGCCCAGAGAGTAGCCCCGGAACCCGAGCCTAAATCCAAAACTGATTTTATGCTTATTTTTGGGGTAATATTTTTTATTTCATTCAACGAGTACTCTATAGCTTTTGTGGTTGCCGGCATTCGAGATGCAATATATGAGAGCCTCTCTTTATCAGATGAAAAAAAATTGTGTTTTTGTTTTTTATATTTTTTAGAGAGCTCTAAATTAATTGTTTTTAGCTCTTTTAGAGAAACGTTTTCAAAAAGTGCGTTTATGGAATCAAAAAGCTGTTTTGGAGTTTCATTCATTAAAATGTCATTTTATAGTAAGTTTACAGCGCTCAATATATTTACTCAAGATTAACAAATGTCATTTTGAAGTAAAATTACAAACCAACCCTGCTCCACACCAAGCCTCTTACTATAAGACGCTTGTAAAAAATAACCCTCGTCGTTTTTTGATAAAATGCCATTTACCCGATTATGAAAAGGCTATCTTGCTTGTGAATCATTTACTCTGTAATAAAAAATTTAGAGCTTTATTAAAATTATTTTTGATCAGATATAGAAAGTAATTTTTCTTTTTCAAACGTGGTTTTGCCAATATATGTAAAATTTTCTACTATCTGACCATCTATAGGGCTATAAATAAAAGCTTTTTTCTTCTCATTTTTAACTCTGGCCAGTTCAGCTAAAAACATATTAATTTTAGCTTTTTGTATCTTAAATAATAATTGATTTTTTTCTAATTTTTTTAGATTAGAATGCACTTCTTTTAGATCAAATTTATCATCTTTTTTAGAATTCAAATAGGTTTCTAAAGCTTTTTCTTCTTCAAATTTTAAAAGATTTAACTTTTCATTTTCATAATCAATTTTTGTTTTGATATGTTTTATTTTTGTTTTGATTTCTGTTATATCAAATTCAAGAAGCAGGTCTTGTTTTTTTACAAAATCTTTCTCTTTGAAATGTATTTTTGATATTTTTTGATTATCTAAAGCAGCAATATCTATATATTTTGTAGAGATAACCTCGTTCATTTCTTTAGGTTTCGTACTTTTAACATAAAAATATCTTAAAAATGCTAAAGATAAGATTATAAGAAAGATAAAAAGAGTTTTAATTATCTTGGTTTTGTTTTTTTTCGCCATTTTTTGCATCACTTATATTGTTATAAGCCAAATTTAATTTTTTTTGAACTTCTATCAAAGTCTCAAAGCTTGTTTTTGCTTTTGTAAAGTTAAGCTTTAGCTCTGATAAATCTTTTTTTATTTTCTTTATCGATTTTTCATTTTGTTTTTTTTCTAAATAAGAAGAAAGCACATCCTTTAGAGGTTTTTTCTCGGAGTATTTTTTTTCTTCTGCTATTTTTTCTTTTTCATTTGCTTGGGTATTTGTCATTATATCTTTCTCCTTTATCAAAGATTAAAAAATAATTTTTAAACTTTTGCTTTAAAATAAATAATTCCAGCAATCAAGCTTGCAAATGCTGCTACCAAAAATGGTAAATATATGTGAACTCGATCAAAAAGTCCACCAATAATTGGAGAGATGGCCATTGCAGAGGCTTGCATCGACTGGCTTATACCCATAATTTTCCCTTGCATTCTCTCCGGAGCTCTATTCGATATAACTGTTGTACAAAGAGGCCAAGCAAGACCTCCTATTACCACACATGCCCCTAAAATTAAGATAACACCAGATACATCTTTAGGAAATGCAACAAGACCACATAAAACTGTAAAGATCAAAAATGCTACATCTAAAATTCTTAAGGGGGAAAACCATTTAGATAACAGCTTATTTAAGGGCCAAGATCCAATCGCCCAGCATATCCCCATAAAAGCTGCTAAATCTCCTATTTGAGAATTAGTAAAATGAAATTTTTTAATAACTAAAACGGGGGAGAATTGGAAAACAATAGTCCAGGCAAAAACAAATAAAAAATATATTACATATATTGTTTTAATATTTTTAGTTTTTAAAGCTTTTTGAATGTTATGCATCCCTTCTAAAAAATCGAATTTTACATAGTGTCTTTTATCTTTAGGTTCTCTAAATGCAAAAACGATAAAGAAAAAATTTATAAATGATAAAACAGCAGCAATAGCGAGTGGTATAGCCGGCGTAAACAGAGTTGAAATCGTCGAATCTGAAAATTTTCCTCCAATAAAAGCTCCAATAATAAATGAAAATCCCGCTAAAACTGATAAAAACCCAAAATTTTTAGCCTTTGCTTTTTCAGTTAAAGATAAATCTGAAATTGCAGCTAAACAAACAGATAGATTACCAGAAAAGATTCCAGTTACAATTCTTCCAATAAAAAGCCAAACTAAATTACTTTCATGGATACTCCATGCACTAATTAGATATCCTACACATGTTAAAATAATAGATAAAACTAAAGCTTTTTTTCTACCAGACCTATCTGCAAACTCACCAAGCAAGGGAGCCCCAAAAAATTGAGCAAAAGGAAATGCAGCTAAAAAAACACCTAAAAGAGTTGTTCTTGCGGCAAAAGAAACGTCTGCTGAAAAAACAAGATTTTGAGGATCTAAAAACAGCGGTGCAAAAATTGGAAAAACAATAGACCATCCTAAATTATCTACAAAAAACGTAAATAAAATAGAAAAAAAAGAAAATCTTCTCTTAGCAGTTGTTTTCATTGAACCTCTCTTAAACTAGGATAATGATTTTTTCTTATCACTTCAAGCTATTTGCCAATCAATTGGTTTAATATTATTTTTAATTAAGAATTCATTAGTTTTAGAAAAGTGTTTGCAGCCAAAAAATCCAGCAACTGAATAAAAAGATGGATGCGCTGCTGTTAAAATTAAATGATGTGTATTTTCTCTATCAATAAAAGCATTAAATAACTTTTCTTTTGCAGACTTTCCCCAGAGTAAAAAAATAATAGGTTTTTTACTCTTTGATAAAATATCAATTACCTTATCTGTAAAAATCTCCCAACCTTTTCCATAATGTGATTTTGGCGAAGACTCTCTAACGGTTAAAGTTGCATTCAATAATAAAACTCCTTGTTTAGCCCAATGAGTTAATTCACCCATTATAGGCATTTTGATTCCAACATCTTTAATCTGCTCTTGAAATATATTTTTTAAAGATGGTGGAGAATTTATTCCTTTTGGCACGCTAAAAGATAAACCGTGAGCTTGGCCTTTTCCATGATAGGGATCTTGACCTACGATTACCACTTTTACTTTGTCATATGGCGTTTGACAAAAAGCATTAAATATCAGATCTTTTGGAGGATAAATTATTTGATTTGATTCAATTTCTGATATCAAAAATTTTTGTAAATTTTTCATATACTCTTTTTCAAATTCTCCAGCTAAAACTTTAGCCCAGCTCTTTTCCATAAAAAAATCTTTTGAATCCATCTAAGTCCCTTGAAATTATATGTAAAAATTATACAAAATTTTCTAATAATTGACACCTACTTATAGAAGAGTTAAAATTTTTGTAAAAATTTTTAAAAAATTTCTGGGTGTGGCGCAGCTTGGCTAGCGTGCTTGTCTGGGGGGCAAGAGGTCGGAGGTTCAAGAAAAACCACCCAGATTTAGGTTATGAACAGACTGTTGAAAACTATTATATAAAATTGTTTATAAGTGTGTTGATAACTCTCAATTTGTTTAAAACTAAGAGTTATGATCAAGGCGTTGACAAGTTATGAACATCCGTTTTTACTAGACAAAAGATAGGACTTATAAACAAATCCACACTCTCTTAATAATAAGATAAATATTTATAAGATATCTTCTTTCTTTAGATATTTGAAATAAGCTATCATTGTAAATTGATTAATCAAAGCTTTGAAATATGATATTTGATATAGACAACTTTTTTGAAATAGAAAAGTTTTCTCATAAAAGAATTTTTGAAAATATAAAACATCTTTGGACTCCTTTAGAAGTTTTAAAAGCTTATTTAAAAAATATCTTTTTAAATGGTAACAATAAAAATATTCAAATCCCCTCTACTTGTTATATTGAAAATCCTGAGCTTGTCTTTATCGGAGAAAATACTTTAATTGAACCTTACGTATATATTAAGGGCCCTTGCATTATTGGAGCGAACTCTGAAATCAGACAAGGAGCGTATATTAGAGAAAATGTAATTACCGGAAAAAATTGTATAATAGGACATGCTACTGAAATAAAAAATTCTATTTTATTAGTCGATGTATCAGCTGCTCACTTTGCTTATATTGGAGATAGCATAATAG
>SDBU01007083.1_pt1 | contig 13010 bp, 6 predicted proteins | sample 2277071 | NCBI WGS metagenome assembly SDBU01 (sample SAMN10397929, study PRJNA504765) | marine sediment metagenome | isolation source: marine sediment core GS08_GC12, 126 cmbsf | place: Arctic Ocean: Gakkel Ridge, Loki's castle | collected 2008 | reverse complement strand
CCGTAAAGTCGGCCCGCACGTCCTCGTCGACCTGGGCGGCGGACGTACGGCCGGCGACGACGTGCGAACGCACGCGAACGGTCCGGCAGCCGGCCCGCTGCCCGGCCTCCACGTCATGGGGGCTGTCGCCGACCATCCAGCTCTCCTCGAGGTCGAGGTCCATTTCCTCGGCCGCGCGGCGAAGCATGCCGGGCTGGGGCTTCCGCTGGTCACTCTCACGGGTGTAGGCGTCCACCGTGCCCTCCGGGTGGTACGGGCAGTAGTACACGCCGTCGAGGTGGGCGCCGTCGGCGGCCAGTTGGTTCCGCAAGGCCTCGTGAATGGCCTGAAGGGCCTCGACGGTCAACAGCCCCCGGGCGATCCCCGACTGGTTGGTCACCACCACCAGCTTGAACCCCGCCTGGGCCAGCCCCTTCAGGGCCAGCTCCACCCCCGGCAGCAGCGTCACCGCGTCGGGATCGGACAGGTACCCGGGGTCTTCAATCAGCGTGTTGTCGCGATCGAGAAACACCGCTTTGTCGGCCATCATTCAACCCTCTGCATCGCCCGGGGCGGCGACGCGGGCCTCGATGAGTTCGCAGACGACGTGGTAGGCTATCTGGTGGAGCTGCTGCACGGCGAAGCTGTCGGCGGCCGGGGCCACGAAGCACACGTCGGAAGCGCCCTTCAGCTCGCCGCCGTCGCCGCCGGTGAAGCCCAGCACCTTGGCGCCCGCGGCCTTGGCCGCCGTCGCCGCCGCCAGCACGTTGGGGCTGTCGCCGCTGGTGGACAGCGCCCACAACACGTCCCCCGCCCGCACAAGCGCCTCGACCTGCCGGGCGAAGACACGCTCGTACCCGTAGTCGTTGGCGATGGCGGTCAGGCCGCTGGTGTCGGTGCTCAGCGCCACGCACGGCAGGGCCCGCCGATCGGCGAGGAACCGCCCCATAAGCTCGCAGGCGATGTGCTGGGCGTCCGCGGCCGAGCCACCGTTGCCGCAGACGTACACCCGCCCGCCGGCGGCCAGGGCGCCGGCCAGCAATTCCGCCGCGGCCGCCAGGTCGCCCAGGCAGTCGGCCTCCAGCCGATCGACGGCTTGGCGGTGCTCACGAATCCGCCGGCGTATCGTCGCTTCCGTTTCCATAGAGTTCCGCGATTCTGTTGATGACCTTCGTCGTCGACCGCCCCGGGCGAAGCTCGGCCAACGCCACGCGCCCGCCGGCGGCCTCGACGGCCTCCTGCCCGACGACCGCGCCTTTCCAGTCGGCGCCCTTGACCAGCACGTCCGGCCGAATCGCCTCGATCAGCGCCAGCGGCGTCGGCTCGTCGAAGAGCACCACGTAGTCCACGCATTCCAGCGCCGCCAGCACCTCCGCCCGATCCTCGGCGGCCACGATCGGCCGGCCCGGGCCCTTGTTCTGCCGCACCGACGCGTCGCTGTTGACCCCCACGATCAGCGCGTCGCCCTGCCGCCGGGCGAAGTTGAGGTACTCCACGTGCCCGGCATGCAGGATGTCGAAGCACCCGTTGGTCCACACGATCGCCCGGTTCGACCCGCGCAGCCGTTCGACCTCCGCCATCAGCTCCTCGCGGGAGATCACCTTGCCGTGCTGCTGCCGCTTCTCGAGGGCGAGCGTGTCCAGCACCTGTTGGCGGCTGACGGCCACCACACCGAACCGCTCGACCGCCAGGCCGCCGGCGACCATCGCCATCGCCACGGCCGCGGCGCGATCGGCCCCGCCGGCCAGGGCCACCGACAGCGCCGCCAGGACGGTGTCCCCGGCGCCGGTGATATCGTACACCTGTCGAGCCTGGGCGCCGAACCGCTTTCCGGCCTCGCCGGCGACCTTCAGGTAGGCCCCCTCCTTGTCCAGCGTGATCACCACGGCGTCGGCCTCGGTGATGTGCAGGATTCGCTCGGCCGCGGCGGCCGCCGAGGCGTCGTCGACGATGCTCACCTCCGAAGCCAACTCGCACTCCTGGCGGTTGGGCGTCAGCAGCGTCGCGCCGCGGTACCGGCGGTAGTCGTCGATCTTCGCCGGGTCCACCACCACCGTCGCCCCGGACGAGCGAGCGTCGGCAATGAGCTGCGGGGTGGCCGACTCGGAGATCACGCCCTTGTCGTGGTCCTGGATCGCCAGCACGCCGCCGTCGGCCACGGCCACCTGCGCCGCGGCGCGCAGCCGGTCGTGCACGTCGTCGGCCAGCGGGGAGGTGTCTTCCTCGTCCACGCGCATCATCTGCTGCTGATGGCGGTGTTGGGCCAGGCCCACCAGTCGGTCCTTGGTGGCGGTGGGACGATCGGTCAGCCGGATCAGCGAGTCGGTTTCGGCCCCGAGGCGCCCCAGGTGGCCCAGCAGTTCCTCCCCGGCCGCGTCGGACCCAATCACCCCGAGGCACTGCACGCCCCCCCCCATCGCCAGCACCCCCGCGGCCACCGACGCGGCGCCGCCGGGCCCGGAAGCCCGGCTGACCACGCGCAGCACCGGCACCGGCGCCTCCTGGCTGACCCGTTCGCAATAGCCGTACAGGTACCGGTCCAACATGAAATCGCCCAGAAGAGCGACCTGCGGTCGGCCGAGCGATCCGACGAACTCGATCAGGTCCTGCATGTTCGCAATCCTAGTGCCGCAACAGGCTCTTTGCAATGATCTTGCGCGCCCGGCGCTCAAAACCGGCGGGGCCTGCCCGGCGCCGTCAATCGGCGGCTCCCGCGGCCGAGGCGATCGCCCGGCGGAGTTCCTCTCCCCCGGCGGAGAATTCCACGGCGATCTCCAGCCAGCGGAGCTCGGGCGGCGGGGAGCCCAGTGCCGCCAGTTTCACCGCGTCCTTGGCGGTGGTCAACAGCAGCGTCGCCCCGGCCGAGGAGGCCCGCTGCAGAAGGTCGCTCACGTCCTGGCCGGTGTAGGCGTGATGATCGTTGAAACTCGTCCGGCCGACCAGCCGCAGGTTCGCGTCGGTGAGCGTGCGGTAGAATCCCTCGGGATTGGCCAATCCGCAGAACGCCCACGCCAGTCGGCCCGAGAGAGACTCGACGGGCGCCTCGGAGCCGTCGAAGGCGCACACACGGGTCGGTTGCATGACCGATTCGGCCACCGCAGCCCGCCCGGCCAGCGACGCCACACGCTCGCGGATCGCCGCCAGGGCCTCGGGGGTAACCTGGTCGCAGCGCGTGACGACCACGACGTCGGCGAATCGCAGGGCACCGGCAGGCTCGCGAAGCGTACCCCGCGGCAGCACCGCGCCGTACCCGAACGGGCAGGTGGCGTCGATCGTCACGATGTCCAGGTTCCGCCGCAGTCGAAGGTGCTGGAAGCCGTCGTCCATCACCAGCACGTCCGCCCCGCCGTCGACGGCGACGGCCGCACCGGCCACGCGATCGGCGTTCACGATCACGGGCGCCCCGGTGGCACGCTTGAGCATCTCCGCCTCGTCGCTCGCCCCGCCGACCGCCTTGTAGCCCCGCGTCAGAATCGCCGGCGTGCGCCCCGCCTCGGCCAGTTCACCGACCACCCACGCGGCCAGCGGCGTCTTGCCCGTCCCGCCGACGGTGAGGTTGCCCACGCTGATCACCGGCACCCCGGCCGCGAACGATCGCTTCCACCCCATGCGGTACAGACGCCGCCTGCACCCCGCCGCCAACGCGTACGGCCAACTCGCCACGCGCAGCACCGGACGCAGCAGCCGGGCACCCAAGCAACTCCGCTCGCCGCTGATCACCCCGTGCCAGTATCGTTCGTTCACGCCCACAGGTCCGCCAAATCCTACCCGCTGAACCGGCACGAGGGAAGCCGTTTCCCGGTCTTTCGTGGTCTTGGAAATCAGAAAACACACTCTTCGGTCCTTGGCGGCGCGATAGAATCAGGCGTCCTGTGGGGTAAGCCCGCTTGGCCACACGCATCCCGACCAATAATCACAGGCATGCGCCGACATCGCACCGGCTCCTGGGCTGGGAAACTGGGAAACCGGCCCGAAAAGCACTTGACAAATCCGGATTGCGTGGTATCATTCCTGTCGCCCTTATTTGTGTGGGGAAGGACAGAGGTCCTTCAACCGCCAAGAGGCGGGGGCGCACCTGTCCTGCGAAGTTCCCAAGGCTGTACCCAGTCGTCTTGTCTTGTAGACACTGGTCTGGCTGTAGCGGAACAATCACGGCCTGAGCCGGCCGAATTCACATGGTCTCTCTACGCGCAGCTGAAAGGAAACAATGATGATCAGGGCGCGACGCGACGCATCTTTCGATCATCCCATCGCTAGTGCATGCATGGATGCCCTTGATGAACACGCCTTTGTTGTTGGAGAGATATGCCGGCAATGACCCTTCGTATGATCACTCTGATAAGGAGCCTACCATGGAACCGAGATTCGAAATGCTTGAGGAGAGAGTCCTGCTGAGCGTGTTCAACGTGGCTTCGCTGATAAGCCCTGGCGGGAACGAGACTGTGGATGGCGGCCTGCGAGTCACCGTGGACCCGTACGGCGCTTTCGGGAGTGACGCAGGCCCTGCCGCGGATGCCTGGTTCAATCCGCCTGGCAACACTGCATCGGCAGGCACAGCATACGAATCGGGCGTCTTCCTCAGGGGTGCCGGTTCCACTGGATTCCTTGCGGATGGCAGTATTGGTACATCCGGCAATCTGCCTTCCATCAGCTTCGACAGCACCTCGGCTAGTGTCGCTGTTTCGTCATTTGTTCGTGGCGATCTCTCAATTGTCTTGACACAGAATGTTCAAGACCGATTCAATTCCTCAGGGACTAAAGTGGGCAGCGCGTTGATCCAGGAGTATCAGATCACCAACACCAGCACCTCGGCCGTCGGTTTCTCTATGACCAGGTATCTGGACGGAGATCTCTATTACTCAGGCGCGTATGACAACGACTGGGGTGGTGCCAGCACGACCGACCGTTCGATGAACCAGCAGTTGTTCGAGTTTGACACCGGAGACGATCCAAACGACCCAACCACGCTCGTCGCAATTCGCGCCATCGGAGGCGTCGTCCCGGAAAACTACTTCGAAATCGATGTCTGGCCCGGTCTCCGTAGCCGGATCATCGCCGGCACGCCTCTGGACAATATGATTGCAGGTGACGGCGTCGATAGCGATCTCGTGACCGACAGCTCTTACGATATAACGTTGGCGTTGCAGCGAGATTATCAGTTGTCACCCGACGAATCGAGGCAGTACACTACGGTAACAGAATTCGGGTCAGGCACCACGGGGGAGTCATCGATCGATCCGATTGCGGACCAGCAAGAAAGCGGCCAGCTTGATTACCCTTGGAACTACCAGTATGACGTCGGCTTCACCGGTAATCAGGAGTTGCTGGCCACCATCAGAGTAGATCTGGTGGGAGATGCACCCGTTGGACCCAACGGCGAGGATCTGGAGGCCATCTGGGAGACAGGGATCGAGTCGGCCTGGAACGGGCAATACGAGGTCGTCGATGGAATCCATCGCTATCCTATCTCAGTCGATGTCCAATGGGTCAACACGGGCGCGGACTACAGCGTGACGGTGCACTCAGGAGATGGAGGTGTCAACGCGCTGCATTTCTACACGGACAACCCGAGCGGCTGGGGGTTCCAGTATCAGGGGATTGTTGCCGCGCATGAAGCTGGCCACTGGCTGGGGCTTTATGATGAATACAACCCCATGAATGACGGCGATCCTGCCTGGTGGCCCCTCTATGGCAACGATGGCAGCATGATCACAGGTCTCTGGGGTCTGTATGACGGCGTTAATGGGAATCCTCTGCCAAATTGGGCTGCCCTTTCCGCAGGAGCAGATACTAACGCCCTGATGGCGGAGAATGGTGAAATGGAGGAAAGATACTATCAAGCGCTGGTCGATTGGCTTTCGGATGAAACCGGTAGGAGCCTAGTCCTTGGTGAAGCCCCAACATTTACCGAGCGGGAGCCCATGGATGGATTCACTGATTCGGCACCGGGGTCGAGTCCGGACGTGGTTGCCGAAGCCGGTGGGCCCTACGTGGGAGATGAGGGAGTTCTGATTACGTTGGACGCGTCAGGCTCAGCCAATCCCGGTGGCGACCCGTTGCAGTACCGCTGGGACTATGACAGCGACGGCAACTGGGACACGGCGTGGTCGACCGAGCCGATTGCAGCGCACATATGGGGCGATGAGTGGACGGGAGTGGCCACCGTCGAGGTCACGGACGGAAGCACGAGCAGCACGGATACGGCATCGGTAACCGTCAACAACGTGGCTCCGGCACTTTCCAGCGACATCCCCTCGCAGTCCGTGCAATACAGCGATCCGATTCAGGCCGTGACCATCAGCGCCGTGGACGTCGCGGCAGATGTGCTTACTGCCTCGGTGACCGGCTTGCCGGGCAACCTGACGATGACGGCTGGGAGCGTCCCGCGAACCTGGATCATTAGCGGCAAAGTCGATGTTGCCCCGGGCACGTACACCGCCCAAGTGACGGTATCGGACGATGACGGTGACGTCAGTCAGAGCGACGTGGAGATCATCGTGGCGGCCGAGGATGCGCTGGTCGATTACACCGGCGCCATGTTTGCCTCCACGTCATCCACGCGAACCAGCACGGCAACGGTCATGCTCAGCGCCACGGTCCGGGATATCACGGCGGCCAGCCCGGCCACGGATCCCGACGCTGGGGATATTCGCAACGCCACCGTTAAGTTCATGATCTACGATGCGATGACAGATGCCCTGGTGGCTGAGATTCCCGACGTCCCGGTCGGCCTGGTGAGCCCGGATGATCCGAAGACCGGGACGGCCACAGTTGACTGGACGGCCGACATCGGCCCTGCTGACGCTCGCATGTACCGCGTGGTCGTCCTGGCCAGCGGCTACTACGACGGCGCTTCGTCGCCGGAGTTGATCACCGTTGCCAAGCCGCTGGACAACTCCGTGACGGGCGGCGGCTACCTGATCAACGAGGCCAGCGCGGGATACTATGAAGGCGATAGCGGGCTGAAGACCAACTTCGGCTTCAACGTCAAGACCCAGAAGAGGGGCCGGGTGCAGGGGAATGTGGTGTTCCTCGTTCGCCGGTTGGAGGACGACGGAATCGTCCATACGTACCAGATCCGCAGCAACGCCATCCGGTCGTTCTCGGCCAACGATGGCACAGGCGAAGGGGTCTTCAACGCCAAGGCGACGATCCAGGATGTGACCGATCCTCTGAACCCCATCGCCATCGACGGCAATGCGTCGCTTCAGATCACGCTGACCGACAGGGGCGAGCCGGGCAGCGAAGACAGCATCGCCATCACGCTGTGGAACAAGAAGGGCGGGCTGTACTTCTCCAGCTTGTGGGATGGCGTCGAGACACTGGAAGACGAACTGGACGGCGGCAATCTGCAGGTCCGGTAAATGGTACCGAGGAACACCTATGCCAGAGCACGATCAGGGCAGGGCTCCGACCTGTCAGGCTGACAGCCGGAACATCGGCTTGTCCCCCGCTGACCGGTCCGGAGACATTGAAGGAAGGGAGATTGCGCGATGAAACTGAAGAGTATCACTAGACTGGCGGCTTCCGCGATGGTGCTTTTCGCGATTCAGGCCGCGAATGCCGAGCTGGCAGTTGGCATCACGCCCAGCCAGCCAACGACCCGCACTCCTGTCACTTTGAGCGCGTCGACGTGGTTTGGCGATCCCGGGCAGACGCACGTGGAGACAACGTATTCCATTGTCGAGGATCAGATTGACATGATGGTTTACATGCAGGATCTCCATGAGCCGGGAACGGATTGGCCCCAGGTCATCACCGACGACGGCGGCTCTGTCGAAGTGGGCCTGCTTACAAAGGGCCGTTACGAGGTCAACGCGGCCATGTATATGACCCCCTGGTGGGGAGGCGACCCCGAACCCTATGACACGGGAAGCCTTTCTTTTTCGGTCACTCCGGGTGCGGACCCGGACAGCGGCATGGCCGTTGGACTGCAGACGGCCATAGACATGACCTCGGGCAATGAACATGCCGAGCACGCCACCTTTGTTCTGGACCAGCTCAAAGCAGGCAAACGGGGCAAAGACCTCACCGACTCTATCGTCTCCGAGCAGGATCTCAGCATATTGGCGCACCGGGACTTCGCCCCCCAATCTCTCACCCCGATCCCCGAGCCGACCACGCTGGCGATCCTGGGTCTGGGCGGCCTGACGCTGATCCGGCGGAAGCGGCGCTGAGCATGGAAGGCGGGTGGCCGGGCTGGGTCTCGTTTGGGGGTGCCACGGCTTGGAAAGCCGTGCCACGGTGCGGGGGCCTACGCTCCGTCATGACCACGAACACCCACAGATCACAACCTTCCGCTTGCCGGGCGTTATTGAGGCATTCCAGCAACCATCCCGTCACCTTATCCCCAATCGATCATCCCGCCGCGGCACGGCTTTTCAAGCCGTGGCACCCCGACCAGAGTCATTCAGCACGGCCCCCCGGCCTTGACGGCGGCTTGCTCATAGATGCCATGCTCCTACGCGCAGCGGAGGGGCATGCCTGGTGCCTGATACCATGCTCCTAACCCCTTTGTCTTTCCCGAGCGGCGAGAACTGGCTTTATCTGCGCCCGGCGAGAAGGTACAATCATCCTAGAGGCCCGAAACGGCGGTTGTGGGCCGGAGGCCATCTGGGAAACCCCGGAGATTGCACGTTTCGCACGGGGCGTCGTGTCGGCCCGGTCGTCGTGGATCCGGTGGACCCTGAGGGACCGTTATGGGTACCCGAACGAGCGACCCCATGGATGTCTCGATCCTGGAACCCCTCGAGCCGCGGTTGATGCTCGCGGCCGCCTACCCCAGCGGACTCGAGCAGTACCTCATCGAGCTGATCAACCACACGCGGGCCCACCCGGCCGACTGGGCGGCGTTCTACAACGTCGCGTTGAACGAGGGCTCCCCGACGCCGGCGATCACCCCGGCGGCCAAGCAGCCGCTGGCCGTGAATCCGCTCATCGTCGCCGCCGCCGCAGGGCATTCGGCGTGGATGTCCGCCGCCAACGTCTACGACCACTGGGGGCCGAACATCGGCAACTACGCCGGCGACCGCATGGAGATGGAGGGATACAACTTCACGGGGGGGTGGGGCTGGGGTGAGAACCTCGACTTCATCATGGACTGGCAGGTCAACAGCATCGTCGGCGTGCCCGACCTGACGCACGAGCGGTTCTACGTCGATGAAGGCGTGGCCGGGCGTGGCCACCGCAGCAGCCTGCTGAACCCGGACTTCAAGGAAGTGGGCGTCGGCATCTTCGACGGCACCCTCAGCGGCGACGAGGGGTTCTTCATCACCGAGAACTTCGCGTACGTGACGGGGGATAGCTTCCTCACCGGCGTGGTCTACGACGACTCGGCCGTGCTGGGCAACGGCTTTTACACGGCCGGGGAAGGGCTCGGCGGCGTGACCGTGACGGCCGTGCGGGACGGGGACGGGCAGACGTTCGGGCCGGCCGCCACCTGGGACGCCGGGGGGTACACGCTGCAGGTTCCCGACGGGACGTACAGGGTGATCTTCAGCGGAGGCGGGCTGCCGCGGGACATCAAGTTTAGCGGCGTCGTCGTCGGGGGCGAGAACGTCAAGGTCGACCTGGACCGCAGCAACCTGCCCGACAGCCCCGACCTGGCGATCCTCGCGCCTCAGCCGAGCACGGTCTACTCGCGGCCGGGGGCGACCGTCGAGGCTCAGGTCCGCACCCGCAACCTCGGCGCCCGCGCGGCCGGCGGCGCGTTCGACGTGGTGCTCTACCTCAGCGCCGACACCGTCGTCACCACCGGCGACACGAACGTCGGAACGGGCAATCTGGCCAATCTGGCGGCTCGCACGACCCGGACCGACACGATCGCCTTCACCGCGCCGGCCGGGCCGGGAACGTACTACCTGGCCGCGCTGGCCGATCCGGGCGCCGCCGTGGACGAGATCGACGAGACCAACAACTGGGGCAACGTCTTCACGCTCGTCGTCGGCGCGCCGGACCTGGTCGGGGCATTCGGCAAGGTACGCCTGCCGAGCACGATCGTCCCCGGCGACAAGGGCAGCGTGGCCGTCACGGTGAGCAACACGGGGGACATCCCGGCGGCCGGCGCGGTCGTCGTGAATGTCTACGCCGCGGAGAACGCCGACCTGACCGGCCAGAGCTACCTGCTGGCCGCCGCCACCAAGAGCGTGAACCTGGCGCCGGGGACGGGCGCCGCGGCGAGGACGACGGTCAACATGCAGGTCGAGATCAGCGACGCGGTTCCCGCCGGGTCGTGGTTCCTCGTGACAGAAGTCGACGTCGCCGACGCCGTTGCCGAGAGCGACGAAACGAACAACCTCGCCGCCGAGGCGACGCCGCGCGATCTGAAGTGGGCCTTCGGAACCTTCGACGACCGCAAGGGCGCCAAGCTGACCGTCCGCGACGCCCTCGGCACGCCGGTGACATTCTCCATGGGCGGGGCCGGATGGGGCGAAATCCTCGGCGGGTCGGCCTTCCTGGAGCTGCTCGGGCACGATACGACCGAGCGGTCGTCGCTGAAGATTGCGTCGAAGGCGCCCACCGAGGTGGTCGACATCACCATCGACGGGCACATCAAGAGCATCACCGGCAAGCTGACCGCCCTGGCCGGCGACCTGGACGTCGGCGGCGGGCTCAAGGCCCTGACGCTGGCGGACGTCGCCGCCGATCATCGCATCGACATCCACACCGACGCCGGGCTTCTCGTCGGCAGTAAGACCCAACTGGCGATCAAGATGGGTCGCGTGACCGACTGCATCATCGATTCGCCCGATGTGCCAATCAAGTCGCTGACGGTGATCGACTGGCGAGACAGCGACGGAACGGACAGCATCACCGCCCCGCGGCTGGGCAAACTCACCGCGACCGGGAGAAAGGCGAACAAGAAGACCGGCGCCCCGGCCGTGGCGGGCGACTTCGCGGCGAACCTCGTGCTGACCGATGCGGCGGCGAAGGCAACCCTCGGCGGGGCGAAGATCGCCGGCGACCTGCTGGCGAACCTCTGGGACATTGCCGGGGCGATGGGCGCCCTGACGGTGACCGGCGCCGCCCGCGGCGCCGCCTGGGACGACCCGCTGACGGTTCGGGCCGCCGGGAGCATCAAGGGCATCACGCTCGGCGCGGTCGTGCACGCCGACTTCCTGGCCGGCGTCGGCCCGATCGGCGGGCGGCGCCCCGTGGCGGCCGGCGACTTCGCCGACCCGTCTGTCACGATCAAGTCGGTGAAGATCAAGCCGCGAAAACTGGCGACCGGCACGCCGTATCCCGACCTGTTCATCGACGCCAACTTCTGTGCCCCCACGATCGGAAAGGCCGCCATCGCCAACGCCGACTTCACCAACGACGGCCGCCTGTTCGGGTTCTGGGCCCGCCACCAGGGCACGGGAAAGGAAATCGGCGGCGTCCGCTACAAGGACCTCAACGACAAGACCCGTAACTGGTCCTGGCCAAAAACCCTCGCCGCGCCACCGCCGGACATGACCATCAGCCTGCTGTAGGACACGGGGGACAGAACCCCTGTTCCTCCTTGACAGGGCTGTTCGCGTGTGTTCTGCTGTGAGGTATCCCTCGCATCGCGCGAGTTCTGGCGCCGGGTCATCCGCATGCTGGCGCTCCCAGCTAACCCGGTGCCATGCCCACGCTTGCGTGGGCATGCATTGCAGCAGTAGCCTGGGCCCTTTGTTGCCGCCGAACAAGTAGCCTGGCCGCTTTGTTGCCGATAACAAGTTGGGATGATGGAATGCCAGTAGACGGATTTCCAGACAGGGAGCAGCATAGGCTGTGTATCCGATGCAAGCAGTGGCACCAGCCATATGAGGGCAAGCTTCTCTATCCTGAAGCCGCTGGTCCCATCAGCGGCATGCGTAGACTAGCCTCTGTGCTCGCGGAAGACGAGTCGGCGATGCGCTTCATGTGTTTCAGGTGCATAAAGGTGCGCCGCTACACCAGGGCAATTCTGTTCGGCTCTCTTGCGTTGCTTGTGTTTGTTGTCCTATTGCTCGAAAGGCTTGGATTCCTTCGTTAGCACTTCAGTGGCACGGTTACCCTTTTCCGTTTGCCAAGCGCCCGGCGTTTGGTACGCTGCGGGAATGCCCAGAACGGCGCGAGTCGCCGTTCCGGCCTATCCCCTCGGCGGCGACCGCTTCATCGCCAAACTCGAAGCCGTCGTCGGCCGTCGTCTCCGCCCCGCCCCCCGCGGGCGACCGAGGAAGACGGACAAGGGAGAATAAATGGTAACCGTCCCACTTATTCCGTCCCACTTATTCCTCCGGGCGCGAGCCCGTGGACTGCCGGCCACCGGCGGAACGGAGCTGCCGGAGGCAGCGATTCATGCGGGCCGGACCGATCGCCGTGATTCGCCCCCTGCGGGGGCTCGTGGGTTCGGCGGGGCGACCGTCCACGGGCTCGCGCCCGTGGCTACCATGAAGGCCAACACGGCTCCCATACGAGGCGCATCTCATGTCAACGGTGACGAGGTGCTTGTCCCGCCATCGGACTGATCCTCACAAGTGATGCGCTGCCCGGTGGGCCCGCCGCTGGCACGCACAACGGAGTTGTGCGTGGCAGCCACCAAACTGGAAGGTCCACTGGCCAATTATGTTGGGCCGCACAAATTATCGGACACCGTTGTGCGTTCCTGCGTCCAGCCCCCGCAGGGGGCGATAGAACTGTAGCCCGTCGCGTGAGCGGCGGGAATACGAGTGGCCTCATTGGGCAAACCAGCCCCCGCAGGGGGCGGCAGACCTGTAGCTCGTGGCGTGAGCGGCGGGAATACGACAGAAGCACGGGAGTCGACTACGAACTTCGGCACGTGGGGGACTGACGAAGGATTCTATCGCCCCGACAGGGCTTGTTTATTGGAGCATGTCGCGCTCCCGTGGCTCACGCCCTTGTCATTACCCACATTTTCGCCCACGGGATCACGTCGGGTTGACGGTGGTCGTTCAGGCCCGTTTACGGGCCTTTCCGCCGGCTTTGCCGGCGTCCAGGCCAGGGCTTTTAGCCCTGGTGTCGATTGGGCACCCCCTTCCCTTTCCCCCGGCCCGCTTCAGCGG
>SDBU01007082.1_pt1 | contig 13012 bp, 12 predicted proteins | sample 2277071 | NCBI WGS metagenome assembly SDBU01 (sample SAMN10397929, study PRJNA504765) | marine sediment metagenome | isolation source: marine sediment core GS08_GC12, 126 cmbsf | place: Arctic Ocean: Gakkel Ridge, Loki's castle | collected 2008 | reverse complement strand
TCATGGCTGGTTTGATGAGGGAGTAAATATAGCTAAAAAAGTAGCAGGAATTGACATAGTTTTGGTCGCTGCTGAGGATGGAAGATTTAAAGATGTAGATGGAGTATTGGTCAAGTCAACAAAGGGACATCAAGAAACCCTGGGTTATTTAAGCGTGGAAGTTGATAAAGATAAGGTTATTGGCTATGAAGAAAGGTTGATCTGGCTCTGGGCAGATATCGACTTGAAGCCATCGCCGCAAGTTGCTGCTTTAGTCAGAGAAGTTGATGACTTAGTCGGGGAAGAATATGCTAAAGTTATAGGAGAAGCCAAGGCAGATCAGACTGTAAATTACTATCCAGGAGAAAATATATTTGTAGAAAGCACGCTAGGAAATTGGATAACTGATGTAATGAGATGGAAAACAGGAGCTCAAATAGGTTTTCACAACACTGGAGCAATCAGAGCAGATATTAAGGCCGGGCCCATAACCAAATCTAATATATTTGCTGTTGCTCCTTTTCATAACACATTGGTTGTATTCAAGCTTACAGGTCAGCAGCTTAAGGATGCTCTAGAGGCAGACGTGGAAAGAGGCTGGGATAGAATTCAGGTTTCAGGCATGAAGTACAAATATCACCCTAAAAAAGTCAAACCTTATGGGGAAAGAGTAGATTATATAGAAATCAAAGGGGAGGTTTTGGTAAAAAAGGGCAAAGTTCTCTGGCCAGGGAAAGTATATACTATTGTCAGTAATAATTATCTGGTTGGACATGCAAAGGAAAAATACATAGGTTTTCCTGTGACCGTCCTAAAGGATACGGGCCTTCCTTTAGACAATATTCTGATGGAATGGCTGAATAAGTACAAAGTACTCGATTACAAAATCGAGAAAAGAATCGTAGAGATCAGGTAACTATATCAAGTCCTAAGTTTGAATATTTCAAGTATCGTTGATATGAAAAATATCCATGTTCATCTTCTCGAGGAGATGAAAAAGCAGAAACCTCTGGTTCTAGCTACAATCGTAGAAACAAAGGGCTCAACTCCACAGGTGCCTGGGGCCTCGGCCATATTTTCTTCTGAAAGACTCTTCGATGGAACTCTGGGAGGCGGTCTGCTAGAAGCGGATGCTCAAAAAAAAGCTTTAAGGACTCTGAGGAAAAAGGCCTCACTTCTCTCAGAATATAGCCTTAAAGCTGACATATCTTCAGAGGAAGAAGCCATCTGTGGGGGTAAAGTTAAGATCCTAATCGATGCCAGTCCTGAAGAACATAGAAATACGTTCCGGGATTTAAGGCGATCTCTTACTAAGCGGAAGCCAGGTATCTTAGCCACTCTCATAAACAAGACCTCTGAAGAAAAAGTATCTATTTCCCGACATTGGATAGAGAAAAAAGACAAATTCACAGTAGATCCTGGAGAGCATGTTTCCCTGTTTAAAACGGAGATCAAACGTGCTTTTTCTGAGGGGAAGCCATTCTTTTTGAAAATAAAAAAAGAATTATTTCCTGAGAAGGCAACTGAGAGCTTCCTTTTTTTAGAGCCTGTTTTCCCATTGCCTCAACTGGTTATTGCCGGTGCAGGGCATATCGGTCAGGTGGTAACTCATCTTGGAAGTCTCTTGAATTTTGAAGTAACTGTAATAGATGATAGGCCTGAATTTGCTAATAAGGAAAAACTTCCTGATGCAGATCATATAATCGTTGATGAAATCGGAACTGCTATCCAGAATTTCCCCATATCTTCTGATGCGTATTTAGTAATTGTTACTCGAGGACACAAGCACGATGCAGCGGCTTTGCGGCAATGTATATCTTCAGAAGCTTCTTATATTGGGCTGATCGGGAGCATTCGCAAGATAAAGCTAATGCGAAAAAAATTCCTGGGAGAGGGATGGGCCACTCCTCGACAATTTGACCGAGTTTGCGCTCCGATTGGTATCGATATCCAATCAAAAACTGTGGAGGAGATCGCCGTCAGTATCGCAGCCCAACTCGCTCTTGTCCGCAGCCAAATTAAGGGCAAAATGGAGGATATTAAATGATCTGGGCTGTAATATTAGCTGCAGGTGAATCTAAAAGAATGGGAGAAGCCAAACTTCTTCTCTCTTTTGGAGAAAAAACAATAATCGAAACTGTGATCAACAATGTTATTCAGTCAAGAGTAGAAAAGATTTTAGTTGTTCTTGGCTCAGCCCGGGAGAAAATTGAGCAGAAAATCAAGAATTATTCCTTGAAAATTGCCTTTAATCCTAATTTTCGAAGCGGTATGCTTTCTTCTGTTCACACGGGATTTCAAGCATTACCAGAGCATGCTCAAGCAGCTCTTGTAGTTCTTGGCGACCAACCTTCAATATCAACTTCTGTTATAAACGAACTCATCGATGCCTACAAAAGAACAAGAAAAGGGATTGTCCTGCCTGTCTATAAAAGTGAGAGAGGACATCCTGTTCTCATTGATATGAAGTACCGGAGTGAAGTAGAAAACCTGAGTCCTGAGGTTGGCCTCCGGGGAACAGTGTATAATCATCCTAAAGATATACTGGAGGTTGATGTGGAAACGTCGACCATATTCCAGGATATTGATTACATGGAGGATTATGAAAAAGAATTAAAGAAAAAAGGATAAAAAAAAGAGCGAAAGGAATTTACGACTGCTACCTGCGTCGTCTGGCTCTGCCACTGCCGAAACGGGGATTAACAACATTGCTGAACACAGACCCAAACCTATAACTCAACCCTATTGAAGTATAAAAGCGGTAGCCAGATGCGAGTTCCCTCCGTTGCAACAATATTTCATCCAGCGTGGCTCCTCCCTTGGGCAAAGATAGCTGGTCGCGAGTCGCTGAATAGTATCCATTTAGATTCAAGGAAAGTCCTTTAAAAATTCTAAAAGAAAGTTCCCCGGATAATCTAAACATATTTTTGCCAAAATCATGAAAATAATGGGAACCTTCTAGCGAGAATTCGGATGTTCCCCAGGGTTCATTAAGCTCCAGGGTGATTGAAAGAGATTCATTGAATAAATCTTCAGAGGTCTTGTTGAATATTGTCTCTTCCCGGTACCGGTAAGAGCCATATCCAATTTTATAAAGAATGCGGAGCTGCCTTCTTGTGGAGACGGAATAAGAAAAAAAATTATACTCTACTGCAGGGTGAAGAGTGTAGGCAAATTCTATGTTTCTGTAAGTTGAAGAAGAGAGGGATAGCCAAGCTCCAACTGACCAGTGTTCACTGATGCTTTTTACATACAAGCCGTCAAAGTTTCCACTCTCAGAAATGCTGGTAGTTCTTTCTCCATCAACATCGTAATTATCTCTATCATAATAAGTATTTAGCCCCATTCTTAATTTTGAAGCAGGTGTGACTCGGTTGGCGGAAAGATTCCCTGAGAATGTTGTCGAATTTTTCTGCTCTTCTCCGCTTAATCTGCCACGGAAACTGGTACTGAAAACCCAAAAATTCCATTTGTCTTCCACAGCAGTCGCCTTAACTTTATGATTAATTTGGACGGAAACACCTGCTGCTATAGGGGATCGAGCGATATATGGCCCCAGTCCCAGTTTTAAGGTTTGAACGAGCCCTCTTCTGATTTCATCCTGAGTCTCAGTTCTATTTGAAAAAAACTCAAGTGTATTTTGCAGGTTCACATAGTCTTTTTGACCAATAAAAGCAATAGTGTATTCTCTGCCCCCGCTTCCTGTTTGCTGGATTGTAATGAGTATATGAACATCTGCTTCTTTTCTGTCCCAGACATAATTAATAAACGTAATTTCAGTTTTGATATAGTCAATATCACATCTGCTGCAATCTATGAACACTTTGGGAGCACCCTTCTTCATTTCTTCGATATCTAAAGTTTTTTGCTGGGAATATGAATTCGAGACTAAGATCAATAAAATTATAAAAAGGAAAAAAAGGGCGAAAATTTTATTTTTTCCCAATTTGTATCTCCTTTCAAAAATATGAATGCTTTAAGTGCGAAATAAATTTTGGATTACTTTTTCTACTTTGATTTACACCTATCATTATTTAGACGCAATCTTCTTATTATTCATTCAATAAAATGTTTTTTTGTTAGTAGGAAGAGATATTCTGAGATGTAATTTATAAACTTCTAGATATGTTTATTCCTACTGTATTTTCGCAAAGTTACTGCCCCCTGAAACATGAGATCACAACGGCACAGAAATCCTTGAGATAGCATATAATTACATAACCCCAGGGCAAAGTCAAATAATTAGATAGGTTTAGCCGTGCTTCATCGCCTCTTTGATGCGCTCGGGAGTCATGGGGAGTTGGAACAGCCTAGCACCGGTTGCGTCATAAATCGCATTGGCAACGACAGCCCCCATGCAAATAATTGCTGGTTCCCCGCCTCCCTGAGGAGGAGAATCTTTAGCGTCGATCAACACTGTCTCAATTTTGGGAAGCCAGGAGAAGCGTGGTATTTCATACGTATCAAAATTGAGGTCAAGAATTTCTCCACCCTTGAAATGGATTTCTTCAGTAAGAGCATAACCCAGACCCATCATGATGCAGCCTTCTACTTGCATTTTCGATCCCTCGGGATTGATCGAGAGGCCCATATCCTGAGCACAGACAACACGCTTAACCTGAACAGCTCCTTTCTTATCAACCTCAACTTCTGCCATGTGGGCTACATAAGTGCCTGTATCAATACCCAAAGATATACCATAACCACGGCCGTTTGCTGCTTTGGATTTAGTCCAGCCGAATTTCTCTGCAGCAGCGGTGAGAACTCCAAGCATTCTTTTATCCTTTAAATTCTTCAATCGGAATTCCAGAGGATCTATACCTGCCTTAGAAGCCATGATGTCAATTTGCGATTCTCTGGCAAAGGTGTTGGTGTTGTTGGCAGGTGCCCGCCAGGCTCCTGTGCCAAAGGGATGGGAACTAGGAGTTCCCCGCCGGCCTCCTCCAGTGGAAACAGTTCGATGATGAGGGATATCATAAAAGTGTTGAGAACCTCTTTCTCCTGCGAAATAAACTTTATAATCCCAGAGAAAAATTTTTCCTGAGTCTTTAACTCCCGATTTTATTTTAACAACTGCTGCGGGACGGAAGGTATCATGAAAGAATTCTTCTGCCCGGCTCCAGGCAACCTGGACAGGTTTTCCAGTTAATTTTGCTAACCGGGCTGCTTGCACAACTTGCTTATTACTGCTCTTTCCACCAAATCCACCTCCTACAAAGGGAGGGATGACTCGGACATTTTTTGAAGGAAAGTCTAGAACCTGTGCCACTTCATCTTTGGCCCTGAAGGGCGTTTGAGTAGAAGCCCAGACAGTGGCTTTGTTGCCCTCGATTTTGACCAATGCTGTATGAGTTTCTGTAGCGGCATGAGCCACGTAGCTGTTCAAATATGTTTCCTCAACAATATGGGCTGAGAGCTTTTCCCCTGTTTGGAGGTTTCCTCCCTGGACGACTTCTTCTCCTTCTGGGGCAACATTGAGCAAGTGATCAAAAATTGTCTTGTCGTCTACCATCGCTTCTGGCAAATCATACTGAGCTTTAACTTTTGCCAGGGCTTTTCCAGCTTCATCAGGATGTTTGTGGAGAACCGCAATCAAATCTCCGTCCTTGACCACTCGGACGCCCTTTATTTTTTCCGCTGCAGAAGTGTCCAAGCTCTTTATTTTTGCCCCATGGGCAGGGGGTAGTAAAATCCTGGCATACTGCATGCCAGGTAGGCGGATATCTCCCGAAAACATAGCTTTGCCAGTGACTTTTTCTTGTGCGTCTGATCGTGAAGCGGGCCTATTAACTATTGTAAATTCTGATGCAGCTTTTAATGAAACCTTTCTATCCAATTTCTTTACGATTTTTTTTCCTTTAGTCAGTTGGGCGTAAGTAACCTGATTTTTGTTCCGTGTTTTGTCAAATATCACGCCGTCCTTTGCCTTCAACTTGTTCAAAGATACCTGCAGATATTCAGCTGCCAGTTCCATTAAAACTGCTCTGGCTTTTGCTGCGGCTTCTCTGAGAGGGGGACCAAAGAAGCGCGTGGTCATGGAACCGAAGGTCCCCATGTCCCAAGGACAGAGATCTGTATCTCCCATCACCATATCAACTGAATCCAAAGATACTTCCAGTTCGTCTGCTAACATCTGGGCCAGTGAAGTTATGATACCCTGGCCCAACTCAACCTTTCCTGTAAAGCAGCTGACTCTGCCGTCCTCTCCGATTCTAAGAAAAGCATTGAAATCTTCGGGCAGCTCCGGGCGAAAACTTCTGCGGCGTTGTTGTGGCAGTGCTTCAGCATCTCTTGAAGAGACGAGGATTACAATTCCGCCACCGAACAGCTTAATGAATTCCCGTCGGTCGAGAGGAAAACGGGCTTCTATATCACTAAAATCAAGGTCCATATAATCATCTTTTTTCATCTCTTGCCTCCTCCTTTCATCTCCTTGGCTGCGGTTTTGATAGCTTGAACAATCCGGGTATGTGCTCCACAGCGGCATAAGTTATCATCCATATTTTGAAGGATATCTTTATGGGAAAGCTGAGGATTTTTTAGCAAGACGCTGTAAGCATTGAGAATCATGCCAGGAGTACAAAATCCACATTGAAGAGCATCGTGTTTTATGAATGCTTTTTGGAGGGGATGGAGGTTTCCGTTTTTGGCCAAGCCCTCGATAGTAATAACCTCTTTTCCTTTGACATCTTTTACAGGAATCTGACATGATCGGACAGCCTCTTTGTTCACGAGGACAGTGCAGGTACCGCAGAAACCCTCTCCACAACCGAATTTTGTTCCTGTAAGACTCAATTCAGAGCGCAAAGCCCATAAGAGCATGCGCTCACCGTCTACAGTCAATCGCGTGGGTTTGTCATTGAGCTTGAAACTAATGGTTTCTTTCATGTTAATCCTCTCTTTGTTTGAATTAGTGAAAAATAAGCTTTGTCCCAAAGATACTTAACCTGATTTATTCATAAATTATGCCGACACCATTATTTTTTTAGCCTGGTTTAGTCAGTCATATCCTTCTGAATATTGTTATGGATTATAAATTTCTTTGTTTATTTTTACAACCCTTTCTTTTTTTAATTAAGGGTCATTTAATGGGGTCAGGTCTTGCTTTTTGCCTTCTTTTGTATAGCCGTGAATAGCCGCAATTTATACCAATGCATTACATTGCAGGCAATCCTGCTCTTTTTGTAAATGGGCAAGGGAGCGCGGCAACATCACCCTGAAGACAGGAAGAATCTATGTTGGTTTTGTCCTTGTAATGAAATATCAATGTGTTTGTGTGAGAGTGTTGAGACGGGCAAAAAGCAAGACCTGACCCCATTAATTGATAAACATTTTAGTTAGGTTAGGACATGAACAGCAAGAAATATTTTGATGAAGTTGCTCATCAATGGGACAATATGCAGCAGAGTTTCTTTTCAGCAGATGTCAGGGATAAAGCTTTTTCCGTAGCGAGAGTGAAGAAAGGCAAAATAGCTGCTGATCTCGGAGCGGGGAGTGGCTTTATCAGCGAAGGGCTGATTCACAAAGGTCTAAAGGTGATAGCTATAGACCAGTCCGAAGCAATGCTGGCAGAGATGAGAAAAGAAGTTCTCTAGCGCTGAGGGAATTGAATACCGCTTAGTAGAGGCGGAGAAATTACCCATTCCTGATGGAGCTGTTGATTATGCTTTTTCCAACATGTACATCCATCATGTCGAGTCTCCGCAGAAGGCCATAAAAGAAATGGTGCGGATTTTGAAGCCGGGCGGTGAGCTTGTTATTACGGATATGGATGAGCACGAGTTTAAATTCTTAAAAGAAGAGCATCACGATCGCTGGATGGGCTTCAAGAGAGAGGATGTCAAGGGATGGTTCGAAGAAGCAGGGCTTAAAAATGTGATTGTGGACTGTGTAGGTGAGAGTTGCTGTGCGCAATCAAGCTGCAGAGACGAGTCTGCTAGCATCAGTATGTTCGTTGCTTCAGGAGAGAAATAAATTGATTGCTGGCGCATCCTAGCCTGTTAGTCATTCGCTTTTCTCGCTAAAATGCTTTTCATCTTGCAGAATCGTTGCGAGTGAAGTGAATAGTCCTTCGTCCTTTAAAAGAGAAACACCTAGAAGAAAATCAAAAAAAACTTGACAAATTCTATTTAGTTTCTTATTCTATATCTGGAATATCTGAATTATCAGAAAAATATAATTATTCTGAATATTACAATAATGCGAGGTATTAAGAATGGTCAAGAAAGATAAAAGCAAATTCCATTCTGTTCCAGCAGATCGAAAAATGACCTGTTGCAAAGTTGAATCAATAATAAGTGTTGACGATAGAGGGCAGACAGTTCTTCCTAAGGAGATAAGAGAAAAGGCAAACATTCGAGCAGGTGATAAGTTAACAGTTATGAGTTGGGAAAAGGATGGGAAAATCTGCTGTATCTCTTTGATTAAGGTCGAAGAGTTTACAGAGATGGTAAAAGACCTGCTCGGTCCTATGATGAAAGAAATGTTTAAAAAATGATATTTGTAAATTAATCTGGAGGTAGTTAAAAATGAAAAAAGAAGAAATAAAAAAAGTAGTTAGGAAATCTTATGCTAAAATTGCAAAGCAGCAGAGTTCCTGTTGTGCTCCTGGGGATTCATGCTGTAGAAGCGAAGATTTAGCCCAGGATATTAGTAAAAAAATAGGATATTCTGAAGAAGACATAAAAACTATTCCTGAGGGTGCAAATTTAGGTCTTGGCTGTGGGAATCCTGTTGCCTTAGCCAGCTTGAAAGAAGGCGAGATTGTTCTTGACCTGGGTTCAGGTGCGGGCTTCGATTGTTTTCTTGCCGCTGATAAAGTCGGCAAGAAAGGAAGAGTTATCGGCATTGATATGACTCCAGAGATGGTTGAGAAGGCAAGAGAGAACGCCGAGAAAGGAAAATATGAAAACGTGGAATTCAGGCTGGCAGAGATTGAAAATCTGCCGGCTGCTGATAGCTCAGTCGATATAATAATCTCAAATTGCGTCATTAATCTTTCGCCGGATAAAAATAATGTCTTCATGGAAGCTTTCAGGGTGCTAAAACCAGGGGGCAGACTGATGATCTCGGATATTGTTTTGTTAAAGGAACTTCCGGATAGCATAAAGAGCTCCATCGAGGCCTATGTTGGCTGTGTTTCCGGGGCTGTAATGAAGGATAAATACATTGGTGCCATAAAAGAGGCTGGATTTAAAGAGGTCAGGATAATTGATGAGACAAGTTTTCCTTATGAAAGTCTAGAAAATGATCCCACTACAAAAGCAATCATCGAGAATCTCAATATCTCACCTGAAGAGGCAAAGGAGGCTATAAACTCGGTAATAAGCATAAACATTTATGGGATAAAGCCATTGCAGCACTAATGAATCCAGGCTGAAGCAATAAAATATTATGAATGCGGGATCCGTATATCGGCCATTTTAGGAAAGGTCAAATCAACATTCGAATTGAGCTGGGACATAAGGTAGATAGATAAACTTGGCTTGCTTTTCTTAAAGGCAGAAAAAAAGGAAGGTTGTTTTACTTTTAGTTAAGGATTTTCCCTATATTATTATTTTTTAGCTACTCTTATAAATTATTCTTCTTCTCTAATATTGTCAAAATTTCTATCGAAATCAATATATCTAAGATAATCAAAACGCATCTTTTTGGCCGGTGACATATTAAAAAAAACAGCTTCTCTATAAAAAAACAGGGAATTTTAACTCATCTAGAAATTTATACTTTTCCTTGAGTAAGATGGCTTAATTCTTTAAAGCATAAATCTATTTTTTAACTTTAAAATATGATTATTCTTGGGATGAAAGATATCTATTGAAGGGCTGGCAAATTCTGGCTATCAGAATATTCTACGGCTGTTGTTGCTTCTTTCTCTCTTTTTCGAGCCATTTTGGGAAAACCCAGTTGAGAATCTCGCTCTTCAATCTCTTATCCATCTCTTTTATCTTCAGTCCTACTTCCATTTTATTCTGGACACCCTTGCTCCAGGTGACTTCTCCTTCCAATTTGGATGATATATTTTTTTCTGGAAGGAAAAGCTTTAACTTCATTTTAGAGCCTGGATTAAGATTAAAACTAATAGTTAGCTTCAACCCTTCACGAGAAAAATCATGAGCTGTTACCCTCTCAACTAAGTTGACCTTGCCCTCTATTGTTACAACTTCTGCAGGCAGCAAACATTCAAACCGTAAAAATTCCCTTTTTTCTTTATTCATCTTGCTTTCCAGTTTTACACGATAGGAAAAACTTTTTCAACAAAAACTTGAAATAAATGGTCCTTCTTTTTAATCGTGATAAAAATCTTTACTTAAGTTTTGCCCGATAAAGATAAAGAGATATCTTTTTTTTAAAATCATAAGTTAAACGTATAGGTATATTTAATCATCACCGCGCGGTTACTGGTAAATGGAGGGAAGGCTCCCTGTCATAGAGCTGTCCCGCTGCATCCAGATAATCATCATCGATGATTAAGCCTTGTCAGGCAATATCCTCTTTCACTTTCGCTGATCACGCATCTTCTCTGACAGACATGACATTGGACTTTATTGTTTGATAACTTTTTGTAGAGGATTCCTTCAATCATTGGGGTCAGACCTTTCAAACTTTTATTATTTGTCGAGCGTTAAACATCTTAATTCTATATTCGGCATGGATAATAAAAGTTTTTTAAGTTCTGGTTATAACGACGATCTCTAAAAGTCTTAAAGGTCTGATCCTTACGATGAACTCTAAGAAGATGGCAATTGAAACATCGTAATATTTTAGTTATTATGATCAAAAGGAGACCAGTCAGATTCCCTGATCGTAGGAGGCAAGAACATGGACATTAAAATTAAGAGCCCTGCTTTGGTGCCAGGAGGTAAGATACCAGGGAAATACACCTGCGATGGAATGGATATTTCTCTGCCCCTCGCCTGGACTTCAGGCCCTGAGGGAACAAAGACTTTTGCTCTTATCTGCGATGATCCTGATGCCCCAAGGGGCACATGGGTGCACTGGGTTCTTTTTAATCTTCCTGCAGATATCATAGAGCTCCGTGAAAACGTCCCGCCTGAAAGGGAATTGGAAAGTGGCGCCAAACAAGGGATGAATGATTTTCGTAAGATTGGGTATGGCGGTCCCTGTCCTCCTGGTGGCACACACAGATACTATTTCAAACTCTATGCCTTGGATACAGAAATCAATCTTGAAGCAGGGGCTACGAAATCGGAATTGTTAAAGGCTATGGAGGGTCATATCCTGGCAGAAGGTCAACTGATGGGGAGATACGAGAGGGAATAGAATTCAAAACTGGAGAAAGCGAAGAGGGCAGTTAGCTTCCACTCTTAAGCCGATTATAAGCTTCTCTGAATCCTAATTATAATCCACTCTGAAGCTTGATCATAATTATAAACTACGCTTAAATCCTGATCCTAATAAGAGCGATTGGAAATAATATATGTATGCTTTTTTGGATAAATTCTTTTTTGTATTTCATTTTGCCTTGATCGTTTTCAACCTTTTTGGTTGGATTTGGAGAAAAACCAGAGTAGCAAACCTGGTTGTTGTGTTATTAACGGCCTTTTCCTGGACTATTTTAGGCATATGGTATGGTTTTGGTTTCTGTCCCAGCACAGAATGGCATTGGCAAGTAAGGGCGAATCTGGGCCATTATGAGATGCCTTCTTCTTACACAAAATTCCTCGTTGATTCTCTAACAGGGCTGAGTGTTAGCGAGAAACTGGTGGATATTTTTTCCGTTTTGTTTCTCACCCTGGCTTTGCTCGCATCTGTTTTTACAAATATGAGAGATTGGAGAAAAAATCACTAAGTAAATAGCCTCGACTTAAGTTAATGAGCTAGGATATTATCTTCCGGTTGGCATGCTTTCAAGCGTCGCTTTATTATTTTTGCGCTCGAAAAATCGATCGAAGAAGTGGCCAAAAAATATTGCGGAAAAACCGTCCCCTGTGCTGTTAATAGTGGTTCTGAACGAGAACGAAAACAAATTTCCATCCAAGAATCCGGAAAGAAAGATCTTAATAGTTTTTGCAGCTAATTATTATTATTATATAGACAGCAATAAATTAAAATCTGGAGATGTAAAATGAAGCAGCTTGTTTTGACTGTGACCTTAATATAGCTGATAACAAGAGGAAAATTTTGAAAAACAGACGTCTCTCGTCATTAGATGCTTTCCGCGGTATTACAATTGCGGGAATGATTCTGGTGAACAATCCAGGAAGCTGGAAACATGTCTATGCTCCTCTGAGGCATGCTGAGTGGCACGGTTGGACACTTACAGATCTTGTCTTTCCCTTTTTCTTGTTTATTGTCGGTGTCTCCATATCTTTTTCCTTATCTAAAAGAATGGAGCAAAGCATCAAGAAGAATGAATTGTATTTGAAAACCATGAAGAGATCCATTATCCTTTTTGGTCTCGGAATTTTTCTTGCTCTCTTTCCCCACTTTAATTTTGCAACTATTAGAATTCCGGGTGTTCTGCAGCGCATTGCTCTCTGTTATCTTTTTTCTTCTTTCCTCTTCCTCAAGACAGGCACTAAAGGCCGGTGCATGGCTTCTTTCTCTTTTTTAGCTATTTACTGGTTAATGATGAAATTGATTCCAGTTCCAGGCTATGGACCCGGAATTCTGGCTTACGAGGGAAATCTCTGTGCCTATATCGATAGCCACCTCCTTGCGGGCCATCTGTATAAACCAGGTTTTGATCCTGAAGGGATTCTGAGTACCTTACCAGCGATTGCCACGACTTTGCTGGGAACACTGGCTGGTGATTGGCTGCGGTCTTCCAAAATTATTCTTCATAAAATTATCGGCATTTTAATCGCAGGTCTATTCTTCACCCTGAGCGGGCTTCTGCTTCATCCGCTTTTTCCCATCAACAAGCAGCTCTGGACGATCACTTATGTGCTCTTTACAGCCGGAGTTGCATTGCTTTTCTTGGGATTCTGCTATGGAATGATCGAAGGAATGAAGATTAAAAAGTGGGCTACTCCCTTTATTGTTCTGGGCACAAATGCGATCGCAGTCT
>SDBU01007081.1_pt1 | contig 13018 bp, 10 predicted proteins | sample 2277071 | NCBI WGS metagenome assembly SDBU01 (sample SAMN10397929, study PRJNA504765) | marine sediment metagenome | isolation source: marine sediment core GS08_GC12, 126 cmbsf | place: Arctic Ocean: Gakkel Ridge, Loki's castle | collected 2008 | reverse complement strand
ACTTTCAACCACACGTTTCTCGAAATATTCGGCTGACTCGTCCATTTGGTGGAGCCTGAAACGCTTTGCTCCCTCCAAAAACTGTGCAATATTACCGACGTAAGGTAAGCTACCCGAATCGCACGATTTTATCATTAAACTATCTCCCTTACGTTTCTTGTCTTCCCTTTAATTTGTTTTAAAATGTTCCCATCCTTGAGCCGCTATAGAAACAGTTTTCTCATCTGTTTTTAGCAGAAGATGCTTCTCCTTGGTAACTACTCCAATCTTTGTGAGTGACCCCCCAACATTTCCCACAGCTTTTGTTGCTTCCTGCCAGAACTCTGGTTTGACGGTTACCAGAAGTTCGTATTCCTCTCCTCCATACAAGGCTAGTTCCACAGGATTGAAACCGTGAATCTTCGCGAACCTTTCTACTTCAGGGGCTATCGGAAGCTTATCGAGATAAAAACCAACGTTGCTTTCACGGGAAAGTTCGTGGAGACTCCATGCTAGTCCGTCGCTAGAGTCGATGGAGGCTGTTACCGTCTGAGATTGAGCCAGAGCTACTCCTTCTTTGACCTTTGCCGTGGGCATGAGGACGGAGTCAACAAGCTCTCTCCGCATCTCAGGAGCCGAAAGACCATCCATCAGAATCTTCAAGCCAGAGGCTGTTTTTCCGAAAGACCCAGTTACTGCCACGTAGTCTCCAAGTTTTGCGCCGCTACGCTTGATCAGGTGATGTTTGCTGCAGACGCCTAATGCCATACAGCTGATTATTAGGTCAGGGGCTTCGTTGGTGTCGCCTCCCAGTATGTATGTGTTGTATTCGCGGGCGCCAGCGTTTAGTCCCTTGCCGATCTGGAGTATGTCCGTTTCTGTCATGTTTGGGGGTACTCCGATGGATGCTAGGAGGGCAAGGGGCTGTGCTCCCTTTGCTGCTAGGTCGCTTATGTTCATTATTACTGCTTTGCGGGCGGCTTGCCAGAGGCTCATGGTTCGTGGAACATCTGTTTTTCTGACAAGCATGTCCATATTTATTACGGCTAGTTTGTCGTGTCCCATGTCTATTGCTGAGGCGTCGTCTCCGAAGGGAATTGGCGTGTTGGGCATTTGGTCTAGGCAATCTAGAATGAGTTCTATGATTTTTCTTTCACCCAGCTCCTTGGCTAAACTCAACTTGGGGCCCTCTGCAGGTAATGTTTGCTCCCGAGTATCTTAAAAATACCTATTGAACAGAAGATCAAATTCAATGTTTTTGTACAAGTGGATCAAATTCTGAAAAACTTTTTTATATCCAAAGGTTAGTATGACAACATTTGTTGTTAAAACAACAAACCTTAAAACATTACATGAATTAGAGGTTCTGTTGTAATGACAATTACATGCAGTTAGAGGAGAGAAAAAAAGTGAACACAAGTAAAGTTATGTTTCTAGTTTTCTTAACCATAATTTCGTTATGTGCAATTAACATTCAGTCGGTTAAGTCACAAAATAGTATAATTATTACCATTTTAAGTAATGGAGACATTTTCCCTTCAACAGTGGATGGAACATTTATTCAAAAAGATGGAAACGTATATACTTTCATGGGTGATCTCACTGATTTTTCTTTGGTTGTTGAATGTAGCGACATTATAATTGATGGTGCAGGATTCGCCCTTTCAGGAGAAGCAGAAATGGGAATAGACTTGCCGTATACAAGCAGTGTAACAATCAGGGATGTGGTAATAATGGGCTTTTATTATTATGGCATTAATATTTTGGGATCCTCGGACATTACAGTTATCAATAACACTATATCATCTAACGTTCGCGGCATCTCATTAGTTAATTCTACACAAAACACTATTTCTGAAAATTATATAGTAAATAACAACATTGGAATTTACTTGATGTCGTCTTCAGAGAACGTATTTAGGAATAACAACTTGAATAATAATCAAAATTTAGTGGTTTATGGAACTGAGCTTTCACACTTCATCAATGATATGGATGTTTCAAATACAATCAATAATAAAAAAATCTACTATCTGATTAACAAAGAAAACCTAGTTATGACTCCAGATACGTTTCCAGACGTAGGGTTTCTTGCCCTCATAAGCTGCACGAACATAACTGTTCAAAATATTGAACTGACAAACAATGGGCAAGGCATAATACTTGCTTACACAACAAGCTCAACATTATTGAAAAATAACATAACAAACAATCAAAATGGAATATTGCTATTTGGATCGTCCAACAACGAAATTACAGGAAACAGCATAACTAACAACTATAGAGCAATCCAGCTTAGTAAGTCTTCAACGATCAACCGCATAACTTCAAATCAAATAGCAAACAACAAGCACGGAATACTTTTTTTCGATTCTCCCCAAAACACTGTTATCGGTAACAACATTACAGACAACGACATAGGTATCGGCTTCAGTTTGGCTTCAAACAACATGATTAGAAATAATTACTTTATCAATAATACCCAATATGTTTACGATGCTGGTATTGATGATTCTCTAATAAGTAATTCCACAAACTATTGGAACTTTGACTATCCTATAGGTGGTAATTATTGGAGCGATTACACGGGTTTTGACTTGAAGAGTGGCGCCGATCAAGACCAAGACGGTAGTGATGAAATAGGGGATACGCCTTACCTTATTTACGGAGTAAACCAAGATGATTATCCGCTCATGCCTTATGGGAACCCTCTCGTTATTTCGATTGTTTCTCCTGAAAACAAGACATACACTACAACTTCTGTTTCTTTAACATTCGCAGTGAGCAAATCAGATTCAGTAATAGGTTACAGCCTAGATGGACAAGCAAACATCACAATCATCGAAAGCATAACGTTATCTGACCTGTCTGAGGGCTCACATAAGCTAACGGTTTTCGCGAAAGATACAGAAGGAAATGAAAACTCTTACACAGTTTACTTCACTATATCCGAAGAAGCAGAGACACCAACAGAGACCGAAGAATCAGAGTCGTTACCAATAACATGGATTGCAGCAATAATCGTGGTAGCCGTAGTTGGAGTAGCACTTCTCTACTTCCTTAAGATAAAGAAAAAACCGAGTCCCACAAAAGGGACACCAACTTAATTTCGTGCATATGCTTGTAGACGCTGTAGCAACAGCGGATAACATACAGGCACATTTTTTATTTCGAAAATAGAACCGAAAAAAGTAGGGACACCACTATTGGAACTGTTTGCTCCCGAACATCTTAAAAATATGTATTCCGCTCAGTTCACAGTAAACGCCTCGGTGGCTCAGCCCGGTAGAGCGGCAGCCTCGTAAGCTGTTGGTCGCGGGATCAAATCCCGCCCGAGGCTCCATTCCTGCATCGGAAACTTGTTCAGTCAACCATTATACAGTTTAGGTTTCTAAGGCATTTAACGCACGTTTAAAAGCAGATGAAGTTGTTTTAGGATAGAAAACTTTTCAGTGTACAAAAAGGTATATATGATGTCATAAGGAACCATATTTAGAGCGATTTTAGGAGGAAACAAATAATTATTAATAAGAAACTCATAGCGCTCGGGTTGATTTGTCTTGTTCTAGCGGTTGGGGTTGTTGGATCAGTAATGATAGTTAACCAGAAAGACAGCGAACTAGAAATGAAAACTGATCAAATCTCTGGACTTGAAAACGAACAACTTACGTTAGAAACTCATGTTTCAAGCCTGCAAGCTAACGTTTCAAGTCTCCAATCAGAAGTAGTTTCATTAGAAAACGATAAAGTTTCTTTAGAAACTCAAGTTTCAAGCCTCCAAACTGAAGCAACTACATTAGAAAACGAAAATAGCATGTTAGAAACTAATGTTTCAAGCCTGCAAACTGAAAAGGCTAGTTTGGAAACACAGGTTGCAAATCTTCAATCCAAAACATCATCACTAAACAATGATGTGGATGCTCTGGAATCGCAAGTTTCAAGCCTTCAAACTGAGGTTGTGTCATTGGAAAGTGAAGTAATTCAAAGCTTTGATTTAGGTTATGTTGAGGGCGAATCTGAAGGCTACCAATTCGGTTATGATGAGGGGTATCTTCAAGGTGTAGAGGATCTGACTGAAAGCGGCTGGTACTTAATGGACCCAACGTATTCCGAGGCGATCACTTTCATAAATTCAGATAAAAGTGACGAAAACGATTACACTAACGATTATGTTTGTTACGATTTTACAGCCGACTTCAACGATAACGCCTTTCAGGCTGGTTACAGATGTGGGTTTGTATATATCGAATTTTCTGACAGTGCTCATGCAATAGCCTGTTTTAACACTACAGATAATGGGCTAATTTACATAGAACCGCAAAACGATGAGATTGTTACTCTAACAGTTGGACACGTATATCTAGGTTCTATTATAGTAGATTTTGGTATAATCTGGTGATTCGGGAGCCAAAACAGCTCTCTGTTGCTGGCATGGAAACTGACAGAGTTAGGTTGTTAATGCTTTCTTGAGGGGGTCTTCGGGTTTGTCTTTTATTGTGCTGTGAAATATGAAAGTTTCTGTCTCTTTGACGCCATTCAGATCATGAATTTTTTTAACCAAGTCGGTTAACTCTTTGTTATTCTTCACTAACACTTTTGCGATACTATCATACTTGCCAAAGATTCTCTGAAACTCGGACACCTGAGGAAAACTTTTTACGATTTCTTCAGTCTCTTTTCTGTAATCACTTCGCGGGTCTTCACGCATCAATATGTACGCTTGAATAGACAAACCCAAAATTTCTGGTTCAATTTTTGGAAAAAAGGAAAGTATCAAACCAGAGTTGCGCATTTGTTCAATCTTTTTTGCAACAGTTTGCCTTGTGACCCCAATATCCTTGGCTATTGTAAGAATTGGACGTTGCCCCTTCTCTAATACCTTGAGCAGAATCTTTTTTTCCAAATCTTTGACAATTAACATTTTGTTAACGTAACGTTTAAATGTCTTAGCAATTTTTAAACTTTTTCAACTAACAATCAACACGGAGTAAAGAGGTTAAACTATGAACCCATACATTGAAGCATTACGACCTAAACTAAGTAAAGCTGACTACGACAAACTATGTGCAATATCCATCCCCAAAGTCCACGAATTCATCGCCAAATCTGCTGATCTTTGTAACGCTGAGCACGTATTCATTTGCAGTGATTCTGCGGAGGATAAAAATCACATACGTCAACAAGCAATCGCCAGCAAAGAAGAAAATACATTGAGTATCTCTGGGCATACGATTCACTATGATGGCTATTATGATCAGGGACGAGACAGGAAAGCCACAAAATATCTTGTGCCTAAAAGAATTTTTCTCAGCAAAGCCCTTAACCAGATTGATCGTCAAGAAGGTTTAGTGGAAGTAAAGGGCGTACTTAGAGACTCCATGGCTGGTCGCACAATGATTGCTCGTTTTCTTTCGTTAGGGCCTACAGATTCGGTGTTCACGATTCTTGGTTTGCAATGCACTGATTCTTGGTATGTGGCTCACTCGGAAGATCTCCTGTATCGGTCGGGGTACAATATTTTTACTAAATCAAGTTCTGACATAAACTTTTTGCGGGTTTTGCATTCAGCAGGTAAACTTACTGAGAATATGGTCAGTGCAGATCATGATAAAAAATATATTTACATAGATTACATGGATAATACAATTTACAGCGTTAACACGCAATATGCTGGTAATTCGATAGGTTTTAAGAAGCTTGCTTTTCGTTTAGCTATCCGAAAGGCAAACATTGAAGGTTGGCTAGCTGAGCATATGATGTTGATGGGTGTGCATGGTCCTAATGGGCGTAAAACATATTTTGCGGGTGCGTTTCCAAGCGCTTGTGGTAAAACGTCTACGGCTATGCTGCCAGGCGAGACTATTCTGGGCGATGATATTGCGTATATTCGTGAGATTGATTCGGTTGCAAGGGCAGTGAATGTTGAAGCGGGCATTTTTGGGATCATAAAAGATGTGAATCCGGTAGATGATGTTTCGATCTTTAAGGTGCTTCATAATCCGGGCGAGATTATCTTTTCTAATGTTTTGGTTAAAGACGGAAAACCATACTGGCTAGGTATGGGCAGTGAACTGCCTAAAGAAGGAATTAACTACTCAGGAAAATGGCATGAAGGAAAGAAAGATGAAGCGGGCAAGGATGTTACGCCATCCCACAAGAATGCGCGGTATGCAGTAACCCTGAAAGTGTTAGAGAATTGTGACCCTGAATTAGAAAATCCGTTAGGTGTTGAGTTGAGAGGCATAATGTATGGCGGACGGGACACTAAGGCATATGTTCCGGTGCAGCAAAGCTTTGATTGGGAGCATGGAATTATCTCTTATGGAGCAGCTTTGGAGACTGAAACAACTTTTGCTACAATCGGCAAAGAGGGAGTGCCCGAAATTAACATGATGAGCATTCAGGACTTCATTTCTATTCCCTTGGGAAAGAATGTTCGGAATAACTTGGATTTCGGAAAGAAGGTTGCGAATCCTCCGGTTGTTTTTGGTGTTAACTATTTCTTGCAAGACAAAAAAGGCAATTACCTCAACGATCCTAAGGACAAGCATGTTTGGGTAAAGTGGATGGAACTACGAGTCCACGGCGAGGTGGATGCAATAAAAACGCCCACCGGCTATATCCCCAAATATGAAGATTTGTGCAAAATTTTCAAGCAGCTACGAAATGTAGACTACAGCAAAGAGGATTATGTCAGGCAGTTTAGTATTCGAGTTCAAGAGAACATGGATAAGATTAAGCGAGTCAGACACTTCTACAAGGAAAAGGTCACGTATACGCCAGAAGCGGTGTTTTGGGTACTAAACCAGCAATACGAGCGGTTGCTTAATGCTAAAGAAAAGTATGGTGACTATATTTCGCCTGAAGAATTTGAAGAATAAACTGGGGTTTCCCCATTTTTTCTATTTTTTTGGTTTTTAGAAACGGAAAATCTATAGGCTAGTCAGTACAAGAAATGTTTTACTTAACGAAACCCATTAAGACTACCGTGCCTCGGTGGCTCAGCCCGGTAGAGCGGCAGCCTTGTAAGCTGTTGGTCGTGGGATCAAATCCCACCCGAGGCTCCACTTTTACACAAAAAAATTTCTCGAGACAACAATCATATTTGTAGTCTAATAACAGAGCATTGTTGAAAACAGCCTTTTTTCAGAAAACAAAAAAAGAAAAGGAAAATATTTTTGCTGTTTCACGATGTTTATGTTTCCTCCAGCAAACCCAATCCCACGGTTGCTCCACGATAGTTTCTGGGTCGGCTGTTGCTTTTGATGGTTCTATCCCATACATGTAGATGAAGAACATAGCCACATGGCGTCGTTGATTCGGTTGTGGTTAACTCAAATGATTTATTCGTATGTCCTGGAGCAGACATTAGAGGATACGATTCTCCGCTGGGGTCAATTGTTGGAGCAACTGCTACGACCGGTTCTACAACAAGAGAGTAATGGTCGATATGCTTATCGCTAGCTGTGAAATATCCCGTAATAATGTCGCCTACTGTGAATTTTGTGCATGCCCCTGCATCCAAGAAAACTGAAGCGTCTGGACAGGTGTTATCTATCATGACCTTCACAACATTGCTAGACACGTGGTTTAAAGGAACCCCTATTTCGGGTGGTGCGCCAACCTTGTACAGCAACACTCGTATCTCGTACTCGCCGTCGCCGTCTGGTAGAGGCGTATACAACTGAGCCAAGACGTTTCCTTCAACAAAATCTTGCGTAGGCGGCGTTAAATCTTCTTCATATGTATAATAGCCACCAGTTGCAACTTGGGTTTTAGAGTCCATGCTCCAAAACACTCCGTTCCATGTAATTATCCAGATTTTGAAATTATTTGTTATAGTCTGCCAGTTTGTTGTGCCCTTTTTTCTAAACTGCACTTTGTATCTTAGTTTCGCACTTGGTATGGGCTCATCAGGCGGATTTGAAATGTGTCCACATATTGCTATGACTCCTCCAAACGGGCTTTCTAATGCACTATAACCGCCTAAAACGCTTAACACCATTTGCATAGCCATCCCCCCGATAGTGCTTGGCACAACTGTGTCAGGATTCCCTGAAATGCTTGAGGTAGCCATTCCGCCAACTACGCTTATGAACGGCACCTGTTCTCCCGGCACTATGGGCGTTGCAGGTTTAATTTGTATCAATTTTTCGGTTGTATTTCCCCAAACTGGCTTATAGTTAGGATCATTAGTTGGTGGCGGAGTTTGCCATGACAAGATAGCACGTATTTTGAGAATCTTTGGGTTACCACACGTATCTTTGTAACCCGAGAGATCAACAGGAAGAAAAACAGTATACTGCAATCCACCAGCAGGATATGTGAGATGCCATGCACGTTTACACTTGATGTGCCAAGATATCTCCAGATACACATCTGTTCAATCTGGTCCCAGACATATGCCCAGAAAGCAACATACTCGTAGCTTCCTTGGGTACAAAGGTTCCCTGAATAACCACAGGATTTCTTCACGGTTAACGTGGCAACTAAGGTGTCCAAATCATAGTTTAATCCTACGCAATGTAGCTGTTCATATTTTGTGTTCGGATTTTCTGCGAGAACTACATTAACATCTTCTATAAGCTTGCTGAACTGGGGCTTGAGTTGATACTTGACCATGAGGCTTGGATTGTACTTGATTGTTGTGGCTGTTTGAACAATCTCTTTTAGATTAAAACGAAGCTCGGGAACGTCTTTTCCTCTATAGACCTTTTTTAGGTCTACAGGCGCTAGGGTTTTTGGCTTTGAAATCTCTAAGTTGAGATCCAGCATCGATGTGTTGAGCTTTACTTTGTTAAGGTTAACGACTTTGAGGATGTCTTTCAATAAGAATTTGATTGGTTTTATCTGTATCCACTTGTCTACCACATTTCCCCATACTGGGGGATAGTTTGGGTTTCCTTCAGGTGGGGGTGCATCACACGAAAGTATAGCTCTTACTTTCACCAAATTTGGAAGTGTACATACGCGCTTCTTAGAATTGACTTTGAGGGTTAGTGCATACGAAAGTGGTTTAGTTTTATCTAAGCAAGCCTTTTTGGTGTCAGGTATGTCATGGACGTTGACGCTTGTGATTCCAACGTCTTCGTCTTCATCCTCGAAGTCTCCATCGCCGTTCCAGTCTACAAAAAATCTGACATATTCGAAAGAACCTAAAGAACAGAGGCTTCCCTTGTAGCCATAAGAAAGTTTTACATCAATTACTGCCTCCAGCAGATCAGTGTCAGGGTAAAATCCTATACATTTTATTTCTTCATATTTTGTGTTAGCTTTCATTGGTAGAACAAGTTCAATCTTTAGTTCAGGAAAGGTGCCGAAATAGTTAGGATTTTGGATAATTAGTTTTTTGAAATTGCTTCTTGTTTTTTCAAGTATTAGAGTCGGTCTTTTCTTTATAGTTACGATCCTTTTTGCTTCTATTTTTCTACTCATTTTTTCACCTCCTTATTGTGTTTCAGTTGGTAACCGAGCAGCGGCTGTAGCTACTTTGTGTTTAGTTTTTGAAGTGAAGGCTTTCTTCACTCGATTTATACCGTCAACTCAGGGTATAACATAGAGTTGTATAACTATTAAAATTTTGGGTACACTCAAAATATTGAGGCAGTTTCTCTATAGATAATACGAAAACAAGCACATCATCGTGATTCAACTCGCTCCAAACAGAGTCTTCTGCCTCAAGAGAACATCTCTTGGCTTTAATGTTATAACCAAGAAAACATATTGTATCTGTAAGCTCAGGAAGGAAAAAAGATGAAACGTAGCACACTACTGTTCTGCTTTATACTTATCACAATCATAGTTTCACCACTTTTTTTGGTAGCCTTGAACGTCGGCATCGATGAACAGGATTCAGACCCACAATTTTTTGTGGGAGTAGAATATGCTATCGACAATCACAGCGTTGAAGGCTGCAAAGCCTTAGTTGATAGGGTAAAGAATTTCACGAACGTTTTTGTTGTTGACTCACTCGGAATAACATATGACCTAAACAATCTCAACGAGGTCTGCGACTACGTCTACGACACTGGGCTATACTTTTACGTATTCTTCATTTCTCTAGTTTATGAAAATGAAGGCGACTATATCTTACGGTACAATTATTATCCACACATATGGATTGCAGACGCCAAAGAAAAATACGGCGACAAATTCCTAGGCGTATACGCCATGGACGAGCCGGGAGGAAACCAGCTGGACGCGGGCAGTTTCCAATTGGTTAAAGAGGCGGAAAACCAAACGGAAGCTGCCGAGATATATTTGAAATGGCTTGAGGTTCACACAAGATATTACCTTTACGCCCGAGAATGTGAAGATATTACGGTGTTAACCTCGGAGTATGGATTGTACTGGTTCGATTACAAGGCTGGATACGACACTATCTTAGCTGAGTTTGCTTGGAATCACAGCAGACCGCTACATGTTGCGCTTTGTAGAGGTGCCGCCAATGTTCAGAGTAAAGATTGGGGTGTCATGGTCACATGGACATATGATGGACCACCGTACCTCGTTTCAGGCGATGAACTCTATGATGACCTGATTTCAGCATACCATAATGGAGCAAAATATGTGGTAATCTTTGATCATCCAGACACAGATTATTCAGAGTATGGAATATTAACTGAGGAACACTTTGATGCTCTCGAAAAGTTCTGGGACTATGTTAAAGATAATCCGAGCAAACATGGAACAGTAAAAGCAACAGTGGCTTATGTTTTACCTGAGAACTTTGGTTTCGGATTCCGCAGTTCCGACGATAACATTTGGGGGTTGTGGAGCGCCGACACGGATGAGCGGGTGGAAAAGATTTGGAGCGACGTTAACCAGCTATTAGACGAGTATGGTTTCAGTTTAGACATTGTTTACAGTGACCCAGAATTCAACAATGATTTTCCAAAGCATTATGATGAAGTGTTTTTCTGGAACGAAACACTAAACTAGAGACTGGTTTGGTGACTGGCGGCTGCGTTTAGATGAAGACGGATGTTAATCTAATTTCAGAGCTTTCAACGACCGGAATCTACACGCTACTGTTGTTTTTGTCAAAGGAAGTTACAGTGGACATAGGAAAGTTGGGAAAACAAAGATTTCCAGAGGGCTACTACACTTACACTGGCTCAGCGTTAGGCAAGGGAGCCTCAAGCCTCAAACATCGAATAGCTAGGCACCTGAGAAAAGAAAAACGGAAGTTCTGGCACATAGATTATCTTCTGGCAGACGAAAACGTGTCCGTGGAAGCGGTTGTAGCCGCTGAAACCAACGAAAATATGGAGTGTAACCTAAACAGCTACCTGAAGAATATAATGGGAGCAACAGTTCCGGTCACGGGGTTTGGAGCTTCTGATTGCAAGAAAAACTGCGGAAGCCACATGCTATATTTTCCAGAGATTGAGAATGTAGATTTGTTGGTTCAGAAACTTGTTAGACATCTCCAGTCATCATCTGGCATTCTTTCGGTCCTTGTTGTTGACTAGAGCTTTTTCGGTGGCTCATTTTTGGTCTGTCCGTCTTTTTGGTATAAACAATAGAGTCAAAAAGACGCCGGCTAGGAAGCCTCCCACATGAGCGGTGTGGGCGACGTTTTCTACGATTCCGGAGGATACGTATGCGGTTTCGGTTAGGATTGTTATGAAGACGAATATGATGGCTGGCATTGGTATGGGAATGAAGCCGAAGAGTTTGAGGAGCCAACGAAATGGAAATAGAATAGCAAATGCAGCCAGAACGCCGAAGATTGCTCCTGAAGCGCCTATGGTGGGGATAGCAGATGTGCTGTTTAGGTAGGAGTGAAAGAGTCCTGCGATAATGCCGAAGGCTAGATACAGCCCCAAAAAGCGGAAATTACCTAATTCTCGTTCAACCGCGTCGCCGCTCACCAACAGAAAGAACATGTTTAGTCCCAGATGAATGATGTCGGCGTGCAAGAACATGGATGTAACTAGGGATAAGGGGTTCGTGCCATTAATGACCTGAACTGGAACTAAACCGTAAGTTTGGATAAGCAGGTTATATGACTCGGGGTCTGTTAGGCTCTGTAGGAAAACTAGGATGTTCGCCGCAATAATCAGGTACGAAAATACAGCAACCTTAGACGCCAAAGACAAACCTCCCCTAACAGTTAGATGCTCACTATCAATCAAGAAAGATAAAATCCTTTTTGTCCAAACCAAGCACTCATTCTCTAGGCTAATAACCTATAATTATGGATAAACACAGAATAACTTATTAGTGGAGAAACAAACACGTTTTTCGTTTGGGACGTATGGAAATGACAAAGACTGCCGTCGTGTACTCGCCTAAATATTTACGCCACAAAACTGGACCTCGGCATCCCGAGACCCCTTCGCGCCTCAGGGTAATCATGAGAGAACTGAACAAGAGCGGCATTCTAGAAAACGAAAACTGTTCTCTCATTGAACCTGAAAATGCCAGCATCAACGACTTGCAGCTGGTCCACGACAACGACCATATTCAGCGAATTAAACAGTTTTGCGGGTGCGGCGGCGGACTGTTGGATGTCAGGGACACGGTGGTTTCTTCCGAAACTTATGATGTTGCCCGTTTGGCTGCCGGAGGAACAGTGAAAGCGGCTGATCTTGTGATGCGAGGGAAGTATAGAAATGCCTTCGCATTTGTTAGACCTCCGGGGCATCATGCTGGACCAGATTATCCCATGGGCTTCTGTGTCTTCAATAATGTTGCAGTAGCTGCTTCTCATTTACTAGAAAATTTCGGTCTTGACAGAGTTTTGATTTTGGATGTAGATACTCATCATGGAAATGGAACACAGGAAATTTTCTACAGAAGCGACAAGGTTCTCTACGTTAGCCTCCATGAGGACCCCAGCGAGTTTCCATTGACAGGATTCGCTGATGAGGTTGGTAAGGATAAGGGGTATGGATACACCGTGAATGTTCCGTTTCCCTATGGAACAGGCGACAGAATCTATCTCAGAGCCTTCAACGAGATTGTGGTTCCAATCATCAATCAGTATAAGCCGCAGTTCATTCTTGTCTCCACGGGATTTGACGCCCACTAC
>SDBU01007080.1_pt1 | contig 13018 bp, 16 predicted proteins | sample 2277071 | NCBI WGS metagenome assembly SDBU01 (sample SAMN10397929, study PRJNA504765) | marine sediment metagenome | isolation source: marine sediment core GS08_GC12, 126 cmbsf | place: Arctic Ocean: Gakkel Ridge, Loki's castle | collected 2008 | reverse complement strand
AAATTGACGTTGAGCGCAAGAAATCGAGCGTGAGAGGAAAGAACAAAGTGCTATTCAATTGTTAACTTGCCATAAGATCACATTATCCGATACACTCTAAACGGGATTACATTCCATTCGTCGCAGAATACTACTGGGCGGGCAAAGTGCATTACGGCATCCTGGTGATCGCTCAACTTCCTCGCGGCGAACTCCTGCGACGGGTGGAGACGTTCCTGCAGCACCACCAAGCCAACCAGGTCAAGAACCAGGTCTGGTTCCTGTAACTGTCTTGTGCGATATCCTCCCCCGTCCACACCCTCACTCACTTCCCCACTCTACACTCCGGCCCGTGCCTGGAAGGGCTGGTGCTTCGCCGTTAAAAAGCACCCCTTGCCCTGGCTCACCTTCCTGGCGCTGCGGGTGCCAAAGCAGCTGTGGCAAATGGCTTAAGAAAAACTCAAAATTAAGGAGGGAATCCAATGGACAAAATCATCGCTTACTGTGGGCTGGTATGCACCGACTGCTCAGCCTACATCGCCACTCAGGCAGACGACCACGCCGCGCTGGAACAGGTGGCCGCACAATGGCGGGAGGAGTACAACGTGCCCGACATCACCGTCGAGTCCGTCATCTGCGACGCTTGCGTGACCGAAGACGGGCGGCATTGCAGCCACTGGTTTGACTGCGAGATCCGCGCCTGTGGCATGGAGCGGGGCGTGGTCAACTGCGCCCACTGTGACGACTACACCTGCGAAAAGCTGGTGGGCTTCTTCGGCTTCGTGCCAGATGCCAGGGCCACTCTGGACGGGATCAGGCAGAGCCTCTGAGTATGGAGAAGCCTCCCGCAGGCTTTGACCTGTGCGGTTAGGTGTGTGCTGTGGCCGCAAGTTACCCCTGAAGCTCTGGGCTAAAAGAACAAAGCCCTGCGGGCTAGATCCAGCCCCGAAGGGGCTTCGTTCTCTCAGCGCGGGGACTTTAGCCCATGCGCGTCAAGTTAAGGATGGTGTCGTGCTTGCCGGGGCCGCACGGCGATAAAGTCGCCGTGCTACGGAGCTCCCGCCCGATGAAATCGGGCTCAAGAACCCCGTTTTACGGGGTGGCAGCTTCGTAGCCGTGGCACTTTATGCCACGGCGGAGCTGGCCAGCAAGCGTTTTCCCGCAGGCTGCTGTCTTAGCTTGACGCGCATGACTTTAGCCCCGCGCAACCTGGGACCAACCGCACAGGCTGGCAGATTTTGAAGCCTGCGGGAGGCTCTCTTTGTTCACCACGGAGATCAGGCCATGACCATCAAGGAGACGAGGCTTTTCTTCACCAGCAGGGGGGATGAAGCCATCCAGTTGGGGGGCGTCCTTCACCATCCCGGCAAGAAGAATCTTCCGGCTGCGCTAATTTGCCATCCTCATTCGCTTTACGGCGGCAGTATGGACGTCTCCGTGGTGGCGAGCATCGCTCGAATCCTGGTGGAGCGCAGCATCATTGCCCTCCGCTTCAACTTTCGTGGCGTGGGGCGAAGCGAAGGGAGATTTGACGGGGGAGTGGCGGAACTGGATGACGTGGCCGGGGCAGTGGATTCACTCCTCCGAGCAAAAGGCGTGGATCAAGAGAAGCTCTACCTGGTCGGCTATTCCTTCGGCTCCTGGGTGGGACTACATCACGCCGAGCATGATCCACGCATTTGTGGCGTGGTCGCCATCGGGCTTCCTGTATGGCAGTTGGAAGAGGACTTCCTCAGCGGCTACACCAGGCCCAAGCTCTTCATCGTCGGCGAGGACGATTCCGTATGCCCACCCGACATACTACGCCGCTTCGTAGAGGGCCTGCCTGCTCCAAAGGAAGTGCGCATCTTAAGGCGAACCGACCACTTTGTCATAGGGCGGGAGAAGGAAGTGGCTGAGGTAGTGGCCGATTTCATCGAGGGACACAGACGTGATCGTCAGGGAAATCGAGTGTAAATCCATCCTCACCAAATCGGGCATCGAGGGAGTTGACTACGCCATCAACCCCTACGTCGGCTGCAGCCACGGCTGCGTCTACTGCTACGCCATCTTCATGAAGCGCTTCAGCGGCCACAAAGAGGAATGGGGCACGTTTGTGGACGCCAAGGTCAACGCCACCGAAGTGCTGGCCCGGCAGATGCGGCGGGCTAAGCCAGGCAACATCGCCTTCGGCACGGTGACTGACCCCTACCAGCCGTTGGAGAGGAAGTGCCAAATCACCCGCGCCTGCCTGGAGGTGCTCACCGCCTACGATTCCCCCATCTCCATCCTCACCAAATCCGACCTGGTGCTGCGCGACCTCGACCTCCTCCGTCGCCTACGTGACGTAGAAGTAGGCTTCACCATCGCCACCCTAGACGAGCAAGTGCAGCGGGTGTTCGAGCCCCGCTCCTCGCCCGTTCCGGCCCGTCTGGCGGCTCTGGCCGAGTTGGCGGAGGCAGGGGTAAGCACCTGGACCTTCTGCGGGCCGCTTCTGCCCTTTCTCTCCGACGGAGAGGAGCAGATGGATGCCCTGTTCGGGGAACTGGCGAAGGCAGGCGTATCCCACATCATCGTGGACAGCATGAAGCTGAGCAGCGCGATTGGGGGGCGGGTCAGGAGGGTGCTGGAGAGGCATTACCCCGACCTGGCGGAGGGATACCGCCACATCGCCGCCAACCGCAGGCCCTATCACGAGGCGCTGATGGCCAGGGCGCGAAGGCTCGCCGAGAAGCACGGCCTGGCATGGCAGTGAGGTAACAAGTTAGCGAGTAACGAGTCAATGGGTCAATGAGTTCACGAGCGCCTTGTTAGCACGTTACTCGTTGACTCATTACCCATTGCCCCGTTACCTCGCGCCCAAGGCCATCCCTGCCGGGCGAAATACCGAACAAGGAGTTTTTGATGAGTGTAGAAACTGAAGTCACGGTTCACCTCAGGCGCCTGTGCGTGGAGATCGGCCCTCGACCCATCGGTTCGAAGGGGAATCACGTAGCCGCTGATTACATCCAGAACGTCTTCCAGGCTGCTGGCCTGGACGTCGAAAGACAAGAGTTTCCCTGCCCCGACTGGGAGCACGAGGAAACACACTTAGAGCTGGACGGTGAGAGGTTGGACGCGGCAGCAAACTGGTTTTCACTGCCCTGCGACGTAGTTGCTCCTACCGTGGCGATGGGAACTGTGGCCGAACTGGAAGCCGCCGCCCTGACCGGATGCATTGGCATCATGTACGGCGACCTCACTCGGGAGGGCCTGTCCCCAAAGGGCAACAAGGTATACAACCCCGAGCGCCATCAAAAGATCGTCCAATTGTTGGAAGAGAAGAATCCGGCGGCACTTATCACCGTGAACCTGACGACTCACTGTCTCGGCCGCCTGATCGTGGATTTCGATCTGCCTATCCCATCGGCAACTGTTCCCGCTGAAGTTAGCCTGGCTTTGTTACGGCAGAGCGATCAGACCTTGCATTTGAGGATTGCCAGCCACCGGTCTCCAGGACATTCCTGCAACGTCGTCGGCACAAAAGCGGGCGCAGGGCCAGAGCGCATCGTGTTGTGTGCCCATTACGACACGGTTTTGGAAACCCCAGGAGCCATTGACAACGGTTCCGGTGTTGCCGTGCTACTGACCCTGGCGAGGCTATTGGCAAAGCGAGAGCTATCGGTTGGCCTGGAATTCATAGCCTTCAGCGGCGAAGAAGGGTATGGCCTGGGCGATGAGGAATACTTGCGTCGCTACGGCCTGGGGATCATACCTTTCGGCGGTGAAGAAAAGCTGCCTCGACATAGCGAAGAACTTGGACACATCTTAGCTGCAGTTAATGCAGATGGTGTCGGGCAGCGACTTGGCTCGAATACCATTACAACGCTAGCAAGTTCTCAACCGTTCAAAGCCCTGGTTTCCGGGGTTAAGGAAAAGTATCCCGGTGTTGTCTGGGTCGATCCTTGGCCCGCAAGCAACCACTATACCTTCTACTCACATGGTGTCCCTAGCATCGCGATTGGTTCTGTAGGCGTGGCGAATGTCGGCCACCTGCCCGCCGACACCATTAAATGGATCAGCTCGGCCAAGTTAAGCGAGGTTGTATCGCTCGTCACAAACCTGGTGGAGAGCTTGCAGGACAAGTCGCTTGAGTGGTGCAGGGAATCCAAGCTGAACGACGAAGCTGACAACTGAGAAAACCATCCTAGCGCAATTACTATTTGATGAATCAGGGCGGCATTTCACACTGACAGGAGGCGAGGGTTGGAAGAAGAAAAGCATCTCGCTGGCTGCTGCGGCTTGTATTGTGGGTTATGTCCCCGCTTCCAATCGAAAGCGCGCAGCCGATGCCTCAGTTGCCACCTGGGAGAGCAACATTCCTACTGCAGCGTCTACCGCTGCTGCGTCACCAAGCGGGGACTCTTCACCTGCGCCGATTGCGACGAGTATCCCTGCGCGAGGCTGCTGAGGGTGCTGGGTGTAGAGGAAGGGCTGGATAGCTTCATAAGCCACAAGCCCGCCCTCCCCAATCTGAACAGGATCAGGGAGGTTGGGCTGGAAACCTACCTGGAGGAGCAGCGGGAGCGGCGGCTCTTGGTGGAGCATCTCCTCGCCAACTACAACGAGGGCCGCTCCATGAGCTTCTACTGCGCGGCCTGCGCCCTGATGCCTCCCGCTTTGATCCGCCAGGCGATAGGTGAGATGGAGGGGATGCTGGCGAGCGGGCAGGTTGATGGCTCGAACCTGAAGGCCAAGGCCAAAGCCATGAGATCGTCCATTCAAGGATTGGCCTCGCAAGCTGGCGTTGACCTGAAGCTGAGGAAAAAGCCTAAGCAAATGTGAGGGAGCACAAGATGCCGAGTGATCGAAAGAAGCTAGCTGCCCCCTGCGGCCTCTACTGCGGTGGTTTGCAGCGACCTTGTTCTGGACGGAGTCTGCCACGGCTGTGGCTGCGACTGCGGCCAGTGCGCGGCAGGGCCTCATCGTCGTGCCTGCGACATCTATCATTGTATCACCGAGAGGGGGCTCGAAAGCTGCGCTGAGTGCGATGATCTCCCCTGCACGCGCATCATCCAGTTCGCCTACGACCCCATCTGGCGCACCCACCTGCCCGTGCTGGAGAACCTGAGGCGGATACGGCGCATCGGCGTGGAGACCTGGCTGGACGAGCAGGAGGCGTACTGGGCCGACCAGCGTCGACTGGACAGGTGGCTGCAGTTGCACAGGGAGTGCGGAGCCAGGTATGAACAGGTTTACCGTATCCCCCCGAAATCTACGTGAAGAACCCCTTCACTCTGGCTAAGAGATGATGGGCGAGAGTATCAACAGATCAGATTTTGCTCAGCCTGGATCACCAGATCCAGGCCAAAAGCGGGGATTTGGCAATCCCCTTAGAGCAATCTTGGATCCACCGGGTATAGAGAAGGACGGGATAAGCCAGAATCTGCGAGTTATCGCCGTCACCTCTTTCCTGACCGGCCTGTTCTCCAGCATGACGCGGGCCGTGTGGCAGCCCTTCGTCCTCAGCCTGGGCGCGCCGATGAGCACGCTGGGCTTCCTGGAGAGCCTGGGCGGGCGGAGGGGGATAACGACTGCCCTGATCCAGCCCATCGGCGGCTGGGTCTCCGACCGCCTGGGGAGAAAGCCCCTTCTCGCCCTGGGCAGCCTCCTGGGCCTACTGGTCATGGTGTTCTACGTGCTGGCTTCCATCAGGGGAGACTGGCGATGGCTGCTGCCGGGGGTGATCTTACTGGGAGCCACTCAGGCTTCCCGTCCAGCCGAGAGTTCGCTGGTCGCCGAATCGGCGCAAGCCAGCCAGCGCGGCATGGCCTACAGCCTACAGATGGTCTCTTGGATCGTACCCGGCATCTTCGCTCCTACCTTGGGCGGCTTCATCGCCGACCGCTGGGGCTTCCCCCCGGTCTTTCTGACGCGCTTCGGACTGGAGGCCCTGCGACTGCTCCTCATCCTCTGGCTCTTGCAGGAGACAATGAGTCGAGTCAACGGGGGGATCTCCCTGGGCGAGCTGAAGGGGGTGCTGGTCAGGATAACTGTGCCTCCCAGGGAACTGCGGGGTTTCTACTGGGCCATGGCCGTGGACATCTTCGTCTGGGGACTGGGGGGATCACTTCTCTTCGGGATGCTGAGCGAGACCTACGGCTTCACTACCTTCCAGTTGGGGATCATGTCCAGCCTGGTCTCCTTGGTCTGGGCGCTCTCCCAACTGCCCATCGGGAGGCTGGTAGACCGCTACGGCTGCAAGCCTTTCCTGGCCCTATCGGAGGCGATAGGCATCCTCGTCGTCGGCGGCTGGCTCTTCAGCACCAGCTTCGTGGCCTTCGCCGCTCTGTACGCCCTCTTTGGACTGGTGGCCGCCACCTGGGTGCCGGCCCACCAGACGCTTCTGGCCAACAGCGTCCCCGCGAAGCAATTAGGGGAGGCAATGGGACGGCTTTCCGCCTTCCGGGTGCTGATCGGCTTCCCCGCGCCCTACATCGGCGGCCTGCTCTACGACCGATTCGGGTTCCAGGCCCCTATCTTGGCCAACCTGGTGGGCGTGGTCATTGCACTGGTGGCTATTCTCGTGGCGGTGAAAGAGCCGCCCAGGGAGTGAAACGCTCCTAGCTTGTCTCTTGGCTCACCATTGGCGTCAACTTAAGCTCTGAGCCCCGTCCCCGGGCCGCCCCGGGGACGGGCCTTTGAGCCTTAAGTTGACACTAATGCTTGGCTCGCCACCGGGTTGCGCAGGGTTCCGATGCCCTCGATCTCCACTTCCACCACATCGCCGGGTTGCAGTGGCCCCACGCCGGCCGGCGTGCCGGTGAGGATCACATCGCCAGGCTCCAGGGTCATGACCTGCGAGATGTAGGCGATCAGCTCAGCCACGCTGAAGGCCATGTCGGCGGTGGACGCGCTCTGGCGAATTTCGCCGTTTACCCGGGTCTGAATGGCCAGACGTGCGGGGTCCAGGTCGGTGACGATGTAGGGGCCGAGGGGGCAAAAGGTGTCGAATCCCTTGGCTCGGGTCCATTGGTCATCCCGTCGCTGCAGGTCGCGGGCCGTGACGTCGTTGCCGCACGTGTAACCGAGGATGAAATCACGCGCCTTCTGCGGGGGCACATTCCTGACCCGCTTTCCGATGACCACGGCCAGTTCGCCCTCGTAGTCCACCTGTTGTGAGAGGACGGGGTAGACGATTGGTTCGAGGGGGCCGATGACGGAGGAAGGGGGCTTCGAGAAAACGAGGGGTTCCGACGGCACGTCGTAGCCGGCCTCGGCGGCATGGGTCCGATAGTTGAGGCCCACGGCCAGGATCTTAGTAGGCTGACAGGGGGCCAGGAGCCTGACCTCGGTCAATGGGGCTACCTTCTCCGCTTGGCGGAACTGGCCGAAGATGGAGCCCTCGACTGCGTAGACGGCTTCTCCCTCGATCAGGCCGTAGCACGGTTGATCATTCTTCAGAAATCGAATCAGTTTCAAGGGTGAACCTCCTGAGCGTCAAGCGTCGGTGGTGGAAAACGGTAGCATTTTGAAGTTGACAATCTAGCGAAAGTCTGGTATACTATTATCAGAAGCCGGGTGGTGTAGTGCCCTCACGGTATCCACTCCGTGGCTGGAGCTACACGTTACTGCGCAGCAGGCCCCGGCCTCTTTATTTACCTCACCAGAGCCCACAGTTCCTCGAAAGTCACGCAACGATCAGGGGCTCGTTGGCCTCGGAAGACACTGAGCGCTAAATGGTGTGCTGGTGAGCGCTTACCCACACGGCCAAACGTAATCACCTCAGCCTCAACCTCGATCCCAAGTTTGTGCAGGTAATGCAACACCTGGAATTTGATCATTCCCCGATGACCGGTGTATTCGTCGTCTATGATCACCAGGTTGGCACGCTCAACGACATCGCACAGTAGCAGTGCTACCAGAGCGGCAAAGACCATGTGCACCGACACCCGCCGCTCACGGCCCTGCTCCCGCAACCGATGTAGCACCTTACGCTTGACCTGAGCCGGCGCCAGGAGCACACCGTGCTCGTGATCGGAAAAGGCAAGGATGGTCGGACCACTCTGCTCAACTTTGCGACTCTAATCAACCTCCAGTTGCATCTAGTCAGCGCTCCTCCACATGTTCCCGTTCATGTTGAGCTCGTCGCTCGGTCAAGTTGAGTGAGCATCGCCACAAACTCCGCCAGTATGATGGCCGTAGCGCCCCAGACCTTATGCTTGCCCACGGCGTAGAAGGGGACGTGCAGGGGCGCGCCGCGCCAAGTCCAGTCCTCCTCGCGCCGCGTGGCCGAGTCCAGAAATAGATGCAGAGGCACATCCAACAACTCAGCCACTTCCGTGGGATCAGGGCGAAAGTTGGGGCGTTGGGGTGTGTAAGCGACGAAGGGATGAACGATGTTATTGCTGGGCGGGACGTAGATGGGCGTGAGAGAGCCGAAAAGCTCCAGCCCGTCGGTGGCGATCCCGATCTCCTCCTGAGTCTCGCGCAGCGCGGTCTCCTGGAGCGAAGCATCCCCCTCCTCCCACCCACCCCCGGGCAGCGAGATCTGACCGCTGTGGTGATTCAGATCGAACGTGCGCACAGTCAGCACCAAGCAGAGCACGCCGTGGAGGGGGTACAGGAGCAGCAGCACCCCGGCCTGACGAGGCTCGATGCCGGGGGCCGGCCCGAACGAGCGGGGGCGCGGCGCCATGGTGATCTGCGCCTCGAGGCCGGGCAGCGGCCCACGCATGGCAGCGCGGACGAACTCGATGGTAGGAGCCGTGGCGGTGCTACTCGTCATTCTTCGGTAGTTTCCCGGTATCTACTCACCTTATGCTCGCAGCGGACCCTAGTCCGCTGCTCCAATGACGATGACCAGCGCTGAAAACCGTGAAACATGCGCCTGGCCAGGGCTACAACGACCGCTGAGGCCGCTGGACTAGGGTCCAGCGGGAGCAAGTAAGTAGTTACATTTCCCGGTGATCTCGAAGTACTTCATCACCAAGCGGTTGGCATCGAGGGCAAATAAAACTGCTTGTGCTGCCGGTCTTGATCTTTTCAATCGGCGTGCCGCACACCGGGCAGGGCTGATCCTCGCGGTAGGCGACCAGGAAGAAGCTCTGGTCCCAGCGGCCCTTTTCGCCGTGCAGATCGCGTTCCCACGCGCTACCGCCCAGGTCAATGCTCTCCTGCAACGTCTCTTGGAGCGCCTGCCACAGGGCAGTGATCTCGTCGTCATCCAAGGTATTGATGGGCCGCAGCGGGTGGATGCCCGCCTTGAACAGCGGGTCCTGAACGTAGACGTTGCCGATGCCAGCGACGCGGCGCTGGTTGAGCAGGAAGGATTTGATGCCACCGCGCCGTCCCCGAAGCAGTTCCCGGAACTGCTCCAGCGTCAGGACTTCGGCGAGCTCAGTCGAGCCGCTCAGGGCGTTCGGGCCGAGCCGTGCGGTGGGAGAGTGGTCGGCCAGCTCGGCCGCAAAGTGGGCGTAGCCAAACCACCAAAAGTTGATGGCCAAACAGGCACCGCCGTCGAAGTCGAAGACCAGGCGGTACTTCTCTGGCAGCGCGTCGCGGATGGTGAGCAGGATGTCGCCGCCCATCCCCAGATTCAGCAGCAGCCAGCCCTGGGTCGTCTCGACGAAGAGCCACTTGCCGCGATGAGTCACATCGAGCAACTGCGCGCCGGTCAGCGCGTCCACGAACGCCTCTGGCGGGACATTCAGGCATTTGGGCTGCAGCACCTCAATGCCGGTAAAGGTCTTGCCCACCAGCTCCGTTTTCATCTGGCGGGCCAGGACGGTGATCTCAGGTAGCTCTGGCATTGGTCTCACTCCCCCTTCTCAGGTCTCCATCGCACCGCAGCTTGCTGACCAGGGCCTCGCCCTCGTTGGTAAAGATGTTTTCTTTCACTGTTCCCTCCGAAATGCTCGACCCGGCACCGACAGCAGCGCTGTTCGTCAGGGGCAATTCGGAACACGAATGGCACGAAAGAGCGCGAAACGCACGAAAGACCTTTCGCGTCTTTCGCTCCCTTTCGTGTGTTTCGTGATCCAAACGCTTCTAGCCGCCAAAGCTCTTGATGTACCCCCACCGACTGGCCGCACCACACTGAACACCTCGCCCGCACCGCTGAATGTGTGGTGCCAGCGACCGTCAACCTCAGCTACGCTCACAAGCTAAAACTTGCCAGCCTCGTGCATGGCAGTGGCTAGCAGGAACTGGAAGGCCTCTTAGACTTCGGGAGGTTGGGCATCAAGCAGGGAAGCGAAGGCTTGGAGGTTGGGGGGGAAGGTTGGTGGTCTGGTTTTTCATGGTAGGGGTTGTGACTTCTTAGTACAGCTACGTGGCCTCCTGACAGTTACCACGACCGGACTTTCACCGGCTAGCCGTTGACAGCTTTCAGGACACACCACGCCGTTGTTGGGCGGCTGCTATGCTTGCACTTGCCCCTGTTTGATTAGAACTGGCGTTAGATGTTCAGGAATGCTGCTTTGTAACTTGATTTGAACACATCCCAATTTATACGCTTCTTCAATCTGGCGGCCTGCTCCTAATGCTTGGTAAAAGCCAGTAGCAAAGGCAATGGCAGCCATGTCACTGATTGCTTGGTTCATTCCAATCACGTATTCAATGTGTTCAGCAACAGCCTTTGCTTGAGTTTCCGAGTAACAAGCGTTTAACAAAACACAGTTTACTTGGTGGGCGAACTGCCCAAACAATTCTGCCAGCGCGTCGGGTTGAATCAAATGAGCTTGTCCAATTTGATTCTCAAAACACAATGCGCCTTTAGATGTACCGTGGCCGGAAAAATGGACAATTTGCGGTTGTACATCCAGTAATGCTTGGGTAATATCTTTTGGTCGTACAGACAACTGGGGCAGCTCCAACCTGAAACGGTCTCTCAGCTTGGCTATTTTCAGGCTCTCTTGAATCTCTCGAAATTCTTCACTCAATCGCAAGTGGGAAGCATCAGTCGGGTCAGCGGCAAGAAACAAGATTGAAATCACACTATCTTCTTCAGGCTTGGTCATGCGATCAAAAATCCCCGCTCCACATTCATCAATCAACTTCCGGATAAGAAGTCGGCGAGTGCCAGGCCCGACGAATCCATCCAGCGAGGAATGCTTGTTGTCAGTCTGAAAACGTAGAACGGCTTTTGCAAGTTCTTCGTCATACTCATTTCCGAACTTGACTTGATAACCTAACATACGTAGAACAGCTCGTATGTTTTCGCAAGCCACTCCTGACATAGGAGGCTTTAGGACATTGTCTCCCACATGAGGGTCTCGAAGGAAGCGTTCGAACTTGCGGATTTTTTGGTTTTTTTTCATCTTTCACCCTGTTTCTTGCTCATCTCATGCCACACCCATCGCGCAACTCTGCCCAGCCTTCTCAGCTCATCCATTAAGCCCACGTAAAAGGTTATCGCCTTCAGTTCTCCCGACTCACTCGTTTTGATGTGGGTCTCCCTGACACCGTCAGGAGTGACCACGACCTCCAGCGTTGGTTTTGCTTCTGTGCTCATTGCCCCTCCTTTAGATAAATCAAAAGCTGCCCTCTATATAGTAGAGAGCAGCTAAGGGGCAGTTTTATGCGTTTTGCTTTGAAACTCGGCCAAATCCGTCTTGCCGGTTCAGCCTCTCCCTGGCGGCTTCCAGGAAAGACCTTATACGCCTGGAGACGGTGGCTTGGTCAATACCCTGTTCCTTGGCTATCTCCTCCTGCGTGTAGCCCTGTTGTATCGACTTCACGGCCTCATCATAACCCGGCAAGTCCTCTAGTAGCTCTGTCATCAATCTCGACTCAAGTTGCTGGGGAACTGCCTCGGTTACAGCTTCGTCCAGTTCCACGATGATCGTCTTGGCCCTCCGGCTATGGATTCCCGTACCGTAGGCATCTTCTTCCAGCACCTTGCGCAGCGCCCAGTCGGAACCCACCAGCCCACCTCGTTCGCCTAGCACCAAGGCTAGAGCTGATGGTAGCAGGCACTCGTAATCCTCGCCTAAGATCTTAGGCAAGCTGTACCGCGCAGGCGAAGGTAAAGTCCGCTCGGCCACGAATGTCGAAACCTTCCGGTTCAAGAGAGTATGCCAGGTGAAGTTCCAAAGAATTGGCCAGACTTCCTTTCCCCTTAAGGCAGTGAAGTGGGCCAACCCGCCCTCAAGTGAAACCTCTAGGATATCATGGAGAATTTCCTCCATCGGACGCTCTTGTCCCTTGCTGATGACCCCTTTTCGGACCTTTACATGCAGCGGCCTCAGGTTCTGGTTGAATAGGACTACGAGACCGCCTTCCCTCTCCCAGATTGCTTGGGCAGCATGGATGTCATCCGGCGGCGGCCAGTCCCCCGGTCGTCCCTGCTTTTCCAACTCCGGGCCAAACCATAGCTGCCAGGCGTGGCGCAGAATCATCTCTCCCTCGTTGCTCATATCCCTCCTAATGCTTTACCTTTGGTAGTCCTCTGCCCAGCTATCTGTATATTTGATCAGGATCCCGTTCGATGCTTACCAAGTCAAGTCTTTACCAGATACGGGAGCTTCGCATTTCTCCACCATTGACCCCAAGACCCAACCGCGCTCGCCACTACTATTCTGCACATATAGCACTGTATCCTGAGGCAATTCCTCTTCCTCAAGTACATAAAACTTGATGCCCTCCGCGCTAGTAGTCACTTTTCCCCCCAATGCCCACAGCCTTACCCAGTCTTCTTTAGAGTAGTTGTCTGCTCCGACTGTTGCGACTTCCTCTGCAAATTCTTTGGTAAAGAACCAAATACGTTCTGACCCCTCTGAGACCTTCACCCATTGGCCTGTGCCCCAATTCGGGGTTGGCGCAGGCGTTGGCGTTGTGAACTTTATCTCTGCGGCGGATGGGTATAGTACAGGTATACCCAGCCTGCAGCCCGGCTCTAACGGGATAGAGAAGCAGCTCCAAATCTTGTTCCACTCCTCGATAGCTTCCACGGTGCTCCCGTATTTCTTTGCCAGAGCCTCTAAGAGCGTGTTTTAAAAGTCCTAATTGTGCCGCAAATCTGGGCCATGGCCCCACAAAACGGGCATTTACGGCTATTTTGTGGCTATAAATCCCCACA